>WNFR01024935.1_pt1 | contig 10198 bp, 8 predicted proteins | sample 5400221 | NCBI WGS metagenome assembly WNFR01 (sample SAMN13153357, study PRJNA577476) | soil metagenome | isolation source: 40 cm soil under Madrone tree | place: USA:California | collected 2016-06-14 | reverse complement strand
TGTGCAGCGGCGCGCCCCACGCGTTGGCGGCGTACTGCATCGCATTGAACCGCTGCGCGCCGAGCGTGGTGCCGGGATTGCCACCGACGAGAGCGACGGGCGTCGAGTCGTTCAAGCCGACGCCGGCGCCATCCTGATTGATGATCGAGATCGTCGCGGCGCGCGCCGTGCTCGCCGCGAGGACGAGCATCACGGCGACGGCGACGCCGGCCCGCACGCGACCGCGGGCGGCGACACCCGCATGGGTGGCGCGTGTCACGGCGTGGTGCCGCCGTCCGCGTCGGTGTGACAGCGGGTGTGGATCTTGCCGGCCTCGTCGATCGTCGCCGACTCCTCCGAGTGGAACCGGCCGCGCAGATCGATCGTGACGCCGCCCGCGGCGCTGCTTCCCGGCTCCTCGACAAGCGCGGGCGGCGCGCTGCCGAGCGCGGCGGCGCTTCCGGCAGCGTCCGGCACGACGGCCGCGCTCGGCGGCGGCGCCGTGAACTCGCCCGTCGCCGGATCGCGATAGACGCGCATGCCGGCGCCGTCGTCGGCAGATGCGCCGTGCGCGAGGACCAGCACGAGCAGCGCGGCGCCGACGGTCGGAAACCCACGAAGATACGCGCGCAAATGGATGCCGGACAGACGGACCATGGGCGAGATGACCATGCAACGGCGATGCCGCGCCGCGGACGCATTCGGCGTGCGCAGTGCCGGTGAATTCCACTGCCCGGACGCCATGCAACTCGTCGTAGCGCCGAGCACGTGCCCGCGCGCGCGCGTGGTCTGCACGCATGATTCGTGCAGGGTCGCGTCTCGATGCGTCGAAAGAACTATGTGCGCGACGTCACGCCCGTTGACGAGCGTCATGTGTGCGACGCTCGGGCCCTGGTGTAGAGTCGCACGTCCGGGAGCGCTCGATGCGCCCGCCGCGGAGCGAGCATGGACGACCGATCGCAGAACGATCCGAGATATGCCTACTGGGTGGCCGCGATGCGCGAGGCGAAGGGCGCGTGGGCGGAGCGACGCCGTCTCGGCACAGCGATGCGCACGGTGATCGATCGCCTCGTCACCTCGGATGCGCCCGAGGACGAGCTACGGCGCGCCGTCGACGCGCTGGAGCGCTATGCGGAGCGGCTCGCGCGGCATCCGCGGCGTCTCATGCCGGCGGGATTCGCCGAGTCGGCGAATGCCGGCGACGTGAACGCGTTCTTCGATTACAGCCCGCTGATCGGCCTCTCGAACCCGATCGCGCCGCCGGTCGTGCTGCACGTCGATGGCGACGTGGTGCGCGGCATCGTGACGTTCGGCGCGGCATACGAGGGTCCGCCGGGGCACGTGCACGGCGGTCTCATCGCCGCGACCTTCGACGAGGTCCTGGGCTTCGCACAATCGATGACCGGCCATCCGGGCATGACCGGAACGCTGGCGATCCGCTACCGCAAGCCGACGCCGCTCCATCGCGAGCTGACGCTCGAAGGCCGCGTCGTCCGCGTCGAGGGCCGCAAGATCATGACCGAAGGCCGCATGGTCGTCGGCGAGACGCTCACCGCCGAAGCCGAGGCGACGTTCATCTCGGTCGACTTCGAGAAGATGCACGCGCTCGCGCGCGCGACGCAACGTCGCGAGTAGGGGGCGCGGCGCTTACGGAACGGTCGCCGCGCCGAGCTTGAAGAGGTTCACCAGGTAGAGATCGAGTCCCGTGCTGCCGTTCCCGAGGAGATCGGAGCTCGACACGAACGTGACGAACGAGCCGGCGGCGAACGCGGCCTGGCCGATCGCCGAGGCGTGGGTGACCTGGACGAGCGTGCCGGCGCGGACGTCGTAGCGAAAGATCTGCGTGCCCGTGCTGCCGTTCTGGAGAAGATCGGCGTTCGACGTGAAGACCAGCGCGCGGCCGGTCGCCTCGAACGACGGGCGCGTGCTGTGCGCCCCGGGGACGGAGGTCACCGCGAGCGAGGTGGCGGTGGCGCGCTTGTAGAGGGTGATCTGCGTGCCGCCGGACGCGTCGTCGGACTCGAAGGCGACGACCTGGCCTTGGCGCGAGATCGTGGCGTCGTGGCTGGGAAGCGGTCCGGAGCTCAGCCGCGCGAGCGTGCCGTCGGCATCGAAGACGTAGACCTGCATGCCGGCGACGCTGGGACTCACGAGATCGGCGTCCGATTCGAACGCGATCGACTTGCCGCGACGGCTCGTCGCGGCGTTGCGGCTCGTGCCCGCCTTGTTGGTGACCCGCGTGAGCCCGAGATTGCCGTTCGCGGGGCAGGGGAACGGACACGCCGGATCTGCGTGGTGGAGGTCGAGGCGATAGATCTGCGTGCCCGCAGCGGCGCCACCGCCGAGGAGATCGGCGGCGGACTCGAACACCGCCCAGCGACCGCTGTCGTCGACGTCGACGTTCACGCTGTCCGCGGTCCCGTGCGTGATCGCGTGCTTCGCGCCGTCGCGCCGGTCGACGGCGAGGAGCTGACGCGGACCGCTGCCGCCCGGCCGCGCGTCGTACACGATTTCGTGCGCGCGGATCCCGGTGTCGCCGCGTCGATTGTCGTCGCTGGCCGCCGTCACCTGATAGATCGCGGCGTCGCCTGTGAGGTCGTGCTCGTGAAGATCGTAGAGGAATACCTGACGCGTCGTGTTGCCGTTGCCGGTGAGGTTGGCGTCGCTGTCGAAGAGGACGTAGCGGAACCCCGACCAGTGCGCGTCGGCGATCGCACCGCCGCCGTCGCCGGTGATCTGCACGAGGACGTCGGTCTTGCGGTGAAACGCCGCCGCCGGGGTTACGACGAGCAGGGCGATAACGAGCGCGGCAAGGACGGTACGGATCATCGGCACGGCACCTCGAAGCGGCAGGCGAGCGGTGTCGTCGCACCCTACGCGACACCTGCGCTCCGAGGCAACCCGTGACGCGCGGATCGGACGCGCGCCGCTCGACACGCGTGGGCGACTCGCGCTATGCACCGCCGCTCGGCGTGGCTTCGTCATAGGTTTCGCCACGCGAAATCGGGTCTTTTTGCGCGAGCCTTGCAGATTTGTTCGGGTAGACGTCAAGCGGATCAGGAATCTCGGCTGGCATCGGGCTTGCTGCCGCTGCACCTCTCAGACTGAAGTCGTCCCTGTCAGCGAGGCCGGCGCTCGTTTTGCCGCTCCGCTGCCCGTGCCAAGGGGGAATTGGTGAGCGTGCTGGAACGAATGAACGTCGCCCTCTCGACCGACCCGGCGTCGGAGCTGAAGCTCAGCGTCATCATCCCCGTGTACAACGAGCGCGACACGATCGAGGAGATCCTCGCGCGCGTCCAGGCGGTCGACGTCGACAAGGAGATCATCGTCGTCGACGACGGCTCGAAGGACGGCACCCGCCAGGTCCTGAGCGGGCAGGCGACCGACGAGGTCACCGTCGTCTTCCACGACCACAACCGCGGCAAGAGCGCGGCGATCCGCACCGGCCTCGCGCACGCGACCGGCGACGTGATCGTGATCCAGGACGCCGACCTCGAGTACGACCCCGAGGACTTCCTCGCCATGCTGCGCCCGATCCAGGACGGGCGCGCGCAGGTCGTCTACGGCCGGCGGACGCTCTCGAAGGAGAACCCGCGCTCGGCGTGGCGCTTCTACCTCGGCGCGCGCTTCCTCACCTTCCTCACGAACCTCCTCTATCGCGCCGACATCAGCGACGAGGCGACCTGCTACAAGATGTTCCGTGCCGACGTCCTGAAGAGCATTCGCCTCACCTCGAACCGCTTCGAGTTCTGCCCCGAGGTGACGGCGAAGGTTCGCAAGCGCGGCATCCGTATTCACGAGGTGCCGATCTCGTACTATCCGCGTAAGGTGCACGAGGGAAAGAAGATCGGCTGGCGCGACGGCCTGGAGGCGATCTGGACACTCGTCAAGTATCGCTTCGTTTCCTGATGGCCGCGTTGCCCACCGAGCTCGAATAGACATGCGCATCACGCTCGCCGACATTCAGACGCGACCCACCGCGATCAACAAGGATCTCTCGGGCGGCTACGGTACCTCGAGCGATTTCGGCAGCGGCTGGTTCGTCGGGATGATGAAGCAGCTCAAGCGGAACGCCGTCAAGCTGCCGCTGATGACCCTCGGATATCTCGCAAGCATCCTCCGCCAGCGCGGCCACGACGTCCGCTTCACCCAGCGCGATCTCGTCGCCGGGACCGATCTGTACCTCGTCTATTCATCGCTCGTGGAGCACAGCTCGGAGCTCGCGTTCGCGGCAAAGGTACGCGCCGCGAACGGCGCGCGGGTCGGCTTCGTCGGCTCGCTCGCGACGGCGATGCCGGAGCGGTTCCTGGCCCACGGTGACTTCGTCGTCGCCGGCGAGGCCGAGGGCTGCTTCGTCGGCACCGACGATCTCATGTCGCTGCAGGGCCTCGTGGCGGGGAAGCAGGTCGAGGATCTCGATACCCTGCCGTTTCCGAACTGGAAGCCGTTCCCATACGGGGAGTTTTCGTACACGCACTATCTCCGTGAGCGGCCGTTCTTCCCGGTCACGACGAGCCGCGGCTGCCCCTACTCGTGCGTCTATTACTGCCCGTACCCGATTTTCCAGGGCCGGCAATTCCGCATGCGCGCCGTCGACGCAGTCGTCGCCGAGATCGAGCAGCTCATCAAGGACTACGGCGCGCGCTCGCTGCTCTTCCGCGATCCGATCTTCACGCTCGAGAAGAAGCGCGTCGCCGCGCTCTGCGAGACGCTGCTCCAGCGCAACATCGAGATCCACTGGGCGTGCGAGACGCACCTCGGCCGCCTCGACCACGACCTGATCGACTTGATGCAGAAGGCCGGCTGCCGCGGCATCAACGTCGGCGTCGAGTCAGTGAGCCCCGACGTGCTGAAGTCGTCGAAGCGCAAGAGCGACGACGTGCTCCATCAGGAGGACATCGTCCGCTACTGCGAGAGCAAGGGCGTGAAGATCGGCGCCTTCTACATCTTTGGCAACCTCGAGGACACCGAGGAGACGATCCGTTCGACGATCGCGTACGCGAAGAGCCTGAACACGTCGTACGCGCAGTTCACGATCAGCACGCCGTACCCCGGCACCAAGTTCTACGACGAGATGAAGCCGAAGCTCACCGAGACCAAGCTCGATAACTTCGACATCTACACCCCGACCTTCACGCACCCGCATCTCAGCCACGACACCATCCTCCGCCTGAAGGAGGAGGCCTACTCCGGCTACTACTTCCGCTGGAAATGGCTGCGCCGCTATATGACCGAATCGCTCCGACAATGGTCGGAGTGACGGGCGCGTCAGGGTTCATCGGCCGACATCTCGTCGAGGCATTGGTCGCACGCGGTGCCGACGTGCGTAGCTTGCTGCGCGCACCGCCGCCTGCCGCGACACGTGAGCGCGCGTTCCGACGGGCTGACGCCGCACCGGACCGCACGCGTGCGACGACGCAGCCGCCCGAGCGCGTCCGCGGGACGATCCATGTCGCGAGCGGTGACCTCCTCGGCGACGACGACGATCTCCGCGCGCTCGTCGACGGCGTCGACGTCCTGGTGCACGCCGCGGGGGTCACGGAAACGAGCGACCCCGGCGGGTACTATCGCGGCAACGCCGACGCGACGGCGCGCCTGATGACGGCGGCGGTGCATGCCGGCGTCGGCCGCGTCGTGTACCTCAGCACGATCGACGTCTCGCTCGGGCTCGCGACGCCGTACGCGCGCTCGAAGGCGCGCGGCGAGGACGCGGTGCGTGCGGCCGGTCTGCCCGCCGCGATCATCCGCCCGAGCGTCGTGTACGGACCGGGAGACACGAAGAACCTCGCGGCGGTGCTGGGGACGATGCGGCGGACGCACATCGCGCCGATTCCAGGCGCAGGCGACTTCTCGCGCTCGACCACGTCCTCGGTCCGCCGTGGACCGGTGTGCGTACGCTGACGGCGCTCGGTCCCGACGTACTGACGTTCCGCGAGCTCGTCGCGCGGCTTGCCGAGGCGGCGCGGCTGCGCGTGCTGCCCGTGCGCATTCCGGTCGCGGTGCTGCGGACGCTCGGCGCAGTCGCCGGCGTCGTCGTCGGTGAGAACGCCTTCGGACGCGTCGCGTCCGCTGCCGGCGATCGCACGGCGGCGGTGCTGCCGCGGCAGTCGCCGGTGTGGATCGGCTCGACATCGTTCCGCGAAGGATTGCGCCGCACGCTTGGCGTCACTGCGGCGTAGTCCTCCGCACGTGCGCTCGCGTCGCGCGTGACGCGGTGCCGCGCGTTGCGGGACGTGGCATCTCGCAGCGCAACTGTCACGTCGATCGCGACCGACGTCGACGAAAGCGGCTTGTTCGGCGCCCGCAACCTCCCCATCATCTGTGGCGGAGGCCGCGTATGAATCCGAGTCGACCGACCGATCCGCAGCAGAAGGCCCTCGCGATCAACCTCGATGCGCGGCGCTACGGCACGTTCGCCGAGATCGGCGCCGGGCAGGAGGTCGTGCGATGGTTTTTCCGCGCCGGCGGCGCCGCCGGGACGATCGCGAAGAGCATCTCCGCGTACGACATGACCGTCAGCGACGCGATCTACGGCAAGGGCGAGCGCTACGTCTGCCGCGAGCGGCTCGAGCGCATGCTTTCCTATGAGCATCGTCTCAACCTCGAGCGCCTGCGTGAGCGGCGCGGCAACACGACCGCGTTCTTCGCGTTCGCCGACACGGTGAAGGCGCGCAGCTTCAGCGGCTCCAGCGAGTGCCACGGCTGGATGGGCGTCCGCTTCCAGTCGCATCCGCGCGACGAGGACAGCCAAATCATCATTCACGTGAACATGCTCGACCACGAGAAGGAGACGCAGCAGGAGGCGCTCGGCATCGTCGGTGTGAACCTCGTCTATGGCGCGTGCAGCCTCTTCCACGACCCTGAGCAGCTCATCGAGTCGCTGCTCGACGGCCTCACCACCGAGCGCATCGAGATCGACATGGTGGAGCTCTCGGGCATCGAGTTCCGCCATGTCGACAACCGCGTGCTGACCCTGAAGCTCGTGCAGCTCGGGCTGACGGGCGCGGCGATGTTTGCCGCCGACGGAACCGTGCTCCATCCCGCGGAGGTGCTCTACAAGAAGCCCGTGCTCGTCGAGCGCGGCAGCTTTCGCCCTGTGACCTACGTGAACCTGGACATGCTCGAGGGCGCGCTCGAGCGCTTCGCGAAAGATCCGGCGCTCGCGGGCGAGACGGTCGTCCCGTTGATGGAGATCACCATGCGCAACCTGATGGCCGCCGCCGGCTCCGGTACCGTCGACGTGCACGACTTCCTCGCGCGCGCGGAGGTGCTCGCCGCGTGCGGCATGACGGTGCTGATCTCCGACTACTTCGAGTACTACCGGTTGGCCGCCTATCTTGCGCGGCACACGAGGAAAAAAATCGGGATCGTGATGGGAGCCGGCAGCCTACGCGAGCTCTTCGACGAGCAGTTCTACGCCGACCTCGACGGCGGTATCCTGGAATCATTCGGGCGCCTCTTCAAGAACGACCTCAAGATCTTCGTGTATCCGCTACTGGAAAAGAACGGCGAGTTGACCACGGTGCAGAGCCTCACGGTCGCGCCCGAGCTCCGCAAGCTCTACGAGTACCTCGTCGATCGCGGCTGCATCGAGTCGCTGGAGAACTTCCATCGCGAGTACCTGTCGCTCTTCTCGCGCGAGATCCTCGCGCGCATCAAGACGTCCGACGACTCATGGCAGCAGATGGTCCCGCCCGCCGTCGCCGACGTCATCAAGCGCAACGGCTTCTTCGGGTACGAGCCGCCGGTCGCGATCTCCGCTTGAGCTCGCTTCTCCGCAGACATCGCACCTCGCAGCGTCGTCGCGTGGCGTGCCGGACCGGGCAGTCGGCTCCGCGCGAGGATCGCTCGCGCGGGGCACCGGACACGTTTTAGATCTTCCGTACTCCGCGCCGACCAACTCGAAGTGGCTCACTCTTCATGCGCGCTGCGCCGACTGCCCGGCCCGGCACGCCAACCGGCGTCGCTGCGGCACCGGTGCCGGCGCGAAGCGAGTCCCTCTTCATCGCCGTGTCGTGAGTGCGGCGGCGCGGCGGTTGGCGGAGCGCGCATAAAGAGTGAGCCACTTCGAGTTGGTCGGCGCGGAGTACGGAAGATCTAAACCGTGTCCGGTGCTCCGCGCGAGCGATCCTCGCGCGGAGTCAACCGCCGCGCCGTCGCACCCACGCCGCCGCGACGGAGTGGGAGTGTTCTTTGTGCCCCCGGAGTCGCGAGCGGCGCCCGATCAGTGGAGCGTGACGCCGCTCAGGAGGGTGAGCGCGCCGAGCGCGACGAACGACCCGGCGGCGATCCAGCGGATGAGGCGCATGTTCACCCGGTCCGCCAGCGCGTCGCCCATCCACACGGCCGGCACGTTCGCCGCCATCATGCCGAGCGTCGTGCCGGCGACGACCGCGACGAGCGAATCGTAGCGGGCGGCGAGGGCGACCGTCGCGAGCTGTGTCTTGTCGCCCATCTCGACGACGAAGAAGGCGACGACGGTCGTCACGAACACACCGGCGCCCGGGCGCTCGCGGTGCGCCGCCAGCTCGTCGGGCCGCAAGGTCCAGAGGCCGAACGCGACGAACGCAAGACCGACCGTCCACGTCAGCGTCCGGGGCGCGGCGAGGCGCGCCAACCACGTCCCGATCGACGCCGCGAGCGCGTGATTGGCAAGGGTCGCGACGAGGATGCCCGCGATGATCGGCAGCCTCCGGCGCAGGCGGGAGGCGAGGACGAACGCCAGCAACTGCGTCTTGTCGCCCATCTCCGCGAGCGCGACGATTGAGGCGGAAACGACGAGCGGCTCGAGCGACATCGGTCGGTGCCGAGCATAGGACGATCGCTGTCCCGGCGCGACCGGCAGGTTGGGGTCTCGCAATCGGCTGCGCTTCGTGCGAGGATGCACACACGGGACAGCTCAGCCTGCTACGAAGCTCTCATCGTTCGACGCGACGGTCCGTCGCGTGCCGGTGCGCGTAACCGCCGCCGACCCCATTCACCTCTCGGAGCGCCTTCCGCGTTTGCCGGTGCTCCCTTCACCCGAAAGGAAACCTTCTTCGTGAACATCGCAGCACCCATGCACCACCCCTCAGACGCCGACGACACCGGCGCGCCGTCGTTCGATCGATTTCCGCTCTCGCCGCCGATGCGCGCGGCGCTGCGTGCGGCCGAGTACCGCGTGCCGACGCCGATTCAGGCGGAGACCATCGCGCCCGCGCTCGCGGGCCGCGACGTCATCGGCGCCGCGCAAACCGGAACCGGGAAGACGGCGGCGTTCGTCGTCCCGCTCGTCGAGCGCCTGCGCGCCGAAGCATCGCGCGGTGCGGCCGCGAAAGCCCTCATCCTGGCGCCGACGCGCGAGCTCGCCGAGCAGATCTTCGGCTGGACCCGTCGCCTCGGCTGCGGTCTGGACTCTGCGCTCGTCGTCGGCGGCGTCGCCTACGGCCCGCAAGTGAGCGCGCTCCGTGGGCGACCGTCGATCGTCGTCGCGACGCCTGGACGGTTGGTCGATCACCTCGATCGCCGGACGCTCACGTTGCAGGATGTCCGTGTGTTCGTCCTCGACGAGGCCGACCGGATGCTCGACATGGGCTTCAAGCCGCAGCTCGATCGCATCATGGGCGGGCTCCCGGCGCGCCGGCAGACGCTGCTCTTCTCGGCGACGATGCCGCCGCGTTTGGGGGCGCTCGCGCGCATGCACTTGCACGACCCGGTGCGCGTCGCCGTCGGCGAGCAGGCGCTGCCGCCGGCGCGCGCCGCGCAGGACGTGTATCTCGTCGACAGCGGCGCGAAGACCCCGCTGCTCTTGTCGATGATGGCTGCCGGAGGCGGTAACGTGCTCGTCTTCGCGCGCACCAAGCATCGCACCGATCGCGTCGCGCGCTCGCTCTGCGCCGCCGGCCACGCGGCGCAGCGTCTGCACTCGAATCGCTCGCAGTCGCAGCGTCGCGAGGCGCTCGAGGGCTTCCGCCGCGGCCGTTACCGGATTTTGGTCGCGACCGACATCGCGGCACGCGGCATCGATGTCGCCGGGATCGGTCGCGTGATCAACTACGACCTGCCGCAGACCGTCGAGGACTACGTCCATCGCGTCGGCCGCACCGCGCGCGCGGAGGCGGCGGGCCATGCGTCGAGCTTCGCGGCGCCCGAGGAGCGCGCGCAGCTGCACGCAATCGAGCGGCACATCGGCCGCACGCTGCCGCGCCAGGCTCATGCTGCGCACGGGAACGATGCGCCA
>WNFR01014142.1_pt1 | contig 10198 bp, 6 predicted proteins | sample 5400221 | NCBI WGS metagenome assembly WNFR01 (sample SAMN13153357, study PRJNA577476) | soil metagenome | isolation source: 40 cm soil under Madrone tree | place: USA:California | collected 2016-06-14 | reverse complement strand
GTTATGGGTGGCGCTTCGCGCAACCTCGTAATGCACCTGCTGTCAAACGAACCAGTGCTGGCGCGAACCACTTATGCTGCAGTGCGATCGCGTTTCTGGTCGCTGCTGGGTGCGAGCGTGCTCATGATGTTGTGGCTGGGACTGGCATTTGGCGTCGGATTCTTTGGTTGGTATTTCGTCGTCATCTTTGTTTCGGTGGGTGCCTTTTTTCTGGCCCGCTGGGCACCGGTGTGGATGAGTGCGATTGTTGGTGTGATCGGTTTCCTGGGTGCTTCGACCCTGGCGTTGTGGCTGTTTTTCTTTATGGTCGGCCGCATTGCATACGTGCCACAAGTCATGCTGGTGGAAGGGCGGCGCGTCTTTGAATCAGTGAGCCGCAGTTTCTCACTCGCACGCGGAAACGTTCGCCGGTTGATGGCGATGACCCTATTCATTACTTTCGCTACCTACTCCGCGCTCATGATTCTGGTGATTCCGCTCGGCTTCTATGGCTACCTGAACGGAATCGATCCATCACCGTGGAATGGCAGCCAATGGCCGGTATGGTATGCGATTGGTTACAGCGTGCTTGAGCCGTTGAGTTCCATCCTGTTAGCGCCGGTGTGGATGCTGGGACTTTCGCTCTTGTACGTGGACGAGCGAGTGCGCCAGGAAGGTTACGACATCGAATTGATGGCGTCGCAGCGACTGGACGCGATGCCAAACATCAATGTGACTTCACCTTTCGCTCCGGCTATCTCGACCTACCCGGCGCCAATGCCGGCATTTGCCGCGAAGGGAAGCGTGCTCGGACTCAATCGATAAGTTTGTCGGACTCGAATTTCAAGTTTAGAAATCGCACCAGCTATTATGGTCCACGTTCTAAAGTACATACTAAAAAGCATTTGGGCTTTGCCTTCTCGTTCCCGTTATGGGAGACGGAGCCTGACTGTGCGATTCGGCATTGTATTCTTCTTGATCGTCGTTCCCGTACACGCCACTTCGATAAGCGACTATGACAAACATATCACTCAGGCCATCACCGCACTGGATAGTTTGGCCCAAATAGCGAACGAGAACGGAACCACACCCGCATTTGAAATGAGAACTGTTGAGACTATTTCGTCTGTGCGACAACTGCTGCCGGCAAGTGAAACAGTTGAGTTAGGCCAACAACGCTTCACAATCGATAACTCGTGGCTGCAAACGGACCTGGAGAAATACAAAACTGCTTCAGCAACCGAGCGACCGGTACTGCGTGGTCAGGTGATCGAGCGGCTGCAAGCAATTAGAGAACGCATAAACGAAGTCGAGTCAACCACGTCAGAGAACCATGACAAGGACCAGAAAACGAAGAAGCTGGCGGAGATTTTGCAGCGGCCGGAGTACGCACGAAAAGTAAAACAGGAAAGCGCGATCGGACGTTTGTGGCGACAGTTTGTGAAATGGCTCGAGAGTCTCTTTCCAAAACCAAAACCGATCGCGCCCGGCGCCGCCGGGATGTTAAGCAAGGTGGCCCAGGTCTTTGTCATTTTGCTTGCCCTGGCAGTCTTGATTTTTGTGGCCAAATTGTTTTTGCCACGTTTACTTCACAGTCGTCGCGCAAAACGCAAAGCAAAAGAGGGTCCCAGAATTGTCCTGGGCGAACGACTTGAGCCGGACCAATCGGCCACCGATCTGCTGTCAGAAGCAGAAGCATTGGCGCGCGGCGGCGACTTGCGCGCCGCGATACGCAAGGCCTACATAGCTCTGTTGCTCGAGCTAGGCGAAAGAAAGATCATCACGCTGGAACAGCATAAGACGAACCGCGACTACCTGCGCGCCGTGCGCCGGATCGAGTCGCTCTATCCGAACGTGAAACAACTAACGGACAGTTTCGAACTGCATTGGTATGGATTGGTGCGGGCCACGGAAACCGACTGGCAAACTTTTCGTTCAGGTTACAAACAGGCGCTCTCAACCTAGTGTGATTTTAGATGCGACAACGTTTTGTAATCATCCTGATGTTCGTGCTTGCGGTCGGAATTCTGATTGCGATCAATTCTTTTGCCTATGTTCAGGAGGAAGACAAACAGGATTCCGAGCTGGCGCCGAACCGATCTTCCTACAACGCGGGCGCGACCGGCACACGCTCGTTTTACGATCTCCTGAACGAGTCGGGCTATAAGGTCACACGCTGGCGCGAACCACCTGAAAAACTGCTCGGAGCCGGCGGCGAAAAAGTTGGCACCTTCGTCATCATTGGCCGCCCCACTGTGACGAGTTTCTTTTGCCCCGTTCGGGGGATTGGACCATCACAACAGAGTTTATCGATTACCCAGGTTTTGGCGTCGATCCGGCCAACCAGCAACAGATGACGGAGGGTGTAAAGGCGATACGACCGGCACAGCCTACGCCGTTGACGCGTGAGGTCGAATCAGTGATGCCTTCCCGCTTCTATTCGGCGATCAAGTTTTTTCGCGCAACAAAAAATGAGTCTAAAGCTGCAACAAGTGCGAGCCCCTCTGCCGCCGAAGAGAAACCGCCATCTCATTCGCTCAGCTCCAAATCCGAGGCGGCGAACGATTCATTTACGTCACCAGCGCCGGTTGTTCACTTAACCGTTGGCCAAAAGAACTTGTTGCTCGACTACTTTCATGGTAACGGCCGCATCGTCGTCCTGAGCGATCCTTTCATCGTGGCAAACGATGGCATCAGTCTTCATGACAATCTGCAATTGGCGCTTAATCTGGTCACGACTAAAGATGGGTTGATCGCCTTTGACGAGTTTCATCAGGGCCGCGGCTCCACGCACAATGCCTTTGTAAGTTACTTTTCGGGCACGCCGGTATTGGCGATTGGCGGACAGATTGTGTTGCTGATCATTTTGATGTTATGGACGCGCGGTCGCAGGTTTGCCCGGCCCTTGCCTTTGCCACGAGTTGATCGGCGCTCGACTCTCGAATTTGTTGCCTCAATGGCTGAATTGCAGGAGCGGGCGCAGGCGTTCGATCTGGCGATCGAAAATATTTACGGGCGCACGCGCCGAGTTTTGGCGCGCTATGCGGGCGTTGACTACAACACTTCGCGCGCGGAGATTGCCTCGCGGGTCGCGTCGCGCTCTTCGCTCGAGGCCCATCGGCTGGAGACGCTGATGCGTCAATCGGAAGAGGCAATCAATGGCGCGCCTATCAGCGAGCGGCAGTCAATTCAATTAGTTAAGCGGCTGCGCGAAGTTGAAAGCGCGCTGGGCCTGCGCATGCGTTCGCGACAAGCAAAACAGACCGCGCAAAATATTTGATTGAAAACGATCTTTGAGCTTTGATCTTTGTACTTGGTGCTTAACTTAAAACTTAGAACTTTGATCTTTCCATTGCGCTCCTCGTCTGAACCGGTTTAGTGTCATAAGAAAAGTAAAGTACAAAGTACAAAGCACAAAGTTCGAAGTTCAGATGTCAAATTCCAGATTTCAAAGTCAAAAAAATGATTGAATACGTCTCCTCAACTGTCGAACACATCCGGCGCGAGTTGGGAAAAATAATCGTCGGCCAGGATGAGCCTATCGAACAGATCCTGGTAGCGCTGCTGGCCGAGGGTCATGCGCTTATCGAAGGCGTGCCTGGCACCGCAAAGACGCTAACCGTCAAAACGCTTTCGCGCATCATCAACGCGAATTTTGGCCGCATCCAATTCACGCCCGACTTAATGCCGTCCGATATCACCGGCACAAATGTTTTCAACGTTGCCACCTCAACTTTCAACTTGCGGCCTGGTCCAATCTTTACCGACCTCCTGCTCGCCGATGAGATCAATCGCACACCGCCCAAGACGCAGGCAGCATTGCTGGAAGCGATGGAAGAGCGGCAGGTAACGATTGATGGCGAGCTGCATCGCCTCTCGCCGATCTTTACGGTGCTCGCGACAGAAAACCCGATTGAGTACGAGGGCACGTATCCGCTTCCCGAAGCGCAACTCGATCGGTTCATGTTGAAGATTCTGCTGGACTATCCGCAAGAAGAACAGGAGCGTCAGGTGGTGGCAAACTGGGATGCGGGTTTCAACTCGCGCCGGCTTGCTGACGTGGATATTCAGCCGCTCAGCGACGCGGATGCTATTGCTCGTTGCCGTCGCGAAGTGGTCACCGCGCGGATGGAGCCGGGCGTGCAACACTATGCCGTCGACCTGGTGAGGCGAACTCGATCCCATCCGTTTATCCATTATGGCGCGAGTCCGCGCGCTTCGGTGGCGTTGTTGTTGTGTTCGAAAGCGCTGGCTGCAATTCGCGGTCGTGACTTCGCCACGCCTGACGACGTGCGCGATGTTGCGCGTCCAGTGTTGCGGCATCGTCTGACCTTGCGCGCTGAGGCGGAACTCGACGGCGCGACGCCGGATGCTGTGATTACGGACATTCTGAAATCAGCAGAGGTTCCGCGATAGATGAAAAGTCAGAGGTCAGAGATCAGAGGTCAGAAATCAGATGTCAGAGATCAGATGTCAGGATTCCTGGTGTACTAATTGACATTTCGCATTTGACATCTGGCCTAGACACCCAGCTTGTCTTGGACCTGTGATCTCTGACCTCTGACCTCTGACTTCTGACTTCTGATCTCTGTGTTTTCATGCGTTTTGTTTTTAGCAAATTCTTCTATCTTCTTTTCGCCGGCGGCCTCATCGTGCTCTCGTTTTCGTGGGGGCGCCCCTGGTTGCGTTGGGTTGCGCTCGCCTACGACGTGGCGTTGATAATCTTGGCGATTGTCGATGCTCGTCGCGGTCATCTTCCAAAAGAAGTTCGCATCACGCGTGAATTCAGCGGACGCTTCGCGGTGGGCGCTGAAACCGAGGTCAGTGTGAGTATTCACAATGCGCAGGCCCATGCGATCACGCTGATTATCAAAGACGAGTATCCGTCGCAGATGAAGCTGTCGGGTTTGCGTGAAGCAAAGGTGCGCGTTGACGCGCGAACCTCAGCGGCGTTGGTTTACGGATTAACACCTTCGCGGCGTGGCCAGTTTGAGTTTGGAAAAATCGCGCTGCGTTTTTTGTCACGACTGAATCTCGTCTGGTGCCAGACGAATGTTGGCGAGCCGACGACGGTCAAAGTCTATCCAAATATGCGGCGCGCGCGCGAAGCGGAGTTGAAAGCTCTCGGCGCTCGTTCGTTGGTCGCAACTCATCGCAAAACGTCCTGGCGTGGTGAGGGTCGCGAGTTTGAGTCGCTGCGCGATTATGTTCGTGGCGATGAGCTGAGACATATCTCCTGGACGGCGACTGCAAGACGAGGAAAGTTAACTACCCGCCAATATCAGATCGAACGCGATCAGACGATTCTGATTGCAATCGATGGCGGGCGTTTGATGACGGCGCGCATCGAGCAGGAAACAAAACTTGATTCGGCGGTCCATGCAGCGCTGGCCTTGATGTCAGCAGCGGCGCGCGCCGGCGACAACGCGGGGCTGCTCGTTTTCGGCCGGAAAATCAAAAGTTTTCTGCCACCCAGCCGCGGCCGTGAACACATGGACGCGGTGCTCGAATCGCTTTACGCGGTTGAGCCGGAGATGATCGAGCCTTCGTATTCGCGCGCTTTTGAATTCATCGCCGCCAACAGCAAGCGCCGCTCGCTGGTTGTGCTGTTGACGGATCTTGTCGATGAAGAAGGTTCAAAGGAATTGTTGACTGCGCTGAAATTGTTGCGGCCGCGCCATCTGCCGCTGGTCGTCACCATTGCCGATCGCGATCTAAGGGCCGTGGTTAGCGAAGCGCCGGCGACAGTGAAAGATCTGTTTACGCAATCAGTGGCGGAAGAAATTATGTACCTGCGAGAAGCGGCGCTGCGGCGAGTGGAATCGCAGGGTGGTTTGGCTTTGGACGTAACTGCCGCGGCGTTGGCGCCGGCGCTGCTGGAAAAATATTTGCAAGTGAAGGAGCGGGGACTCTTGTGAAGAGGTCGGAGTTCAGAGGTCAGAAGTCAGAGGTCAGAGATCAGCGAAAATCTGACTAGAATCGAAAGGGAATTGCTCTTTCTGACCTCTGACCTCCGACTTCTGACCTCTGATCTTAAGACCAAATTCCCGGAATCGTCGTCGCACACGATGGGCATTTTCCTTCCGGCGTCACCTTCATCTGCCGAATCACATAACCGTAACGCTCAACCAGCAACTCGTCACAGTTTGGACAGTACGTGTTTTCCCAACGCCCGACTCTGCCTGGTAGATTTCCCGCATAGATGTAACGCAATCCCGCCTCGCGCCCAATCTCGCAGGCGCGGATCAATTGTTCAGCAGTCGTGTTCGCGTTTTCCGTCATGTGATAGTCCTGATGAAACGCAGTCACGTGCCAGGGAATGTCAGGTGAGACTGAAGCGATGAAGTCCGCCGCGCGCTTCAGCTCATCCTCGGAATCGTTGAAGCCGGGAATGACCAGCGTAACAACCTCTTCCCAAAAACCACGATCATGGACCATCTGCACAGTTTCAAGAATGTTATCGACCACACCACCTAGTTGCCGATAGTTCTTATCGTTCATCGACTTCAAATCGATCTTGTAACAGTCGGTCCACGGTCGCAGGTAATCGAGCACCTGCGGCGTCGCGTTACCATTCGAAATGAAAGCCGTGCGAAAACCTTCAGGTCGCGCCTTCTTAAAAACATCGACGGCCCACTCGGCAGTGATCAGCGGTTCGTTGTAACTGCTGCCGACCATTGAAGCGCCATAGGCTTTGGCCATGGCGACCAGCCGTTCAGGCGTGACGACTTGTGGAGAAGTGCCCGCCGAGTCATCGCGTAACGCTTGTGACGTCAGCCAGTTTTGGCAATAAGCACAGTGCAGATCGCAACCGAGCATGCCGAAAGTTAGAGTGTCGGAACCGGGAAGCGCGTGAAAGAACGGCTTCTTTTCAGTTGGATCACAAGCGAGCGCGGCCACATAATTCGTCGGCACACGCAAATGACCGCCTTCATTGAAGCGAACCTTGCAGATGCCACGCTTGCCTTCTTTGATGAGACAGCGATGGCCGCAGGCGTAACACCTCAAGGCTCCAGCTTCGAGGTGTTCAATCAGTTCTGGCGCTCCCTCAGTGGTGAGGGAGTCTAAAACCTCCGCTAACGGAGCCGATGCTGCTGAAATTGCCATGATGATCCTCGGGACTCTCGTATTTTATTCCGCTGGCAGCTCAAGTCCAAACCGTGGTTAATGGAGCAGCAACTGAGATTCCTGTGCATAACAGCGCCAAATCGTGCTGCCGATGAAATGTTGTTGTTAATCAACCCGCTTTGGATGTAAAAGGTTCAGCTAGCCTCGCCGCTTAGACCTCGCATCTGCGCCCTACATCCACTTTTCACAGGAGGTCGTCCTCATGGTTTCCAGAACTCTGATTGCGGTCGTGTTTTTGATTGTCCTGGTTTGCATTGCGATACAAATACCTGCCGCGGCTCGAGGTATGGAGGCGACGCCACCTGATGATCCACCTCTCTTGCCCGCTGAGCTCCGCTTTGGAGTTCGCGATTACCCGGTACTGATAACTAACACCGGACCCATGAATTGGATTGCGCGAAATCCAAGGGACGACAGCGAAGTCTTTGCCTCGTCTATAACCGGCGGGTTGTGGAAGAGCACCAACGGCGGCGCAAACTGGTCGCCGGTGAGAACTCTTCCGCCGTGGAGCGTAAGCGGGATTGCTTATTTATTCGACCGCACGCCGGGTGGTGCGATCCTTGTCACGACGCGAGAAGACTTTCGCCTTGCTTCAGGCGCAGGTGTTTGGCGAAGCGATGACCGCGGAGGGTCATGGACCCACGTGGCGCGCGTTCCAACCTCGCCTGGATGTACTCCTGATCAGCGTGCTCACGGTATTGCGGTCTATGGGAGATTGGTGTACGTAGCCACAAGTTGCGGTGTTCTGCAAAGCGTCGGCGGCAGAATCTTCCGCGAAGTCTTTGTTCCCACCCTGCCAGGTCTCGCAGGAAAGATTTTTTACAGCGTTGAAGTTACCCAGTCAGGGAATGTTCTGCTTGGCGGGGAATCCGGATTTTTCTTTCGATTTCGTGCGGCCTCTGCTCCTCCCGGCTCCGCAATGAGCGGCGACAATGGAGAGATGCGGCGGGCCATCGCTATTACACCATCGTTGCTCTCGCCCCATTTCGCGTTGGCCATCTCCAAAATTTCCGGAAGCCAAACGATGCTCATCTCCAGCGATGAGGGCCATACGTGGACACCGGTTCGCTCTCCTGTTCCAAATCCAGTTTCCGGCGCTGGCGGGTCACCCTTTGTGCGCATTTTCAGAACACTTGACAGCCCAAATGACATGTTTGTTTATTATGGAAATAACTATACGCTTTATCGGGCGGGACCTTTTGTCAATGGCAACTTATCAGAGCTCGCAACTAACCCAACGTATCGGTGGACTTCCATCCCGATAGACCATCCCGATCCGCACGATCTAGATTTCTTTTACCCCCCCGGAACAGCGTTGGACCTCGACCGGCTACATTTTTTGCTTGCCACAGACGGAGGTCTGGAATCTTGCCATTTCCAGCTCGAACCTGCTGCTCCTGTATGCAGCGGTGGAACCCTGGGAACTGAGACTGGTTTGTCTCCCATCCAGGTGATGAGGGTTAAGGGGCAAATTGTAGGCATCGGAGAATCGGCAGTCAGGCGGCTCTATTTCGACACCTGGCATGATGACAAATGGGTTTGGAAAGCAGACGGCCGTCCCTGGAGCCGCGTTCCCGGTGAAGGCGGCTCGCTCGACATGGAACGTCGAGTACCAGCTACCAGCGACGTGCAAATCATCGACGACTACTTGACCAGCCAGCACAACCTGTACGACGATCTTATGAACAATGAGATTGGCTTCGTTGATACTCCTGAAGTCGCGAGTCCGCCAGTAATGGTTGAAAAAGGAATCTTCCTGGAGATTAACGCGACGACTACTGAGACCGCATTATTCGCCACGCCATATCTCACCCGGGATACGATAAGAAGTCCGGGCTGGTTAAGGTTAGCAAATCTGGAAACATGTGACTCTGGCGGCTGTACGCCGTTATCTTCGTCGGATGCTTCCGTCTTTGGCGGCTACATAGACGCCGCGGGAGTCAGCGGTCTAATCTATCAACCACATCAGGGAGGGCTCGCTCTCGCTTCCATATTAGTTGACCGACTAAGTCTGGGGAGCGGCCGGTTAACACCCTTAACAACCGTCTATCCAGGCATGAAATGGAGAGAGCCTCATGACGTTCTGCAAGGTATTGCATGGACGCCATTCACGGGATTTACTAAGCGCGCTGTTATCGTTGTCGATCCTCTGGACCCAGCCCATCTGGTAATGCCGGACATAAGGAATAATAAAGTCATGCAATCAACGGACTTCGGCGAGAACTGGACTCCGATCGAGACTTTGTCCGACTTAGTGATCCGAGATGCCAGTTCTGCCAGGAGTTTGATCTTTGGGAGAGATCACGGTGGCCATGGAATCCAATCGATCGTATCGTCAATCAGTTTCTTTCCAGAAAATCCTCAGTACGTGATCGTCGGCACCGTTCAGAATGGGTTGTTCTTTTCGCAGGACGGAGCTCTGACCTGGCAACGTATACCCAACAGCGAGCACATCACTAACGTGGTGTCGGTCTATTGGCGCTCAGCCAATTCGGTAATCGTGGGCAGTTGGGGCCGGGGCCTATTTGAAGTCACGATGCGCTACACATTCCCGCGAGACGTCATCGACTCAATGTGCAGTGGTTGCCTGTTCGTGCCCGCAGAGCCTGGGTTTGCCATGCTCAATTCTCCGCGGATCGTCCCCGCTGCCGCTGACCTCAGCTCGGCGCAGCGGAAGTTTGATGAAGCTGTCCTGTTACTCGACGGCAGTATCAATGGTCTTGAGTTGTCTCAGGGCCGACTCCAGAAGCTTTCGGTGACAATCGGCAGCAGCGAGTATCGATTTGGCGGACGTAATTCGAACCTCGGATTTGTGACGGAAGAACATACGGGCTTTCTGGGATACAAAGGACTGCCAGTCGCAGATCAACTTCGTAACAAGGGACAGGTGGTCAAGGGATTGGCCTTCATTAACGGTCATGTCAGTCATGTCATCTACGGATCGGCGCAAACGCCGATGCCTACACCCGCTAAGCGCGGACCGGTTACACTGCCGAAGGCAACTGATCCTCATCTCACGGATCCTTACCTGAGAATATTCGGTCCGGGCATGATGCTGGGTACAATCGCAGGCGAGCAGCCCTTCAACCTG
>WNFR01008813.1_pt1 | contig 10199 bp, 8 predicted proteins | sample 5400221 | NCBI WGS metagenome assembly WNFR01 (sample SAMN13153357, study PRJNA577476) | soil metagenome | isolation source: 40 cm soil under Madrone tree | place: USA:California | collected 2016-06-14 | reverse complement strand
CCGTTTCGTAATGTATGTCACTGAGCTTGTCATCGAATTCCACCAGTTCCTTTCGCGCAGTTTCGATCATGGATGACAATTGTTTTTTCATATCCAAACCGGCTCTTATTTTATCCGCATCATTGATATATTTCGAATTTAACAAACTCTTAGCCACATCAAATTTCTTATCTTTATACGCATTTATCAATGGTTCGGGATCAAACAATGATGCGGGATTTTTGTATTGAAATTTTTTATCAGCGGAATTGAAATGTAAATGGCTATTCACATACTTTTCGGTTTCTGATTCATTGGGTTTGGGAAAATTGTCGGACCAATGACCATGGAATAATTCGAATAATTCATTGACTTCGCGCATTATTTTTTTTAATAATTTTTTTTTGATCGATCCGGCTATTAATTCGGATTCGGAAAGAACCAGAATATCAGACTAACAACCACGCATAGGAGCGATTGAGCACCCATCATTCCCAAAAATAAATAAAAGCTATGCTGTTTGCTATTGTACAATTTCAATCCTTCAGTACCGAATGCAGCAGTGTTTGCAGATTGCGCCGCGGCATCATTAGCAGTCGCATTAAATTTCGTATCATCGCCATATTTGTTAAATTGTCTAGCTTGCAAAAATATGAAGACAATTGAAACGAGAGCCATTGCGGCCACTGTGCCCAAAAATATATAAAACAACATATTTTTACTTTTTATTTTTTAATACACATAAATTTTGCTATGATGCTAATTTTCGAATCACCCATCGATTTAACGAATTCCCCTCAAATTTGCGGGTTTATGATTCATAGCTAGAAATCCGATCACGACTATCACAATTGCCTGGGATATAAAGAATCCCCAATAAGAATAATTCAATTCGTCTTTGTTCAAATTGATATCCGTTCCGATTGTTCCCGATGCATTAGTCGTTTTAGAACTTAGGACTTCGTAGAATTTGCTTGTGTACAGATAAAATAGCACAACAGTTGTCAGAGATAGAGCAGCCACAATTCCCAAAAAAATATACATCAACATATTTTATACTTTTATTTTTTTAATATAATATAAATTTCCGGGTTTTGTATAAATTGAGATTAATTGGAAAACCAAAAAATTTTGAGATTGTTAGAAACCAAAAATATATAGGTTAGAGATGGATACGTTTGTCAGAATTAGTGACCCGATTAATTTGCATAGCATAGTCAATACAATTGACGACGAATATTTTGATTATGTGGAAAAATCGAACGCAAATTTTGCCAGTGTATATTTGAGTAATTACGCCGGTGTATTTTGCGGATTATTTAATGGGGAGAAAACCCGTTCATTATTGGATGATTATGGTGAAACTAATTTCATAATTTGTCAATTATATCCGAATTCTGATTGTGTGTGTGTATGGTCCTACATTGCCGAACCCGCACGTTTAAATCTGGGTAAGAGATATTTACATTTCAAAAATGATCAATACGCCCTGATTCCGATGGAAATGTACGCGAAATTACAAATAAAAAAATTTAATTTTATATCCGCCCAATCGAATGATTACAAACTAGAATAAATCAAAAATATAATGACGATAAGTACGGCGTGAATTATTGAAAATCTCTTTCCGTATATGGCATTGAATAGCTTGTCAAATAGATCGTATATGAATGCTAGATTTTTCAAAACATCAATCATAATATTTTATTAATTATTTTTTTTCAAATTGGGAATTTTGTTCGTATCAAACGCCAACATTAAAGATTTAAATTCGAAAAAACTCAGATCGTCTAATTTATTAACGAGCAATTCGACAATTTTGAAAGCGGGTATGATTATCTTTCCGTCTATTTTCACACTCACATACAAAAATATTATATAGACTAATAGCATAAGAGATGTGGTTAGTTTAAAGAGAAAATTATTTATGAACGAATTTGTCAACGTTATCAACAAAATTGGAATACTCGTTAACAAAATTATGATCCGAGTAAATTTTTGATAATTTTTGATTTTTTCCTCAAAAAATTCATCAGCTAATGGTTGAATTAATTTGTCATTTACTGTTTCCACTTTTGTTATCATATAATCAGGTATGCTATGATTTCGGTTTGACATCTCAACCACATTAGACATAAAAACTTTTGTGCGTGATTTTTGTTTCGGTTTTGCTGCAGTGTCAATATTTTGATCCGGATCAGTTATTGTCGTGTCAGTGTTTTGGTCCGGATTAGTTATTGTCGTATCAATGTTTTGGTCCGGATCAGTTATTGTCGTGTCAGTGTTTTGATCTGGATTTGTTAGGCTAGTGTTTTGATCCGGATTTGTTAGGGTAATATTTTGATCCGGATTAGTTATTGTCATGTCAATATTTTGTTTCGCATCGGTATTCATATTTTTTAATTATTTATTTTTCTTATTATGTACATTTACATTTCTTGCATCGTTTCTTGTACCGTCTCCTGCGTATTCGGCGCGGTGTGTAGCTACACGTACTTCTTATGCTGCCAGTGCTACTGACGCTCGAACTTCTGCTCCTACTCCGACTTCTTTTACGTTTTCTCTGACGACTGGGTGATCTTCGTCTGGCCATTGTCTATTGCTAGTGTATATATATATTATGTTTTATTATAGTAATAAAATAAAATTTCTAAAATATTTGGAAATAATAGCTACTATATTATTATTGATACGTATTGGAGATTTGTTTCAATTGTTTCTCGATCAGTTCGGCATTCGAAATTTCTACATTATAGTTCATTATGAACAAATAAAAAATTAACAAAAATATGCCTGGTGATATTATATTAAATAACATTTCGTTGGCTATGTAGGAGAAATTTCTTTTTTAATAAAATTAAAATGAATTATAATTTACCTAATCAATCCCAACAATCAGTCTATCACAATAGTCATAATAGAGTCTCGAATAAACCAATTGATTTTGATCAATTGTCAAATTCTGAAAACAAAACTCGCTACGAACCTCCCACAGATAATCACAGTTTCGTCAAATTCTTAGCTAACAATCCGAATCAAATCATTAAAAACGATACGATCAATATTAATGATTATATTTCCCAATCGAATCCGGTGAATGGTGTAGATGATAATAAATTTAATGGGAATAATAATTCTGAACCCATTAGGTCTTTGAATACTAATTCAATAAATAGCGCTGCGACAATATCGCTTGATAATAAATTTAATTACGATTATAATGGGCATAATTCAAAATTGAACAATAATCCTTTGATTACTAATTCAATAAATAGCAATGCCGGTAGTGGAAAATTGCTAATTCCAAATAGCAAATCAATTAGTTCGAACGAACAAAAATTAAATACAATCAAAAACATGAATGATATCATAAACAATTATACGTTAAAAACATTTGATAAAATGCCAATTGAGAATAGCAGTGAACAAATCGATTCGGATAGATTACCAAGTGTTTCTGAATCATTATCATATGAGAATTATGGCGAAAATACTATTCGAAATGGGGAATTATGTGATACAAATAATTTTAATAATCGTGGTGATCAAAATCCATATTCTGATGAATGTGGACAACAGCTGCAATCAATAATGCACAATGATATTAATAGCAGTATTAATAACCAAAATTCACAGCGACACAATGATAATGATAGCTACATAAATAATAGCGGTATTAATAACCAAAATTCACAGCGACACATTGATAATAATAGCGATATTAATAACCAAAATTCACAGCGACACATTGATAATAATAGCGATATTAATAACCAAAATTCACAGCGACACAATGATAATGATAGCTACATAAATAATAGCGGTATTAATAACCAAAATTCACAGCGACACAATGATAATGATAGCTACATAAATAATAGCGGTGTTAATAATCAGAATTGGCAACAATTATTAAATACGCACAATATTATTAATAACGAAAATAATATCAATCATAATAATTACCAAGATTATAATAATATTGTGACGAATCGATCTGATAACATATTAAATGAATCGGGAAATGCAAATTCAAATAATATGATTCATGTTAGTGATCGAGAAATATTGCACAAGACGATAAACAAATTAGAAAATAAAAATGGTAATAACAATATAAGAATGAAATTGGACCATGCTCAGCAGAGATACATGATCAAATATGCGCTCGTTTTGATAGACAAATATCCCAATATTCCCAAAGTATTGAAAGAAACATTTCTCGATTTTGATCAAAACAACGAGATCAATAAGGATGATATATACGCGCTGCATTCGTTCGGTAAAATGATAATACACATTCAATCAAATATTAAGAAAACGACGAATATGATGGCATTTGTCAAATTATTCAGCGCATTTGTAATAGGCGAGATTGGACGGCGAGTGATTAATCAAGAGACTCTATTTGGAAAACGAGTGTCTAAGAATAAAATTGATAAATTTCTCAATACCTATTGGAAATTACTGTTTAGAAATAACGATCATACAAAACAAATCACAACTGAATTACACTGTGTCCTGTATTATATTCAACAATTGATAAATAACAATGGCAACATACCCCTCTCCCATCCGGCATTCACACTTGTCCAAGAACAATTCGATTGTCTAATAAATTCGATAGTAGAAATATTTTGTGACATGCTACCGGATATATCCTGTCACATACAAAAAAGTTTGCAGAATCCGATGGATCATCAACAATCAGACGGGTCTCTGTTGGACGATATATTCAAAAATGATTCGTTAGATCTGACCGACAGACCGAAATTAACTGCGGATAAATTAAATCATAATGACAATGGGGGATTGGTTCAGAGCGTGAAAATGTTTGAGAAATCTTTGGGAATTGGTGGCAATAATGATAATACTGATAATAATAAATCACAATTCGGTTTTTTCGATAACAATATTGATTCGAACGATGATGAAAATGCGCAAAAATCACAAACGTCTCAGCAGAAATCGAAATTCAACAATGATTCATCGATAAAATCCAAAAAACACAAGCTGGACATTGATATACATACAAATATAAAGAGACAAAAATTGAGTTAAATTACTAGCTAATAGCTATAGCTATAATTATGAATAAATACATCCTAATCATAATCATAATAAATTAGTTATGATATTGTGAATTATTAACGAATTCGTAGCTATATTTCTGCAGTGCACATTTTCATAATAGCTGCTATTAAAATACTAATTGGAAACGAAATTAGAAAATAATAATATCAGACACGATTGATTTATCATACAATTGATCATCCAATTTCAAATTGGGATCGCATTGAAAACATTGGTTCCTAAACCACAATATTTCCAATATTATTTCCGTTATCATAGCCAAAATAATAATGAGAACTATTATCCACCAGTTAATGAAGTAGCAAAATGGCGAATTGGCCAAAAAATATCGCGCATTTCGTTCCGAATAGATGCAATCGTAAATGTGTTCCAATTCTTTCAATAGCATCGGTTTTTTCACTAATTCATTCGAATTCACATCTATAATGATTGTGCTATCAGCCTTATTGTCCAGTAATAGATCGGTCAAATTATATTTGATAAATTGCGTATATTTCTTTTGTGTTTGAATTTTTTTAAGCAAATAATTTCCGTACAACAAACAAAACAAATCACTATCAGGTTTTTGTAATTTAATGTAAATGTGATTGGCATCAATGGGAATTTTCAAATATTTAGTGTCGATTAGAGTGAATGGAAATTGTTTCAAATTTTTAGTTAATATCAATCTTAATATATCATTTCTCGTTTTCATAATGCAGAATTTTTTATTTCAAATAAATAGCCATTCAATTGCTTGATCATATTTAGAATTTAACAATCTTTTATCAGTATAGCCGTGCCACCAATACGTTTAGTTCGTAGCTATTATGCTAGCAATCTTTTATCAGTATAGCCGTGCCACCAATACGTTTCGTTCGTAGCTATTATGCTAGCAATCTTTTATCAGTATAGCCGTGCCACCAATACGTTTCGTTCATAGCTATTATGCTAGCAATCTTATCAGTAGTTTTGTTAACAATATTATCAATTAGAATGAACAAAATTATTTCAGATTTTGCATAATGCGTGTGTAACAAAATCGTTTTAATTTGAGAAAAAAGGAAACAATTTATAATAATATAGATAATGAATTTTTTTTGTATATTTGTGATTGTTGTGCTAATTATGTTCTATTATTTATATTTTGTGAAACACGATACATATTATTTGAAAACGGATTATTTACCCGCCGAAAATATAGCAGAGTACTATGATAAATATAATGACACCAAGCCAGGTACTACAGTTGGTACAAATATCATATCATTTCAGGACGCATCAAACACACTATATACGTATACGAACATTGATGACAAATTCGTTTTGACAAGAGAACAAAAACTCAACACACCCTATGATTTTTGGCAACAAAATTTCACAATTTCTTCGCAGAATCCGGATTATGTGTTGAATAGTGTTGGTAAAAAGTATGAACACTTGATTGGGAAACAATTGCAAACTAATTTCATATGCGCGGATAAACAGTTCGGATCAAAAACGAATCAACCGATTCCGGCAAATATGAACGAAAAAATTCTCAATTATCATCACGAATTTATTGATATTGATAAAAATAGGTATGCGAATCCAGTAATAGGAAATGACAATCGAAATATAGATATCAATAAACGTCACTGGTTGAGGGCAAAGAATTTGAATGTGGGAAATTTCTCTGTATCTTGCGAGAATGATATTGATATTACGCATTTGAGTTGGTCAGATAATGTGATTGGCGGCGACCCCTGCCAATTTCAAAATCACAATTTCAAGCACGTTGTGAATTTCAATTTGGAAAATATTTTGGAACGAAATGAATACTATATGTGCGAGAATAGCAAATCAGTCAGAAAATCTTGCGATTCGAGCACAATTTTTAATACGTTAACGTTCAACTGTGACGCGCTCGATGATTGTCACGATCGACCAGACGGGACTAAATTCCCATCTCAAGATCGCACAACGTATGTGCAATGTCTGAACGGTGAGGGGACCCTGTTCCATTGTTCCCCGGATAAATATTTCAATATTGATGCGAATGAATGCGTGGATAATATGTGCGTGGATAATGATGATGAGGAGTATTACAAATCGTTTCCATTTAATCACATCGAGTACAATATCGGAACATACAAGTGCAAAAACGAACTCGTATATGATAGGCATAATTGCCTTTTGTCTAATGTCAATTATCAACCCGTTGATCATTTCGCGCAAAATTATTCGCACATACCCCTTGCCACAGATAGTTCATCAATCTTGCCAGTCAACTACGCGACAAAATATAATTTAATGCTCGAACCAATTTGGCCGTTGAATTATCCGAAATTCCTGATTCACAACGAGAAAACGAACAAGTGCGAAACAGTGAGGGGTTGTTCGGATTATGATTTGAATACTATCGGTGTGAATCACACGTTTCCCGTGGCGAGACACTATCTCATTAATCGTGATTTTGATATTTTAAAAGATTTCGATTCAGTCAACTATACTCGTTGCGAGAAAAATATTGCCAATGATGATGATGATGCAGACTTATTCGCAATTGTTGATTTACCACCCAATGAGAGATACGACATATATAACAATACGATTGTGAACAAATGTTCGGAAAATCCCAAACAGCCGCTATTAACTTCCGTCAATCCGTTTCAATATTACGATTGTGATTTGGAAGATTTTGCAAATTGTCCGGGTGAGGAATATTTCTCAATTCGCGCGAAACAATGCGCGATAGGTTTGACATCGAAATTGAAACACTTGATCGATGACAGAAATAATTACATGTGTTCTGGAAATGTCAAAGCTAATGCTTACGTGTTCGATAAAGATTCCAAATACCTATTTCATTGCGTACACCGACGAGCCGTGGGTTCCTTGACATGTCCGCATCCGTACTCGGAGATAAACGACCGGGGTTATTGCACATTCCCGTACGATGCCACGTACTATGACACTGAATTGCCAACGATCGATAGCAAATATTATCCGTACAAGATTACCAAAGATCCAAATGCCACCACTCTGAATTCGCCGGACATTGAGAAACATTTCTCACGAATATTTGATAATCCCGCAGTTACCGAATTGACGAGAACGAAATATTCGAATTATGGATGCACGTTCGACACAGTCTACGATGACACAGCAAAACAGTGTCGGATCCCAGTACCACAATGCGCCAACGGTACAATTTACAATGCCAAGTACCATGCCTGCGTGGCGGCGGAATGTTCCCAATTTGTTAATCCAATGGCCAAAGTCGTTTGGGAATTGGACCCTCTGGTTGAGAAATTGCAATTTTTCCCATCCAACGAATACGCTTGCACGCAGAATATCAAGAATGTTGTTGTTGTTGTTGCGGAAAATCCAACCAAGAAGAATCTAGTTTCACTACCCATACTGCATATCGATCACAACAAATTGAAAAAACCATTGTGCAATCCCCGGGAAAGGTGGGATGTTTTGCGACAAACGTGCGTGTCAAAATCCGCAAGTGATATGCCATGCGAGGCGAATAGACGCCTAATAAACGGATTTCCCCAACACTATCTGTTCTTCACAACATGTCAGAAAAAACAACCGTTTATGTTGCTACCAGTGGCGACCACTGATATTGTCACGATTGATTCGATCGATGATGGCGATGAGATTATTCCGTTCAATACGGATCAATCCAATTTCGTTATTTCCGATTGTTCAAAATATGTAGATGGAAACGCTGTACAAAATGCACAAATTGGTAACGTATTTACTTATGACAATGTGCAAATTCCCCGAACTAATGAGACCGATATGCAACAGGTATTCCAATGTGGACCGACATTCCGATATAAATTACAATTCAAAGACGAATTGTACACGCAAATACCACAGTCTATTTTGTGAGAAATTAATTTCCTCTCTATTAATGATCACAGAAACATAATTGACAACGAACAAATAAATTAAATGTTTTTTATAATGTTTTGAAATATATGAATTGATAAACCGCGGTGATGTATTTATGATAATTAAATTTGCATAGTCACCATTTGATAATCACATTTATTTTGAGAGCCATAATAATTCTAGCTACTATTTTAGTTATCCGAATTATTAAATCTATAATTACCACTGCGCAGCTATAGAAACAGATCAAGATAATATCGAAATTTAGCAATTTATTAAACACATTCCCAACGATATATCGATAGCTATTATTATAGCTTAACTATTAAATTTATTAGCTATATTAATATCTCGAATTGTATTGTCGTGATATTGATAAATTATTTAGTGATATTGACAAATATAGCTATTAAATTAACAATGTACTCAGTTTAATATATTTTGATCAATTTGCACAATATCACAAATAATTATTGACAACGCACGAATTTAATAGCTAGATAAATATTGTTGATTATTCTATAAGAAATTGAAATAGCTACTTATCATAAATATATTGATATATTGATAATGCCTCATTATCCAATTTAATAGATATAATTAATATATTGAATAATTGTAGATGTGCTTAAACAAATTATAGCTATATTATGATATATAGATATAGATTTGGTTTAGATAGATTTGGTTTATTTCAGATATTTATTCTTGATAACACTAAATTTATCACCATAAAATTATTATATATAAGTTAAACATATTTCCTTACAAAAATAGAAAATTATATAAATTATTGTTGATAGTATTGGTGACACTAGATCTATTATCCTAAATTATTATATAAATATATTTATAATTATAATAATTTTATGGTATTAATAGATCGAGTGTCACCAATACTATGGATAATAATTTATATAATTGACACTGAGGATTATCATAATAATAATATTTTCGATAATAAAATATATTTATAAATATAATTTATTATTATTATTATTATTATTATAGTCCTCTCAATTATATAAATTATTATCCATAGTATTGGTGACACTCGATCTATTGTCCTAAATTATTATATAAATATATTTATAATTATAATAATTTTATGGTATTAATAGATCGAGTGTCACCAATACTATGGATAATAATTTATATAATTGACACTGAGGACTATCATAATAATAATATTTTCGATAATAAAATATATTTATAAATATAATTTATTATTATTATTATTATTATTATTATTATTA
>WNFR01008812.1_pt1 | contig 10199 bp, 12 predicted proteins | sample 5400221 | NCBI WGS metagenome assembly WNFR01 (sample SAMN13153357, study PRJNA577476) | soil metagenome | isolation source: 40 cm soil under Madrone tree | place: USA:California | collected 2016-06-14 | reverse complement strand
ATCTTCGGGTACTTCGCCTGCATCTGCGCCTTCATGGCGGCGATCCATGAGTTCTGGCTGAATGCACCGGGATCGGTACTCACGACGGCGAAGCGTGCGCTCGCCCCGGCCTGTTCGGCCACCACGTCGACGAGCGCTGCCCCCGCCAGTGTGAAGGTCCCTTGGTTCACGAACCAGTGACGCGCGGTGGAATCGGCCACGTCCGCGTCATAAGTGAGGACCTTAATCCCGGCGATCTCGGCCTTTTTGGCCTCGGACACCAGCCCCTCGGCGTTATTGGGCGCGATGATGATAGCACCCGGCTTCTGCGTTACCAGGTCATCGATCATGCGGATCTGTTCGTCGGTATTCGCGACGCTTGGTCCCGTGTAGTGAAAGTCGATGGCCACGCCCTTCCCCTTCAGCTCGGCCACTGCTTCTTTGGCGCCTTTCTCGGTGGCGGCGAAGTACGCCGCGCCCGTGAATTTGGGGACCATGAAAATCTTTAGTGTCTTCTGCTCCTGACTGTGCATGTTCTGTCCTCCTCTCAGCATCGATTGCGGGGCGAAAATTGAGGTTCCGATCACTAAGCCTATCGCGCTAACGCTCAACCATGTTTGCATTGTCATCGTATCCTCCTAATCTGGGAGCGAGCATATACATTCCGCGCCTCGGACAGAAGACAGCATGTGGTGATAAAATCTATTCCGAATGGGAATGGATCGATGGGTAGACTCCGCGAAATGGAGATGTTTGTACGGGTTGTGGAGGGCGGTTCTTTTTCCGCTGCCGCACGCGATCTGAACATGGGCCAACCGGCGGTCTCCAAAGCGATCGCCGGTCTGGAGGACAGACTTGGCGTACGTCTCTTGGTTCGATCGACGCGAAGACTGTCTGCCACGGAAGCCGGTATAGCATTCTATGAACGTGCCCTGCGCGCGATCGCAGAGGCGAACGAAGCAGCCGCCGCAGCTCAGGGCCTGGGTGCAGGGCTTGAAGGTCGGCTACGGATTAGCGCACCTGTGACGTTTTCGCGGCTACATGTTGTTGCGAAGGTCGGTGCATTTCTCGATGCTCATCCGAAGCTTCGGTTAGAACTCGTATTGGACGACCGCGACGTTGACCTGCTGGCGGAAAACATAGATGTAGGTCTCCGCATGGGTGTTCTGACCGATTCCGCCTTGACGGCACGGAAACTAGCGCAAGCGGATCGCCTGGTGGTTGCCAGCCCTTCATATTTCGCGCGAGCAGGCGTGCCAAACAGTCCTGTGGATCTCCAGAAACATGACGCGATAATCCACCGGCAGGCCGCTGGCGGACACGAATGGGTTTTCCGGCGTGGGAGTTCGGAAGTATCAGTTCGTCTTCAGGCGCGATTAACTCTCAGCGCTGCGGAAGGTGTACGCGAAGCGGTTCTGAGCGGGCAAGGGATTGCGGTCGCATCACGATGGATGTTTGCGCCGGAGCTAGCATCAGGCGAGGTAGTGCCTGTCCTTGAAGACTGGAGTCTCCCTCCAATGGACTTGTGGGTGATTTATCCTTCAGGCCGGTTGACGAGCACCAAGGCCCGAGCCTTTGTGAAATGGTTTGAGACTATTATTGGCGAGGCAGCTGCAAAGGTTTGAGCACGCGGGCGAACAGTGACGTAAACAGCCTCTTTTTGTCATCGTATGCCTGTTCCTTCGATTTTTTCAGATTCTGCAGCTTAGGTTCCTCGTTCATAACTCTTCAGTGAATTGATTTTAAGATCAATCTCCTTAAGCAATGAGAGTGACGCGATTGACTTGCGCGTGCAGGTACTGAACATACTCCGCTCCCGTATCGCCACCACCAACGACAAGGACATCCTCGTTTTGAATCGGATGTGACGTCATGTCGAACAAAAGTCTTTCTTTAAGAGACGGCAGTAGTCTATATTCCTTCGGTTTATTCGGGCGGCCAAATATGCCGATGGCGACAGCGAGAACTTTGCTCTCGTAAGTTCCCTTCGAGGATTCCACTCGAAAACGAGTTCCTCCCTCTTGGTTAAGGCCCTGCATGCCGAAGACCTCTGCGTTAAATTGAATGTTGATTCGGTAGTCTGCGATGACCTTATCGAAGAACTCGATAGTCTCCGACTTGCTCATGTCGGAGACGCACAAAAGCCCCTCGCACCGTGCATCAAAACCCTTGTAGTTCGCTGTAGTGAGTTTCTGATCGGGATAAAGCTGTCGAATTGCGGAGTTGTGAGTCGCGCCCTTTTCCAGGACCAGTATTTGCGATTGATTAATACCCGACGCACAGGCTTCCGCGGCAAGTGCAATTCCGCCTGGGCCAGCACCAATTATGATCAGATCATACACAGCGTACACCGTTGGGGATTCATAATCTTAAGTTTGGCTCTCGTACAAGCATCCGGTTTCCTGCGCAGGGGATCAACCTCTTATGGCACGCACTGAACTCCAGAGCGCACCTCGATTGATCCAGTCAGGGTACAGCTTCAGCATTTCGTCATATAGTTCTCGCGCGGTAGTCGTCTGCGTGGCAAGGCGCTCGAAATCGCGGATATATTTCCGTGTCTCTCCAATGATCCGAGGGCTATCATCGTTCCCGACGCGCTTGTGCCCGGCGATTACTGCGCGTGGCTTAAGCGACTCCATCTTATCGAGCGCAGCAATCCACTCTTGGCGCTTCTGCTGATCTGGCGACTCTGACAGATGCAGATGATCGCCGTTGTAGGCGGCATCACCGGCAACGATCAAACCGATTGACGGAACGTGAAGGCAGGTTGTGCTAGCAGTGTCGGTGAATCCGAGTGGCACACTGACTAAATCGTGGCCTTCCAGGTTAATGACGTTTCCAGTCAGCTCTTCCGCGATCGCAAGCTGGCTGGAAATCTGGCCGGGAAAACGCGGATTCCAAAACGTAGCGAGAGACTCTGGCGATGCCTGGTGGCGCATAACCTTAATCACATCCGGCCGCGCGACAAAGCGGGCTCCGGGAAATCGCTTCAGAACTGTACTGGCGCCAAAGAAATGATCTCCGTGGCCATGGGTGGCATAGATCGTCGTCAGATTCTTTCCGCTCGCCACAACCCAATTCGCCAGGGCTCGAGCCTGCTCGACCGTGATAGGAGTGTCGACCAGAACAGCGTCGCGCTCCCCAGAAATAAGCGTTGACGAAATAGGCGGCCACGGCCGATCTTTTTCACCTGGAGGCACATCGATCGCGATAGCCGGTATGCTGGGCGCCAGGAACACGTCCCACCTCAGGGATTTATTCGGAGTTGTCCATCCGGTGTCGGCGGTAGTGCTGCCGGGTTGTCCAAGCATCGAACGGGCTTGGTCAGATTGGGCTTGGTAGGCTCGGATTTGCCAAGTCGAAGCCGTTACGAGAGCAATTCCGAGGGCGTTCGATACGAACTCCCGCCTTGAGGTAATCATGGCCTTTTCAGATCGCATATTTTTGCTCCTTTTCTTCAGCAATGTCGTCGCTCCGGCCTTCCGAGCGGATCCCACCAAAAAGCCTCCCGCCCTTTCGTCAGATCTGGGCTCTGCCGCCGTCAACGAACAGTTCGATACCCGTGACAAAACTGGAGTCATCCGAAGCCAGAAACAACGCCACCTTAGCAACCTCCTCGGGTTCCCCCATTCGTCCCATCGGGATGGTGGACGCAATCCGCGCGATCACATCTGCAGATTGCCGACTCGCCAGCGGCGTATTGATCGGACCCGGACTAACAACGTTTGAGCGGATATGACGGTCCTTCAGATCTGTAGTCCACGTTCGCACGAAAGAGCGGATTGCAGCCTTACTCGCGGCATAGACGCCGAAGGCGGCAGTACCCTTAACACTCGCAACAGAGCCGTTGAGAATGATAGAGCCACCATCCTTCAATAGCGGTAAGGCCTTTTGCACCGTGAACAGCGTTCCCCTCACGTTGATGTTGAATAGTTTGTCGAAATGCTCTTCAGTGACGGCCCCAAAGGGAACAAATTCGCCCACGCCCGCGTTGGCGAAAACAATATCGATTCGCCCTTTCAGCCTAGCGACGGTCTCGTAAAGACGGTCTAGGTCAGCCAATTGGGCAACGTCTCCCTGAACTCCAGAAACGTTGGCGCCGATTGCCTTCACGGCCTCGTCGAGTTCCTTCTGGCGGCGGCCCGTGATGAAGACAAAGGCACCCTCTTCGACGAAAAGTTTTGCAGTGGCCAACCCAATCCCTTCCGTCCCGCCGGTGATGACGGCGGTCTTGCCTTCGAGCTTTTTGGTCATTGTCTTTCTCCCTTGTTGCTGAGCGGGAATCCCCCGGTTCCGAGAGCCTAAGCAGCAGGAGCCTTCCCGTGATATGCAGGCGCAAAGACATCCTGCACGAATTGTTCAAACGGAGTCGGTGTGGTGTTCTCCGACGAACGCGGCTCCAGCGGTATGAGGACTCCTGCGTTGATCGCCTTGTACATTTCGATGTACAACGCGGCTCCCTTCGGCGGAACACCCATTTGCATCAACACCTGCTGCACCTGGTCATAGGGAAACTGCGCGTAACGCAGATCCGGTTTGCCAATCCCGCGCGCAATCACGGCGGTAGCTTCCGTCATGGACAGGTCGCGCTCGCCAAGCAGCTCGCAGCGTTTGTTTGCCGGAAAAATCCAGGTGCAGGAGGCGCTGCGCGGCGGTGTAGCCAACGTCGCGCGTCGCGATCATGGGAAGCTTCACGTCGGGCAGCAGCGCATTTCCGAAGATTCCCATCCCATGAATCATGCCGATCGCCGCCAGATTGTTCTCCATAAAATACGCGGCGCGCAGGTGCAGAACGTTTAAACCGCCGATCGCGTTCAGTTTTTGCTCCGAAGAATGCAGCCCCGAGACCGGCCCGGTGGCTTCCGGAACCTGCGCGCCGTAGCTGCTCAAATGCACAGCGTAGCGCAGCCCGGACTCCTTCACGGCCTTCGCGATCCCATCGCTATCTCGCTCCTGCTCCTCCCGGGATTTCGCCGGCGGCAACATCAAATATGCCGCGCGCGCACCGCTGAAGGCTTTGGTGAGCGCTGCCGCGTCGCTCATGGTGGCCGTGAACGCTTCCGCACCCTGGCGCACAAAGCGCTGCAATCGCCCCGCGTCCCGTCCCACGACGCGCACCTTATTGCCCTCCGATAGCAGGGTATTAGCGATGATCGAGCCGGTGTTTCCGCTCGCTCCCAAAATCACATGCATGGCGTCCGTTGCGGCGGCGGCCACGTCTTTAATGCTGTTCATATTAGTTCTCCTGTTTAAGTTCACCGATCCGCTCCGTTTGCAACCGAGGCGCCTCTTATACTCAACTCGCCGTTGTTCTTGTACCCCTTGAGCTTTCTATCTGACCCGCTATCCAATGGGTGCCTCGAATTCGATGACTCAGGCGTAGTGATCGGGAAGGTAGTTCGATACCCTCTTGCGATATTCGTCGGTCTGAAAATCTCTTGCCTGCTGTTCGGCGTTCATTTCGAGTTCGGAGGTGAGGTCCGTCTTCTTAATCCCAAGGTTTCTCTTGAGCAACCTCACTACGGAGGAAGCAGAGGTGCCAATTGCTCGCGCGGTCTTCAAGGCTTCCTCATACGCTGCTCCAGCTGGAACGCAACGCTCGACCAGTCCTATTCTCTCTGCCTCTCTACCGGTGATTATTTCATTAGCCATTGTCAGCAACGATGCTCGATAGGGCCCTACCTTCCGCGCAAGAAGAGTTGGCAGCGCCATACCTGGATAAAGACCGAGGCCGGCAAACGTCACCTGCAACTTAAGCGTTTCGTCCGCGAACGCAATATCCGCAGAACAAGCAAAGACCGGCGCTACACCGATGCAATCACCCTGAAGCACGGCTATCACTGGCACGGCGAGATCGAGAACTGGAAGCCAACGGTTATAGAAGGCCAGCATGAAATCGCGAAGCTCCTTCTCGCTGCGCCCGGCCCTTCCCAGCCCGATCAGCATGTCGCGATGACCGCCGATCGAGAAGTCCTTTCCTGTTCCCCGAATGATCACTGCCTTTACAGTAGAGTCGTTCTGTATGAAAGCGATATGGCGGCTGAAGGCATCTCCCATCTCGGGGCTCATTACATTGGTTCCTTTGAAATCGTCCAGGGTCAGGACTGCGATTGTGCCCTCATCGAGAGATTCCAAATGGACAGTCGGCTTCGAACCAGGAACAGAGACTTCTTTTGACTTCGGCATGTGTCCTCCAGTTAATGCTACGAAACAGGCAGCGATCCAGATGAAATCGAACAGAAGTATGTGCGCCTACTTGGGCTTCAGATCTGTCCCAAGAATATTCAGCGCGCTCTCGTAGTCACGAAGCCAGTCGGTATGTCCTCCGATGCCCCAGTCTTCGCTTTGCAGTTCGACGATGTGCACCCATACTCTGTTGGCATCTTCCGAGAAAAGAGTCTTGCCTTCGGCGAGCATGATGATTTTCGTGAAATCCCGGATGAGATGTTGTTTGGTGAGCCTGTCAAAACGACCGGCGAGCAAGCGTACTTCAATGAAATAGAAGGGATCTTCATGGTCAGGAGTGCCGCTGTTGTAATCGGAGTCTTCGGCGACTTCATAAACCCAACCCATCGTCTTCTTGCGTGCCTCGGGAGTATCCGGAATCTTTTCCCAAAACATGAGTGCATCGGTAAGCTTCGCCATTACGGCGTGCTGAACAGTTTTTGTGAACGCGCCGCGTCGTAGTGTCAGATTAATCCAAGGCATGGCCTCTCCTCATGGCAGCGATTACTTGTCGTCTGCTCCTACAGTTGTCTTTCCCGAGCCGTCCGTTCGCAACCGAAATCACACTTGTGCGAAGCCGCCGTCTACAAACAATTCCGTTCCCGTGACGTAGCTGCTATCGTCGGATGCGAGAAACACGACGGCTTTGGCAGTCTCATCGGGTGTTCCGAACCTTCCGAGAGGAACGCTTTCGGCGATCATCTTCTTGCGTTTCTCGCCTACCTCTGAAGAAGCCAGCAAAGCACGCGCTGCGGGAGTGTCGATGGAGCCTGGGCTCACAGCGTTTACTCGAATGCGGCGTTCCTTTAAGTCGGTCGTCCATGTACGCGCGAAGGAGCGCACGGCGGCTTTCGTAGCGCTGTAGACGCTATACGTAGCAAGCCCTTTGCTCCCGACCATGGATGCACTCAGGATGATCGAGGCGCCGTTCGGCAAGAGCGGAAGCGCCTTCTGAACCGTAAAGAGCAGGCCTTTAACGTTGGTGTCAAAAATCGAATCGAAAGACTCCTCACTGATGGCGCCCAAGGCGGCATAGCGGGCAACACCGGCATTCGCAAACACAATATCGAGCTTGCCCTTCTCGCGCTTGATCTGGTCGAAGAGGCGATCGAGGTCGGCGAGGTTCGATACGTCTCCCTGCACGCCTGTGACATTTTCCCCGATTTTCTTAACAGCCGCGGCCAATTCCGCGTCGCGGCGTCCGGTGACAAAAACGTAGGCGCCTTCGCGGACAAATTGCTTCGCGGTCGCGAGGCCGATGCCGCTATTGCCGCCCGTAACGAGTGCGATTTTTCCTTCAAGCTTGCCCATGTATTCCTCCTTCGTGTGAACGAATGAGATCGATAATGCTTTACGCTAACCTGAGTCCGAGCACCGCCTGGCCCAGGTGATAGGATAAATGGTTCGTGCGGCTCAGCAGGATGGAGAATCGATTGCGCGAAGGATCTTTGGCGAAGTCTTCCTCCGATACGGCAGTGTGCCGCTGGAGCCAGTCGGGCAGTAACATTTTTTCAAAGCCCTTCGACAATTCACCGTTTACGGTATTCCATGCCTGGCGAACCTGCTCGTGCGAAGGAATGGTGGCTTGTGACTTATCGGGATTTGAGACGAAGGCGACATCAAACTCTGGATGAAGCCGCTCTCCAATCCCCAACAGTGGTAGCATCGCGTCGTGTATGGCTGTGAGATGTCCCCACAAGTAAAGCAGTCTGTTTCTGCCCGGCGCTATTTCCCGCAGGACGTCCTCGGATGAGAGGCTCCCAAAAAGCTTGTCCGCTCGTTCGATTTGCGCCTTCCACACCTTCAGCCCAAGAGCTGCATAAGAGCCTTCGTTTTCCATAGCTCACTCTCCTGTCAACCATTCCTTCTCATTTGTGTGTGTCGAGCCACTTCCGAATATTCGAGACGGTATCCTCGTAGAATGTCTTGTAAAGACCTTGCGATACGTAGCCGAGATGCGGCGTTGCCAGTACGTTGTCCAGCGTCCGGAAGGGGTGAGACTGAGGCAGCGGCTCAATGTCGAATACGTCGATCGCCGCGCCGGCGATCTGCTTGTTCCTCAACACGCTGATCAATGCCTGCTCGTCGACGATTGGCCCGCGCGATGCATTGATCAACCAGGCCGTTGGCTTCATTCTCTCCAGCTCCGCGGCCCCTACCAGGCCGCGCGTACGGCTGCTCAACACCAAATGGATCGTCAGGATGTGGGCCCGCTCGAACAGCTCGTCTCTGGAAACCAGGATTGCGCCCGCGGCTGCGGCGGCCTCGGGCGTCATGTTCTGGCTCCAGGCAATCAGATTCATTCCAAACGCGCTCCCGACCCGCGCGACCTGTGATCCAACCCGCCCAAGCCCCAGAACGCCCAGGGTCTTTCCATGGAGATCCGTGCCCACTGTTTGCTGCCAGCCGCCGGATCGGACGGAGTTGCTCTCCGTGACGATATGTCGCGCGGATGCCAGGATCAGAGCCCAGGTAAATTCGATAGTCGGGTCCGATCTATATCCCGTGCGAACCACTGCGATTCCATGATCGCCCGCAGCCTCGACATCGATCGACGAGTTTCCAGGTCCTGTCGAGGCAATGAGCTTGAGATTGGGAAGGCGTTCAATGACGTTGCGGGGCAGCGGGGTCCGCTCGCGCATGACACAAACAACATCAAAAGACAGCAACCGCTCAATCACGGCGTCCGGATCGGCGAGGTGATCCTGAAAAACGGCGATGTCCGCTCGCTCACGGAGCACCGACCAATCGGCGCTCTCAAGCGCCGCATTTTGGTAATCGTCCATGACAGCGATCTTGTACTTCTTCATTGGCATCCATCCCGCGGTGATTGATTCGAGCTTTTGCATCCCGCGACGAAGGCTCGATCTACCAAATCGTCAGTTTGCTTGTCAGGGCTTAACATTAGCTTTCGCGCCCCGTTCGATTGCCAGGAGAAGGTCGGCGGATGGGAATCTTTCCTTCATGGTATTAATAAGGCTTTCGGGATCTTTGGCTTTTTTGAGTTCTTCTTCAAAAACTAATAAATAGTTTTCCGTAAAATCTACGGCGGTGCTCGCGTCAAGGGAAGCTCCAACCTTGCTATGTCCAGGGATAACGACCGAAGGTTTCAATTCTCTGATTTTGTGTAATGAGTTCAGCCATTTCTCTCGGGCCTTACTGTCCGATTCTGCGGTGTAAACGTGCATGTTATTGAACAAGACATCCCCGGTAATGAGAATTCTCTGTCCAGGAATCCAAAGCATCGTGTTTTCATCGGTGTCGCCTCGGATCTTTTTAAGGACCTCTATTTTCGCGCTCTCAAAATTAATAAAATTGCCGTCGAATTTTTCGATGGCAACAACTTGAGAGGTTGCACCTGACCCCAAGGTCGTTTTCCATTTTTCTATTTTCTCTTTATAGACCTTGTTGATTCGGTCTACTACCGCAGAATTCGCAATAATCCGCACTCTCGGGTATGCCTCTTTAAAAACCTCCAAACCAAGAAAATGATCGGCGTGCTCATGGGTAATGTAGATAATAGAGAGTGGCTTTTTAGTCTCTTTGATTTGCTGCAGTACTCTTTCAGCATTGGTTTTTGTTAACTGCGCATCGACCAACATCACTTCGTGTGTTCCCTCGAGAATGACGGAGTTAGTCCAAAACTGATCGTCGGGGGAGGTGAACACCTTGATTGAAAAACCATGCTTACCACTCGCCAAGGCAGACAAACATGAGATTAGAAATAAGAGACTGGTCACCGCTGAACAAACAGCAAGACCGCTCACAAATCTAAATCGAAAATTTCCATGAAAAGCCACTTTTTTTGACGGCTCCATAAATTCTCCTATCCTGATTATTCGCCCATTACTATTTTGCCGACCCATTGATCGGTAAATACCACCGGCACCCAGCTATACCCACTCCCCTCCTTGCGCAAGCTACCCAGGGCAGGAAATGGCATATGCGGCCCCGCGATCAAAACCTGCTCGCGCGCGAGCCTGGGTAGCAGTTGA
>WNFR01008811.1_pt1 | contig 10199 bp, 7 predicted proteins | sample 5400221 | NCBI WGS metagenome assembly WNFR01 (sample SAMN13153357, study PRJNA577476) | soil metagenome | isolation source: 40 cm soil under Madrone tree | place: USA:California | collected 2016-06-14 | reverse complement strand
ACATCAAGTCGCGCGTTCAAATCCGCGATTGTTCCTTGGGCGTCCAGCTTCACGTTGACCGTTCCCGATGCGGGCGGCTTCGCTCCAACGTCCTCAAAAAGTTTTTTGATCTCGATGTTGTCCGATTGAAAGTTCGCGATCACTTTCCCATTCGGCGGACAAACCGGCGCGTTTGTCCCTAGATTTTTCCAGATAAACGGAATCGAGACATAACCTCCGGCATACTTTGCTTTGCCCTGGTCGAGCTGAATCTTCGCGATCTCAAGCGTTTCGCCCTTCGCCTGCAGGATCGCTTGAAAATCCATCTTGTTGCTGCCAAAAAAAATAATCGGGATATCGAGACCATTCGGCGTATAGGTGGCATCCACGTTGGCCTGAACAGATTGCAAATCGCCGTAGCGCCCTTTCTCGAGAGTAAGCTTCAGTTTCCCCGAGTTCTTGAATTTCGCCGCGTCCCCGTTTCCCGCCCAGTCGATCGCGAGCGAGCCGGCCAACTCGCGCTCGTTCCCATAAGCGTTGAGCAGCGGTTTGAGCGTCGATAAGTCCGAAACGCTCACCGAGAACTTCCCGCTGTAGTGGTAGGGCGCGCGAAGATCGACAGTCGCGTTTGCGCTAACGTAGTCGCGTTCGTTCAGACTCGCGGTGAAATCGTTCAGGTAAACCGTGCTGTTTACGATGGAATATTGCGCGCTTAGCTGTCGGAAAACCAAACCGCGCACTCGAAGGTTCGAGCCGTAGATCGACAGCTGACCATTCCCCACTCCATTATTCCATTCGACCCGCCCGTTAATTTGCAAAGGACCCGTGATCCGATTCGGCGAATTCGGCTCCCAATAATCCCCCAGCTCGATGGCGTTGAACGACATGTCGATCTTGGCCGGTTGCATTAGCGCATCGCGCAAATTTTTTGGCAGCCGGTACTCGCCGTGCACCACGAATTGATTTTGTTTTCTCCTGACGAGCAAGTGCTCAAACGTGACCAGATCATCTGTGCTGCGCAAAGATCCTTCGACTGCGTCCGCCTCATAATCGCGCAGCTTCAGATTGGAAATGTTCAACGTTGTTTCCGACTTCAAGTCGGCATACCAGGGCTTCGTCGCAGTTGTAGCGGCAGCCGTGTCCGGCCGAGCTGCAGCCTTCTGCGTAGGCTGGTCGGTCGCATTCGGCGGTATCACCTTCGACGCTTTGACAGTGGCGTTGAGTTTTTCGACCGCGCCATCTTCAAATCCAAGTGAAGTTGCGGCGACCGCAAACTCGCCACTTAACTTTCCGTCTTTGATGTCGACCTTGCCATTGAGCCGCACCGCACCGCTCAATTTGTGCGGCATTCCGGCGGTCGCCCTTTGCAAATCCGGCGCGGTCAACGCAACCTCCAGCGACGCCCGGCTGTGACCGAATTCCTTTATGTTCGGCGGCAATTCACACCAGCCCTTAAGGTGAAACTGGTTCTCGCCCTGGACGGTGTCGCCCGTTTGCAGAAGAGCCGTGCCGTTTCCGGCGGACATTTGAAAGATACCGCGGTCGAACGCAATTCCTTGCTGCTGAAAATTGCCGAATTGCGCAATCAGTTTTCCCTGCCAGGTGCGCGGTGCACTGATCAAACCACTAAGATCGACATCCAACTTTTCTATTTGCCCGCGAATGAAGTCTTCCGGAAGCGCCACATATTTATTGATGACACCGGTGGGAATGTTCTCGGCATGCAAATGGAGATCGGTATCAAGCGATGATTGCGCTTCATTCAGCGCGAAAGAACCGGAAAGCTTTCCGGCTCCGACGGAGTAATCTAAATTAAGAGCGAGCTTCCTTTCGCCGATACGCGATGCATCAACGCGCAACTCGCGAATACGCTCGTCATTCGAGAGGGCCACTTCGCGCAAGATCAGGATTCTGTTCGCGTAGCTTGTCTGGGCGGCGACTTTCAACCACGTCTGGCCACCGACCAACTGTAACTTGTCGATCTTTAATTCTCCGAGATTCCGCGGATTCAAATCAAGATCGATATGTTCGATCACGAAATCATGCGGACGATTTCGTACGATGACAGTGGCATCGACTAAATGCACTCGTTCAGGAAAGACATCGGGCAACGTGATTCTCTTTTTCGGATCCGGCGGACGCGGTCTCAGCGGCGCTTTGGCCGGATTCAAGACAATGCGCGCCGAACGCACATCAAGGTTCTTGATTGAACTGAGTCCATGTCGCAACGGCGCGAACAAACCGTAATCGGCCCGCGCAAGATCGATATCGATCGATTCGACATCGCTCGGCCCGGTTGGAACGGCGTGCAGATTGCTGACCGTCAGGTTCGTGAAGACATTGCCCTCGAGGCGGAAATCGATCTTCAAATGTTCGCGGCCGGCATAATGCAGCGCGATCTGCCGACCGAGGCCCAGCAAAAGCGGACGATGAAAAATTAGGAGAAGCGCCACGCACGCAGCAAGCGCCATTGCCACACGGCGCCAAAGTCGTCGGTGCGCGTGTGCGTCTGCCTGACCATCTTCGCCCACGAGGGCAATACTCTATTGGCTTGGCGGGAGATGTCGAACAACTACCGGTTCAACCGGTCGCGTAGCCAACTCTGGGCTAGATCGACGTTGCGCGCGAAGGCGTCTGGCGTCACGCTTCTCGCAGCACATGAATCCCGACAAGCTCTTCGATTATCTTGATGGTAAGCTCTCCGCGATAGAGCGTGCCGCGTTGGAAAAGCAGCTGGCTGCGGACGAACAACTGCAACGCGAGTTCGCGATCGCGCGACGAATCCATGCCGGCATGCACGGCAATTCTCGCGAGGTTTTGCTGCCCGAGGAACCGAACGTTCCCGAGCGCGGGCGGAAAATGGCGCGCCGCGTCGGCGTTGCATTTATCATACTCATGGCTGTCAACGTCGGCGCCGGTCTGTGGCTGATCGCAAGACATGAAGCAAGAAATCCGAATCGCGCATTGCTCGAAGCGCAAATGCGGCAGCAATTAACGAAATCTCTTGAACACGCAGCGGCGACTGAGCTGACGCCGGCACCGTTCGGTGTAAGCGAGATCATGATCTCAGCCGCGCCTGGAAAACTGGATGAGGTGGCGAATGAAATTACTTCAATAACTAGCCGGCTCGGCGGTGTGACCACAAAAGGGATACCGGCGGAACGTCGCCTCGGTCTTCTTGTCGATCTTCCCTCCAATCGGGAGACGGAATTTCGGGCAGCGATTTCCGCAATTACTGGTGGAAGTCCAAGCTCACCTGCTCCCGGCGAAACAAACGCGCCAATTTCCACGAAGAAAAGTTTCTCCGTCCAGGTCATCGAATCGGCGCCGCCACAAAACTGACCGCGAACGATCGAAACCCAGATGAAGCGATGATCGCAATCACGTTCGCCTTGCCGGCGGAAAGTTCGGGAGTGGTCGGCCTGCTGCGGGAAAAAAAGCGTGCATCATCCAGCGGCGGCAAAATCATTCACGGCAAGATCGACAACCAATCCCTCGCGATTTTGCATACCGGCGTTGGCCGCAAAAGCTGCGAGACCAAGATCGTCAATTTCCTTCGCGCTGAGCAGCCTCGCTGTTTGATCAGCTCGGGATTCGCCGGAGCAGCGCGGGAAGATTTCCAACTTGGCGACTTGATCGTCGCGGAAAACCTGTCGGATCGAAAATTGCTTTCTAAGGCGCAGCGAATCCTGGCGGATCGCAATGTGCGCACCGCGAAACTTTTTACATCGGCAACACTTGTCGATTCGATCGACGCGCGAAACGAGATTGCACGCACAAACGGCGCGGATGCAGTCGATATGGAAACCGAAGTAATCGCGCAAGCGTGCTCCGTGCGCGGAATTCCGATGCTTTCGTTGCGTATAATCAGCGATAGTTTGCGCGAACCCTTTCCAGTCCCGCCGAGCATCCTGTTCGACATCGAGCGCCAGCGGACCAATGCGGCGGAATTGTCGCTTTATTTGATCAAACATCCAGGTTCCCTTTTCGATCTGTTTCGTTTCGCGCGCCAAATCAGGCAAGCGCGCAGAATTTTGACCGACGCGATTGTGGATCTTCTGCGTCGGATCGATTGGTAGGGACTGGCGTTCGGCAACCGGGAGCGGTTGCCCTACAAAATCCGCGTGCGGCGTTGCTATGTTTGCGCGGGCTCGACGTGCACCAGCACATCGGCGATTCGCGCGTCCGCTTGCTGGATGGCTGATTTCACTTGATGCGCAATGTGGTGACCCTCTCGCACGGAAATATTGCCGCTCACGCCGATATGAAGATCAACATAGAAACTCAGGCCCATTTTTCGCACGTAACTCTTTTCGACTTCGACCACCCCGGGCACGGAGGCGGCCGCTTTACGAATAAGATCGACAATCTCTCCGCGCGGCGCGGTGTCCATGATTTCATAAAACGCCGGTCGCAAAAGCCGAATGCCATTTGCGGCGATGACGGCGCAGGCGAAAAGCGCCGCCCAATCATCCGCGCTTTGCCAATGACTGCCGCCAATCAGGGCGACGGAGATGCCGATGAATGCGGCGGCCGACGTAAGCGCGTCGCTGCGATGATGCCAGGCATCGGTTTGTACGGCCGTGCTCTCGACGTGGCGCCCGATGCGGTTGACGTAACGGAACAAAATCTCTTTTACCACGATCACCACAATCAGGATGGCGAGCGTGAACGGCGCAGGGCCGTGATGCGGCGTGAGAATTTCGCGCATGCTTTGAATGGCCAAGCCGAGTGCGGCCGCGAGCACGCCGAAAGCCACAACCACCGCCGCGATCGGTTCCGCTTTGCCGTGTCCGTAGGGATGCGTTTCGTCCGGCGGACGGGCCGCGAATTTCAATCCGCCCCAAATCACGAACGAGCCCGCGACGTCGAGAGCGGACTCGATGCCGTCGGCGATGAGGACGTAGGCGTGGCCGAACAAACCGCCGAGAATTTTCGCCGCGGCGAAAATCAAGTTCACGAGCATGCCGAAAAGCGCAACGCGCGCGCCAGTTTGCAGATTATTCGCGGAGGCGTGAGGATGCAGCGCCGAAGTCATCGATGAATCAAAATATAGAGGCGGTCGTTTACGAAAGGCACGGAAATCCGGAAGAAGTTTTGCGTGTGGAGACTCGGCCGTGGCCAAAGCCGGCGGCGGACGAAGCAGTGGTACAAATGCGCGCGGCGCCGATCAACCCGGCCGACTTGAATGCGATCGAGGGAAAATATCCGGGGCGACCGGAACTTCCGGCGACGCCGGGGTTCGAAGGCGCGGGAGTAGTTGTCGATCTGGGCGGCGACGTTACGGGAATGACAGCGGGGGCGCTCGTTATCCTGCCGCACAACCTCGGCACCTGGCGCGAAGCCGTTGCCGTAAAAGCAGGCGAACTGGTCGCGGTCCCACCGGAGATCGAGCCGGTGCACGCGGCGATGTTGAAAATCAATCCGATGACTGCCTGGCGTTTGTTGCACGATTATGCCGATCTGAAGAGCGGCGATTGGCTGATCCAAAATGCGGCAAATTCGGCAGCGGGCCGGGCCGTAATTCAGATCGCAAACGATCTTGGCTACAAGACTCTAAACATTGTTCGCCGCCCCGAATTGATCGATGAGCTGCGCGCGGATGGCGGCGACGTCGTGCTTGTCGATGGAGAAAATCTTCGCGAGGAAGTAAAGAATGCGACGAGCGGCGCGCCGATTCGTTTGGGATTGAACGCAGTCGGCGGCGAAAGCGCGCTGCGCCTGGCCAACTGCCTCGCGCCCGAAGGGACGATTGTCACATTTGGCGCGATGAGTTTACAGCCGCTGAAAATCCCAAACGGCCTGCTCATATTCAAAGATCTTCGTTTCCGCGGAATTTGGATTAACAAATGGTACGATAACGCGACCATGGCCGAACGGATGGACGCGTTTCGGTCGCTCTTCGAAATGGCAAAGCGCGGACTGCTGAATACGAAAGTGGAAAGAGCTTATCCGATAAGGGAAGCGAAAGCCGCGGTTGCGCACGCCGCGCAAGGAAAACGCAGCGGCAAAATCATTTTCGAGTTTAACGGTCCTGGCGACGCTTAAAATCCCGTGAAAAGGGAGCAGGCCAGCGGCACCGCAGTGCTCATCGCGACAAGTCTCGTATTGATGCACAGGCATCCTGAATATGCCGGACTGGTGTCCGCGAAAACTGCCGACTTATGCGCCAGTTTTATCGAGGCGTGCTCGCAAACGCCGCGCTCGCTGTTGAATTTGGCGCGTCATCGTTGGTTCCAACACGTCGTATCGCTGATCGAGCGGCTGACTATTCCCGGGATTCTGCGGCACTATGCGTTGCGAAAAAAATGTCTCGCGCAACTAACCCGCGAGGCGCTTGAAAGCGATATTGAACAAGTCGTTGTTCTGGGCGCGGGCTTTGATCCACTGGCGCTCGAGTTGCACGACGAATTTCCACGAGCGCGCTTTTGGGAAATCGATCATCCGGCTACGCAACAAAACAAATTACGCGCGGCTGGCGTTATCGATATGAAGCGGTTCCATTTTGTTGCCGCCGATTTAACCGCCGATCAAGTGGACACGCACATGCTAGAGAGCAGTGGTTTTGATTCAAAACAACGCACTTTCTGGCTCGCCGAAGGATTGCTGATGTATTTTCCAGAAAGCGCGGTCGCACATTTGCTCGGCTCCGTGGCGAGCCTCAGTGCGCGCGGCAGCCGATTCGTTTTTACTTTCATGGAATGCCAGCACGATGGCCGGATTCGGTTTCAACGACAGACCAGGCTGGTGGATTGGTGGCTGCGACAGCGCGGCGAACCGTTCGCGTGGGGAGCGGACCGTAGTCACATGGCGGAATTTGCTCGACCGTGGCAGGTCGTCCGAATTTTTGATCAGGCCGATCTACGCGCGTTGGATTTGTCTTCGGCTAACTCGCCACTCGCTGCCGGAGAATTGATCTGCCTCGCAGAAATTTCGTAGTCTCAAGATGTCGATGTTAACGCGACGCGAATTTCTCCGAACCGCCGGACTTCTGGCGCTCGCGCCTTATCTCGATGTCAGGGCCGAGCGGGAGATCTGGGTCAATGACGTTCATTCGCAGATGAATCGCACGCGCATTCGCGCGTTGCTCACACCACGAACGCAGGATGAACTGGCGCAGGCTATCGGGCGCGCGACACGCGACAAGATCGCGATTTCTGTCTCCGGCTGCCGCCACTCGATGGGAGGCCAGCAATTCGCAACCGACAGTATTTGCATCGACACCCGAGAACTGGCGAACGTTGTTGCGTTCGATCGCGAACGGGGATTGATCGAAGCTGACGCCGGGATCCAGTGGCCAAGGCTAATTGATACTTATCTCGAGGCGCAGCGCGAGAGTGCGCATCCATGGGGCATCGCGCAAAAACAAACCGGCGCTGACACGTTTACGCTGGGCGGCAGTTTGTCATCAAACGTGCATGGCCGCGGCCTGGCAATGAAACCGCTCATTTCGAATGTCGAGTCGTTTACCTTGATCAATGCAGAAGGAAAAACCGTGCACTGCTCGCGCGAAGAGAATGCGGAATTGTTTCGTGCGGCGATTGGGGGCTACGGACTTTTCGGCTTCATCAGCCGCGTCACTTTGCGACTCGTCCCGCGGCGAAAGTTGCGGCGGGTCGTCGAGGTAATACATGTCGATGCGGCCGCAAGACGATTCGAAGAGCGGATCGCGAGCGGCTTTCTGTACGGTGACTTTCAATTTTCCATCGACGAAAAGTCACCCGATTTTCTGCGTATCGGAGTCTTTTCCTGTTACGAGCCGATCGCGGATGATGCCGAGATAACTACGGTCAAAGATCTCGGTAATGCCGATTGGCTGGATCTTTTATCGCTCGCATACACCGACCGCGCGAAGGCCTTTGAGCGCTACGCCGATTATTATCTTTCGACCAACGGGCAGACGTATTGGTCGGATACAAATCAGCTCAGCGCCTATCTTCCGAACTACGCGCTGAGGCTGAAGGAAAAAATCCGTAACGAAAAGGAATCGAGTCTCATTATCACCGAGATTTATGTTCCACGGCTCGCGCTGGCTGATTTCCTCACGCACGCGGCCGAACTCTTGCGCGAAATTGGCGTGCTGGTGATTTACGGCACCGTGCGACTGATTGAAAAAGATGACGAAAGCTTTCTTCCGTGGGCGAAGCAATCGTACGCCTGCATCATCTTCAATCTGCACACGATCCATACTTCCGCTGGAATCGAGGCATCGGGTCGCGCGTTTCGTGCGCTCATCGATTTGGCGATCGCGCGCGGCGGCAGTTACTATCTCACCTATCACCGGCTCGCGACGCGCGAGCAGGTGACAGCGTGCTATCCGCAGTTCGCTACGTTCCTCGCACTGAAAAAGAAATACGATCCGGACGAGCGTTTTCAGAGCGATTGGTATCGGCATTATCGTGGAATGTTCGCCGAGGATTAACGCCCCACCATGTCAACCGTAATTGTCGTTGGTGCAGGTATTAATGGTGTTACTTCCGCGATTGAGTTAAAAAAACGCGGCTATAAAGTGATTCTCGTCGATCCAGGCCCGCTGCCGCATCCGCTGGCTGCTTCCACTGACATTAGCAAGGCGGTTCGCGCGGCGTATGGCGCGGATGAAGATTACACCGCGCTGGCCGAACGCTCGATCGAGCTTTGGCGGAAGTGGAATACACAATTTGGCGCCGAGTTGTATCACCAGACTGGCGTTCTGTTCGTGCGGCAGCGGCCAATGCAGCCTGGCGATTTTGAATACGAAAGCTGCAAAATATTTGAGAAACACGGACACAAATTTGAACGCATCAATTCGGCAACGCTGCGCGAACGTTTTCCCGCGTTTAATGCAGAACGCTTTCACGATGGTTTTTTAGATCCGGAAGCAGGCTACGTGGAGAGCGGACGGGTCGTCGCTACGCTCGTTGAGCAAGCGCGTTCACTCGGCGTTGAGTTAGTCGAACGGATCAAGTTCATCGCGTTGGATGAAAATGATAATTCGGTCAACGGCATCGTCCTGCAAGATCGACAACGAATTCGAAGCGACGCCGTTGTTGTCGCAGTTGGAGCGTGGACGCCCTACCTGCTGCCGTTCACACGAAAATTTTTTCGCGCAACGGGACATCCGGTATTTCATCTCAAACCTGACAAACCGGAACTTTTCTCGCCGCAACGTTTTCCCTTCTTCGGCGCCGATATTTCAACAACGGGCTATTACGGTTTTCCGCTCAATCGCGAAGGCGTGGTGAAAATCGCAAATCATGGACCCGGTCGCGAGATGTCGCCCGATTCGCCCGAGCGCATGGTCGCTCCGGAAGAGGAAAAAGAGCTGCGTGAATTCCTGACCAACGCAATTCCCGCGCTGGCAGAGGCCCCGATCGTTTACTCACGGATTTGTTTGTACTGCGACACGCACGACGGAGATTTCTGGATTGCGCCCGATCCGGAGCGGCGCGGATTGGTTATAGCAACCGGCGATAGTGGTCACGGGTTCAAATTCGCGCCGCTGCTTGGCGAAATCGTCGCGGATACCGTGGAGGGCAAATCGAATCCGCTCTTGCAAAGATTTCGCTGGCGACCGGAAGTGCGTTCGGGATTGCAGAAGGAGGCCGCGCGCTTCCAGCCCGAATTGTCGGGCGGCGATCTTCGCCGCCGTGTTTGATTGGCAGCCAAGATGGCTGCCCTACAAAAAATCGTCGGCTCGCCAGAGTCCCGCTTCACCGACCCGACTGGGTGAGCTTTCGGGAGAAAGCGAATCAATTACTCCTTTTGCGCCGGTTCTTTTTTTTGCTGGCGTTTAAGCAACGTGATTTGCTTGATGCGCGCGGAATCGGACGGGCTCCAGGTCGCGACGTCGGGATCGTCCTTGAAAGCATTGTGCACGAGGCGTCGCTCGTAGGAATTCATTGGCTCGAGCTGTAACGAACGGCCAGTAATGCGGACGCGCTCCGCCAATTCGCGGACGCGTTGCACGATGCGATCTTCGCGCATGGAGCGGTATAGCTCGCAATCGACGATCACTTTCGCGGCGTCCCGGTCCTTCGTTTGTAACAGCCGATTGAGAAGAAAGGTGATGGCTTCGAGTGTTTCACCGTCGCGCCCGATCAGGCGCCGGCTTTCCTCAGTGTAAATTTGCAGAACCAGGTTGCCCGCCTCGTTCTGCGACTCCTCGATTTGCACGACGAAACCGAGATAGCCGAGGATGGTGTCGAGTAATTCCTTCGGTGTCATCGATTTTTTCGTTT
>WNFR01008810.1_pt1 | contig 10200 bp, 9 predicted proteins | sample 5400221 | NCBI WGS metagenome assembly WNFR01 (sample SAMN13153357, study PRJNA577476) | soil metagenome | isolation source: 40 cm soil under Madrone tree | place: USA:California | collected 2016-06-14 | reverse complement strand
CGGAAAATGAGCGGATCCAACAGCGAAAAAATCTGATTGATCGCCGCCAGGACAAGAGCGACGACAGCGAGCTTCCACAAATCCTTAAGGTACCGGTAGAGAGTAGCCATCTATCCGAAGCCGCCGTCCCGCGTACCACCTTGGATGATTTATCCCGGGAACCGTTACTCTATCGTCGCTTCCAGGCCCAAAACACCGCTGCTACATATGGGCTTTCAGATTGTGAGGACGACCCTGCCGAAGGGGCGGCCCTCAATGAGGTAACGCAGGGCATCCGCCGCTTCAGTCAGCGGGAACGTCTTTGCCACGATGGGCTTCACCGCCCCGGATTGAAGCAATGGAAAAATGACGCTCCACGCGGTGCTCCATACGTCCGCAGGTTGTGCAAAGAGGAAGAAGCTCTTCATGCTCGCGCGCTTCCAGATCAGATCTGTGACGTCTATGGTTGCCTTGCGGCCTGCGGAGTAGCCCAAGGTAGTCAAGCTTCCCCCGTGCGCTACGCCTTCCTTGCCCACACGTGCCTCCTTTCAAACGCTCACAGACAAGGACCTCGGTCATGCGGTTGCGGCGGTGAGCAACTTTGCGCTTAGGCGAATCTCTGTACCGGCCAGCGCCTTCGATACGGGACAGTTCTGTTTTGAATCATGAGCAATTTTCTGGAACGTCGCATCGTCTATCCCAGGAATGTCGGCTTCCGTCTGAAGCTCAACGCGCGTGATCGCGAACGCTTCACCAACTTTGTCCAGTTTGACGTTAGCGACCGTGTGGATCCGTTTCGGCGTGATTCCCTTTTGTGACAGTTCCGCGGTGAGGGCCATGGTGAAGCAGCCAGCATGCGCAGCACCGATCAACTCTTCTGGATTGGTCGCCGATTGCCCTTCTTCAAGCCTAGACCTAAACGAGTACGGCCCGTCGAAGGCCCCGCTACCGACCTTTAGGCGGCCGGCCCCTTCAATGAGATTTCCTTTCCATTCCGCTTCTGCTTTTCGTATTGGCATAAGTTTTCTCCTTAACGTGATGCTCTGAATTCGGTGCTGCTGACTTTATCCCGCAACGGCTCAATAGTCCCGAACGGAGGATGCACCGAACGTAGGAAGATTAGATACATTCCAGCCTCCTCCCAGCGCTTTGACTAGGAGCACGCTGGCGTCCAATCGACGGCGCTGAATATCAATGGCGTTTCGCTCGTTAGCTAACTCGATGGTCTGAGCGGTGATGACCTGAAGGTATGTGTCGACACCGCCCTTGTAACGATTCGTAAAAAGTTGAAGAGATTCCTCCGATGACGCAACGGCCTGCTGTTGCTGTTGCGTTTCGTCCTCGAGAATGCGCAAGGCGGCGACGTTGTCCTCGACTTCCTGGAACGCTGTCAGTGAAGTCTGACGATACGTTGCGACTGTGGCATCGTAATTCGCGCGCGCCGATTCGGAAGTGCCGCGACGGCGTCCGGAGTCGAAGAGAGTCTGGGCGAGGGCGGGACCGACCGCCCAGAAGCCGCTCGGCCAGGAAAACCAGTTTGAACCCTGCGTGCCGGCGAATCCAGCCGTTCCTCCGAGGGTCACGGTGGGAAAATACGCAGCGCGGGCGATGCCGATCTGCTGATTGGCCTCCGCCACTCGGCGCTCCGCAGAAGCGATGTCCGGGCGCCGCTGCAACAATTCAGAAGGGAGTCCAATCGGAATGCTGGGAGGTTGGTAGTTGAGCGGCGCGGCTGCGAGGCTGAAGTCCGCAGGCGGCTTTCCGATCAGAATCGCGATGGCGTGTTCAAATTGCGCTCGTTGCACGGTGACGTCCGTATCCTGCACGCGAGTCGTATCAAGCTGGGTTTGCGCTTGCGCAACATCGGCCTTCGGGGCTACGCCCCCCTTGAAGCGATTAAGCGTGAGTTGCAGGTTGGCGGTATAGGCCTTTACGGTATCGTCGAGAAGCTTCTTCTGAGCGTCGGCGCTGCGCAATTCGAAATAGTCCAAGGCGAGCTCCGCCTCGAGGCTGAGCTTTGCGGTCTCGTAGTCGGCAGCGGTCGCCTGGGCTTCTTCCCGCGCGGCAGCGACGCTGCGCCGTACGCGACCCCAAAGGTCCAACTCATAGGAAAGATCAAAGGGCAACACGAAATCGCCTTTGCTGGACTGTTGGATCTTCGAAGGGGAGTTCGGCGAAAAGTCTGAATTCTTGACATAGCTAGCACTCGGCACAGTGGAGATGCTCGGAAATTGGGCAGCTCGATTGAAGCGGATCGCTGCCCGAGCTTCGCGGAAGCGCGCTTCGGCTACTTTCAGGTTCTGGTTGGAACCGGCGATCTGCTCTTCCAGCGTGTTGAGTTCCGGGTCGCCGAAAATCTCCCACCAGTTTCCACGGCTCGTCTGATCTCCGGGACGTGCTGGCTGCCACTGGTCTGATTCCTTGAATGAAGCTGGCGTTTCTTCCTTATAGGCCGGTGTTGTAGGAACGGTGGGCTTGACATATTTGGGGCCGACGGTGCAACCCTCGAGCGCTACGATCAGGAGCACTAAAAGCAGCGCGACTATGCTGGTGACGATGAAACGAGCCACAGCTAACACGTAGTTCATCGCCCGGACCCGCCTGTTGGTTTGCTGATTAGGCGCACCTGCATGCCGGCGATAAGGGAATCCGATGGGTCGACAATGACGGCGTCCGTTGGTTGCAGGCCTGAAACAATTTCGACGCTGCTGCCGTAATCGCGGCTGATCTTAACCGGGACCAACTCGGCTTTGCCATTGCGAACCAGCCCGACCTGCAAGCCTTCTTTCCGGAAGATCAACGCGTTCGATGGAATGGTTACCGAGCGAGTCTCGTCCGGTAGCTTGAGGTGTACAAAGACGTAAGCGCCCGGCAGGAGTTGGCCGGTCGGATTGTCGACATCAACCTCGACAAGCAGTGTACGCGACGCGATCTCAATGGAGTTGGCGTTGCGAACGAGAGTGCCATGGAAGGTTTGGCCGGGGAATTCATCGAGGGTCAACGCGGCTTGCGCACCCGAGCGTGCCGCACGGGAGTACACCTCAGGGACCGAGACGTACAGGCGGAGCGTGCGAATGGCGGCGATGTGAAAGAGCTCTCTCGGCTGTGTATTGGCCCCAGCATCGATGAGTGCTCCGATGTCCGTATTGCGGGCGGTGATGATGCCATCAAATGGAGCATAGACCTTTTCGAAAGATTGCAGCTGTTCGAGGCGCCGCACATTCGCGGCGCTGGATTCGGCGGCGGCCTTCACTGCGCTCAGATTGCTGACTGCTTGGTCGGTTTCCTGCTGGGACACGGAGCCCGTGCTCACGAGGTCTTGCCAGCGGCTCGCGGTGATTTTGGCAATGTTCAGGTTGGCCTGCGCGGTATCCAGGTCCGCTCGAGCCTGCAGCAGCTGCTGGTCAACTTCGGGAGTTTCGATCTCCGCGAGCAATTGGCCTTTCTGGACATGGGCACCAATGTCAAAATACCAGCGCTTGAGATAGCCACTGGTACGCGCATAGATCGGCGCGTCACTGAATGCATGGGTGTTTCCGGGCAGGACTATTTCTTGTGTGGGGGCACCTTCCCGAGGGAAAACTACGGCGACTGTAGGAATCGCGGCGTCTTCCGTTCGTTGCTTGAGCCGCGACTCGGCTGCTGCTCGCGAATGGATGCCGGAATAAATTAGGAAAGCAACAGCAGCGAGCGCGGCGGCGGCGACAAGGATTGCGATTCTGCCGCGGGCCCGCGGGCGAGCGTGAAATCCGGCTGGGTTCGGCTGCATGGTCTGCACTCCGATCGTTTCTGGTTCCTGAGTGGTCGTCACATTTTCCTCGCTCGATGTCATTGATCATCCTTAACTCATGCTGAAATTGGTTTGGGGTCGTCCTTGGAGGGATCTCGCCGCCGGTGAAGCAAACCGAAGACTGCAGGAACGAAGATTAGGGTGGCCACAGTTGCGCACAACAAGCCACCAATGACGGCGCGCCCGAGTGGCGCATTCTGCTCGCCGCCCTCACCCAGCCCGAGCGCCATGGGAATCATGCCGATGATCATGGCCAAAGCAGTCATGAGAACGGGGCGAAACCGGGTGAAGCCGGCTTCGATGGCAGCTCTGACGGGGTCTCCGTGCCGCAACAGCAGTTCTTTGGCAAAAGAAACCACGAGAATACTGTTCGCTGTTCCGACACCCATGCACATGATGGCGCCCATCAAGGCAGGAACGCTGAGTGTTGTGTGCGTGAGGAACAAGAAACCGACAATGCCTGCAAGCGCGGCAGGAAGTGCCGTGATGATGATGAAGGGATCGAGCCAGGACTGAAAGTTCACTACGATCAGGAGGTAGACGAAAACGACGGAGAAGACGAGTCCGCCCAGCAAACCTAAGTAGGAAGTGCGCATGGTTCGCAGTTGGCCGCGAACGGTGATGAAGCTGCCGCGCGGCAAGGATTTTCGGTTGGCATCCACAATGCGCGTGACCTCGCGGCCCACTGCACCCAAGTCGCGGCCCTGAACGGCGGCGTAAATATCGACCACGCGACGAATGTTGTAATGCGAGATTACTTGCATCTCGTTCGCTCGTTGGATGGAAGCGACATCCGCTAGAATTTCCGGGCGTGCTGCACCCGCCGCATTGAGCGGAGTGTTCTGAAGGTCTTCCAGGGATTGGATCGAATATTGCGGAGTCTGAGTCACCAGGTTGTAGCTGACGCCGTTCTTGAGATTCAGGAAAAACATCGGCGTGATTTGGAAGCTGCCGCTGAGAGAGTTCAACATACTGTTGGCAACATCGCGCTCCGTGTAGCCGCCCTGGGCCGCTTTGGTCCGATCCACGGCCACATCGAACTCCGGGTAGTCAAACGCTTGCTGTATGCGCGCATCGGCAATACCCGGAACCGACTCGATTTCGTGCAGCATGCGGGCTGCGACTTCGCGATTGCCTTCGATATCGGTTCCCTCGATTTGGACATCAATGGGCGCGGGCAAACCAAAGTTCAGAACCTGAGTGACGATGTCCGAGGGTAAGAAGTAAAAGGTCGTGCCAGGGTATTCACGGGGCAGTCTCTCTCTCAGGCGCTGAATGTAGTCCGCACTGGCGTGGTGATTTTCTTTGAGGGATACCAGAATATCGGCGTCGCCTGCTCCGATGAGGCCCGATGTGCTGTGCATGAAATTGATGGCGCTGTAGGGTAGGCCGATGTTGTCCAGAATGTTGTCCACCTCGCGCTCCGGGATCTCGCGGCGTATCGAGCCCTCAACGAGATCGCACAGCTTGGCGGTCTCTTCGATTCGCGTGCCGCTCTTGGCGCGGAGATGGAGGATAAATTGACCGCTGTCGGTGTTCGGAAAGAAGTCCTGCCCAAGCCACGGCACCAAGAGAAAAGCCGCAAGGCAGGTCAGAAGAAAGAAGGGGATAAAGACGACCCGCCGATGGACAAGCACTGTGAGCAGGGCCTGGTAGGCATTCCGAAGCCGTTCGAACCCGCGTTCGAACGCTCGCTGGAACCGCACGAAAGGATTCCGTGAACTGGCAGCATCGCCCCCCTTGGCTTTCAGCAGGTACATCGCCAGCGTCGGCACGAGCGTCCGCGACAGGATGTACGATGCGAGCATGGCGAACACAACAGCTTCGGCAAGGGGAACAAAGAGGTAACGGGCCACACCGCTCAGCAGGAACATCGGCAAGAACACTATGCAGATGCAGAGCGTGGACACTAGGGCGGGAACGGCGATTTGCGCCGCGCCTTCCAGGATGGCGTCGCGCTGGGCATGACCTTCTTCGAAATACCGCTCGATGTTTTCGATCGTAACGGTTGCGTCATCCACAAGAATTCCGACGGCGAGGGCCAATCCGCCGAGCGTCATGATGTTGATGGTTTCCCCGAGAAAGCTCAGGGTCATGACGGACGTCAAGATGGATAGCGGAATGGAGATGGCGATGATTAGAGTGCTGCGCCAGGTTCCTAAGAACAACAGAATCATCAATCCCGTGAGACACGCAGCGATGATGGCTTCGCGAATGACGCCGTTCACCGAGCCTCGGACGAAGATGGACTGATCGGACAGAGGCAGAATCTTCAGTTCTGGAGGCAGCGTCTGTGTGACACGCGGAAGCAGGCCGCGAATGCCCTTTACCACGTCGAGCGTGGAAGCATTGCCAGCCTTGAGGACGGTGACCAGAGCGCCGCGGCGACCGTCCTGGCGAACGATGTTGGTCTGCGGCGCAAAGCCGTCTCGGACGTTTGCCACATCACGAAGATAGATCGTGGAATTCCCAACGACCTTGACCGGGAAGTCGTTCAGCTCAGGGACCGTTTTCGGACTGGCGTTCAGTCGAACGTCGTATTCGAAGGGACCCATCTTTGCCGTGCCCGACGGCAAAATCAGATTTTGCTGTTGGACGGCAGTGAGAACATCTTGTGGCGCCAGGCCTTTCGATTGCATCAGCCCTTGATTCAAATCGATCATGATTTGGCGTTGCTTGCCGCCATAAAGGAACGGAATGACGGCGCCAGGAACCGTCACCAGTTGGGGTCTCAGGAAATTCTGCCCGAGGTCGTTCAACTGCTGCTCGGAGAGTCCCCTTCCGGATAGGCCCAGCTGCAGAATGGGTACACTCGAAGCGCTATAGTTGATAATTAGGGGAGGCAAGGTCCCCGGCGGCAACTGGCGAAGGATCGTTTGGGATACGGCGGTCACCTGAGCATTCGCGGTGTCTAAACTCGCGCCGTGTTGCAAGTAAATCTTGACGATGGCTTGACCATTTACGGTCGTCGATTCGAGGTGTTCGATGTTGTCAACCGTGGTGGTCAGAACGCGTTCATACGTGCTTGTGAGCCGGCCTTCCAATTCTTCGGCATTCATGCCTGTGAACTGCCATGCAACCGCAATCACTGGTATATCGATGTTGGGGAAAATGTCCGTCGGCGTGCGCAAGATCATGACCGGGCTCAGCACCAAAATGAGCACGGCTAGAACAATGAACGTATACGGCCGGTCCAGAGCGACTCGAACAATCCACATAAGTAGAACTCCCTACACTCCAATCGCGATCTGATCGCGTGAAGTACAAGCATGAGATGGGACCGCACGGTCTCTTGCTACAATAAATCTTCGTGCCACGGTGCGACCGGAACGTCTGTTTCCGGGATATCCAGCCAGTCGAATGGCCCCCCTCGAGGGCCTGGAGGCCGCGCTCATCGGGACATCAGGACCGGGAGACCCGCCTCGTACAGGACGGTCCGCGTGACGCCACCAAACATCCACTCTCTCAGGTGGGAGTGCCCATAGGCGCCCATGACGAGGAGATCGCCGCCGAAAGCGGCGGCCTGCGACAGCAGCAGGCGACCCACGTCCTTTCCGCCAGACGACGCGCGTCGCACCTCTACATGCGCGCCGTGACGCGCCAAGTGGCGCGCGATGTCCGCCCCCGGTTCCTGACCGTGGCCTTCCGGGCGGCGCTGATGGTCGACGACCAGGACCTCGACCGCGTCGGCCTTCGCAAGCAATGGCATAGCATCCGCCACGGCGCGAATGGACTCGCGCGTAGCATTCCACGCCACGAGGATGCGGCGGACTTGGGACACCGTGCCGCGTGGCGGAAACATGATGATCGGCCGACCGGAGTTCAAGACTAGTGACTCCGCAAGGCCAGGAGGACCGGCTGTCTCGCCCGCAGATTCCGGGCGGGCGATCACCACCAGGTCCGCGTAGTACGCATGCACGCCCACCTCGCTGCTCAAATACGGCAACGATCTCCACTCCGACTCCGGCCGGATTCCGTGGCGACGGACGATGTCCTCGAACTGAGCGTGGCGCTGCGCCTCGATTCGCTCGAGTTGTGCTCGGTGCACCTCGATCGTGCTCTGCATGCCTTTGCCGCGGGCGAACGTCTCCGCCGGCGTAACTATGGGCTCCGGCTGGATGAATACGCTGATCAAGCGCGCGTCGTGCTCCTGGGCGAGCATACCGGCGAACTCCAAGATGCCTGCAGTCTCGGCACTCCCATCTGTGAAGACCACGATTTCCCCCAGCTCAACACTGCCCTTACCAACGCTCAAGGGGGCGGGCTCAGGCGGAGACCACGTCGATTCCTTGTTGGCCATAGCTATTCCTCCTTTTCGTCGTGCGTTCCCTTAACAGGCTGGCCGAAGCTCGAGAATCGCCCGTGAACGATCACGAATTGATCTCTTCGTTCGCAATGCTTGGTTCCCGTACGTCCGCACGGACTCGACATAAGGCTTCAGTGTTTCGCGTAACTTCCTCCGCCCGTGGAATACTCGTGCCTTCACTGCTCCCACCGACAAACCCATGACTTGAGCGGTCTCTCCCGTGGATAGCTCGCCAAGTTCCCGAAGTTCGATTGCTTTCCGCGTTCGTGGTGTCAACTCATTTACAGCCGCGGAGACAATCCGCTCCCGCTCTCGCTGCAGGCAACTGTCCTCAGGGTTCGGGCCCACGTCCGCAATATCCAGCGGCAGCGCAGTTTCGTCCTCAGTGTTTGATTCCGCGATCGGCACCTCACGCGTTCCACGCCTCCTGCGCAACAACATAAGCGCCTCATTGATCGCAATCCGTGTTAGCCAGGTGGAGAATAAGGACTCGCCCTCAAACTTCTTTAAATGAATGAACGCTTTCTGAAAGCTCTGCTGCACGACGTCTTCAGCGTCCTCGCGATTCCGGGTCATGCGCTGAGCCAATGAAAGAATCTTCCCCTCGTGCCGCTCGACTAGTAGCTCAAATGCGTGAGCATCCCCGGTTTTCGCGCCAGCAACCAGCGCTGCATCTTCGGCGGCAACCAAGCGATCGGAGGAAGAGCTCGTCGCATTCCCTCCGTCGACCCGGTCCATAACTGCTACTCGCATATTGCTTCTCCTTCGCTGCTCGCTTTCAAACTGTTCCGGTTGACCGACTCTTGGGATCGGTTAAACTGAATGGCAACCCGCAGTCCTCTTTCACTTTGGTCTGCCCACGCGCGAGGAACTAGCTTCCAAGTTTGAAATGAACCGTGACTTCCATTTCGACTGCCACCGGCGTTCCATTAAGCAGCGTTGGCTCATACTTCCACTGCAGGACCGCCCTCAATGCCGCGGGTATCAACAACGGGTGGCCGCTCAAAGCGTGCGCTCCCACCACGTTGCCGTGCTCGTCGAGCACTGCGTCGACTACGACGGTGCCTGAGACGTGCACTTGCCTCGCGAGTGGCGGATATTCTGGTTGGACCGAATAGGTCTGCCGTGGTGCTTTGATGTGCGAGCCGACGCGAACAATTCTCTTCGGTGCGGGCTGCCGCGGAGGTGGGATTGGCACGGAGGTCCCCGTACCACCGATAACTCCCCCGAGTGAACCACCTAGTTGTCCTCCGGGCACCCCGCCAGGGACGCCTCCCTCGACGCCTCCCAAGTCCGGCGCGGCAGCTGCGTTATCCAAAGAGACCGTCTTCGGAATCGCGGTCGGCGCAGTTACTTTTCCTAGCGTGTAGGTGAGATTCGAGCGCTTAGATGTTATGTGCGGAGCCACGGCCCGACCCGCCGCTGGTGGAGGTGGGGGCGGCGGAGCAGGAGGCGTCACCAAGGGCGTCTCTTCGTAGTTGCGCAGTTGAATCGTCTCAGTTGTAAACAACGGCACAATAATCAGCGTCGCGAGAATCACAATGTGCAAAGCGGTCGCAGCGGCCCACTCAAGAGGGCTCCTTCGTACGGTCTTTGTGGTGCCGGCCTCGAGTAAAGCTCTTAGAGAAACATGGTCCTGTGTTGATGGAGCCAGACGAACTGGTCGCGTGGACTTCTCTGTGAGGCCTTTTAAGCCCGAATCGAAAAGATGCATGGGATGAGTTGTCATTGGTCCTCCGCTCTTACTGTTCGACCGCCGGAAAAGCCCGTCGCATTCGCTCCGCTGACCTTCACTTGTTCAAGCACATGTTTTACGTACAACCCCCTGGCAATAAGTTGCGCGCCTTTCTTGCACATGGCCCGCAGCAGTCGTTCCCCGCTTTTGTCGATGAACGTGACGTCATTGAGGTCGATAATGCAGGCGCGCTTGTCGTCGCTCCGGTGTGCTCTCTTCCAGGTTGTTCTCAGTTCGCTGACCCACGGCCCGACCAAGCGTCCCTGCACGATCCATCTCCTATCTGTTGCCGTCTCCGTGATGGTGATCTTCAGCACGTCTACCTCTCAGGCCCGCCAAAACGAGACCTCATGCTCAGCTCCGTGCCAGCCACAGCCCGTAGCGCACGGA
>WNFR01033394.1_pt1 | contig 10201 bp, 7 predicted proteins | sample 5400221 | NCBI WGS metagenome assembly WNFR01 (sample SAMN13153357, study PRJNA577476) | soil metagenome | isolation source: 40 cm soil under Madrone tree | place: USA:California | collected 2016-06-14 | reverse complement strand
GAACTCGATGTGCGGGGCGTTTGTGCGCTAGCCAATGCGCAAAGGGCAACAGCAACAACGCAGACGCCGCTCATGAGGCAGGTTTTGGTCTTCATAGTTTGGGTCCTTATTGAATTCGGAGATCGCTACAGATTTCGGTTAAGGGACTAGATCAGGTGCAACCTTCTTCAACGGTCTAATGATTTGAGACGGCGAAAGCAAGCCTGCGTTCGCTTGATGAAAAATTGGCAGGCCGTGCTAATCTTCGGTCGCCGATAACGGGGGTATAGCTCAGTTGGTAGAGCGTCTCGTTCGCAATGAGAAGGCCAGGGGTTCGAATCCCCTTACCTCCATTTCAATGTAATAGACGAAAATCGCCTGGGAGTAGAGCGCTGTCGGTCGTCGCGGCACCCGAACCATGCTTGACATCAATTACTCCAACCGTGGCTGGCGGTGGAGTAATCGGCTGCTGGCCTTTTGCCTTGAGAGATTCGTTTAATGGCGGCAGGTCCTGCGCGAGCAATTGTTCGAAGTCTTTTGTCACATCAGCTAATTCTCGCTTTAAGGTATCGATATAAGCGATCGCGTAATCGCCCGGTTTGCCTTCGTAGCTCAGAATCGCTCCGTAAAGCTGATCGGTGTGTTCTCGCAAACGCTCTTCCCCGGTGACCGCGCCACCTTCAGTGGTGGCGACAATTTTCTTGCGCACACCGTCAACTTTCCCATCGAAGTCGGTGATACTTTTGTGGAGCGAATCAGCCTCGGGCAAGGCCGCGCCGCTCTGGGTCAACGCTTTTCGCAAAGAAAGAATGCGATCCATCAAGGCGCTTTCGTCGCCAAATAATGCGTGGACTTTCATCGCAGCATCGAACTGGACCTTGCGATCGGCTTCGCTGAATTTGGCCCGGCGATCAAGACCGACCGTCAACTTCGTTTCCGAGACCTTTCCAGCCTTTGTGAGTCGCACGGTGTACACGCCGGGCACGAGACGTGGTCCGCGCGTTCCAGCGAAAGCAATCTGCGCAGCCGGCGGCACACGCGGCGGTTTTGCGCGCATCGCCCAGGTCACACGATTGAGACCGGGACGCTTGCTGGCCGGCAGTTCGTCAATGACGCGGCCAGAAGCGTCCAACACTTCCAGTTTCAATCGTCCAAAAAGATGGCGCTCGCGCTGATAGTAAGTAATCACGGCCGCATCCGGCGGATTATCGCCGACAAAGACGGCGTCGCCATTGGCCCAACCGCCGCTGCTTTCAATGCGCTGTTGCACGGGACGTGCTGAAACAAAGGCGGCATCCTGCGTCAAAAGATCGGGCGTGAGAGCGCGTAGCGGTGTGATGTCATCGACAATCCAAATGCCACGACCGTGCGTTGCCAAAACGAGATCATTGTCACGCGGATGAATTGCCAGATCCCGAACAGCAACAGCGGGAAAATGGTTGGCCTTGAACTGCGCCCAGTTCTTTCCGCCGTCGATCGAGACCCAGAGCCCGAACTCGGTCCCGAGAAACAGCAGGTCCGGTTTCACTACGTCTTCCTTGATGACGTGAGCGTAGCCGCGAACGCCTTTCACATCTTGCGGCGTGACGAGCGGTGTCCAAGTTTTGCCGTAATCAGTGGTCCGAAAAACGTACGGCGCCATGTCGCCAAACGTATGTCGATCAAACGCAGCGTAGGCAGTGCCTGCATCGAAATTACTCGCCTGCACCCAGCTCACCCACGAATTCTTCGGCAAACCGGGAACGTTACCGACGACATTGGTCCAGCTTTTGCCGCCGTCGCGAGTGAGTTGAAGGTTGCCGTCATCGGTGCCAACCCAGATCAGCGATTTATCTTTAGGCGATTCACTGATTGAATAAATGGTCGTGTGCATTTCCGCGGACGAATTGTCCACGGTGACGCCGCCGGATTGCTCCTGCTTCTGCTTTTGCGGATCGTTCGTAGTCAGATCGGGCGAGATGCGCTCCCAGGTCTGACCATGATCGCGCGAGCGGAACAAAAATTGCGCGCCGATGTAGATCGTCCCTTTTTTATTTGGCGACAAAGCGATTGGCGTATTCCAGTTGAACCGGAGTTTTTCCTTATAATCCGGTCGTGGCTTGATGTTGCGCGCTTCGTGCGTGCGCCGGTTCACGCGCCCGATCTCGCCACCTTGATATTCGGCATAGATGCAATCGGGATCAGCGGGATCGGGAAACATCCAGAAACCGTCGCCGTTGTACATGTTTTCCCACTGCGCGTTGGTGATGCCGCCCGGGTACTGCGATTCGCCCACCCACGAGCTGTTGTCCTGGAGACCGCCATAGACGCGGTAGGGATCGTTGTCGTCGAGGCTGACGTGATAGAACTGCGACACCGGCAGATTGTTCCCTTTCCACCATTTGCTGCCGCCATTGTAGGAATACCACATCCCGCCATCGTCACCGACAAACACAACTTGCGTGTTGGTGGGATCGATCCAGACATCATGCGCGTCACCGTGGGTCCCTTGAAAGCCGCCCACCACCGCGAAGCTCCTGCCTCCGTCGTCACTCACGATCAGTGCGCCGTCAGGCTTGAACACGCGGTCCGGATTTTTCGGATCGACAATCAGATTCGCAAAATAGAACGGACGCCATACCATCCACTGGCTTTTGTCGCGCTTGTCCCACGTCACACCGCCATCGTCGGAAACGAATAGCGCGCTTTCAGGTGATTCGACAAAAGCATAAACGCGCTTGGCATTCGAAGGAGCAATGGCCACCGCAATGCGACCATACGGCTTCTTTGGAAAACCTTTGTTGGCCTCAGGTGTAATCTCCGTCCAGGTGTTACCACCATCGGCGGAACGAAACATCCCGCTGGCGGAAGGCGCCGATGGACTCTCGCCGCCGGATCGGTACTCCCATCCTTTGCGGCGGAAATCCCACATCGTTGCGAACATCACGTCGGGGTTGCTGGGATCGATTGCAATCGAAGTGCAGCCCGTTGAAAGACTGGGGCCTTTTAGGACTTGTTTCCATGTCTTCCCGCCATCGGTCGTCTTGTAAAGACCGCGATCCGGCGAATCACTCCAGAGCGCTCCCGGCACGGCCACAAAAACCGTATCGCCATTCTTTGGACTCACCACGATCTTTGCGATGCGCTCCGAGTTTTCCAACCCGGCATGTGTCCAGGTTTCGCCGCCATCCGTTGACTTGTGAATTCCATCGCCGATGGAAACAGTGTTGCGCATCCACGATTCACCCGTTCCGACCCAAACATTTTTCGAATTCCTTGGATCGAGAGCGATGGCGCCGATCGACTGTGCAGGTTGCTCGTCGAATACCGGCCTAAACCGGGTGCCGCCATCGTCGGACTTCCAAACACCACCGCTGGCTGCGCCGACAAATAGCGTGATTTTGCCGGACGGTTCCCGTGTTGCGGCAATCGCCGAGATCCGGCCGCTCATGGCTGCGGAACCGATGTTGCGCACGCCAAGACCGGAGATGGTGGCGGAACCATAGGGCGCTTCCTCAGCGCGGCACAGAACGGTGCAAAGGAACAGCGCGAAAGGCAGAACAAACTTCAACGAACGCATGAGTACCTGATAAGGAATTTATTTGGGAGCTGGTGGAAAATGAAAGGTGGCCTCGTCAACTGGGACATTAGCTTCGACCTTGTCGATGAGGATCTTTTGCTTATCCGGATCTCCTTTGCGCCCAGACTCGATTGAGGTCGGAACGAATACGCCAGCGGTCTTCTCATAGTCACCAAGATCAGTCTCAACTTCCTCGTATGCGCCGTGTTTGACGCGCCCAGTCAGAACCCGAATCTCCAGGAAGTGATCAGGATCGAGGTAAACAAAGCTCACGTCTCCATTCTTACGCACCACTTTTAGTTTGTGAGCAAGCGTTCCGTCTACTTCTTCAGTCCCGAGATAATCGACCGTGCTTCCCTTGGCCTTCCAATCGACTAGTGGTCCATCGATCTCCGCGTCTTCCATCAAAGGCTTTAGATCGTCCGCCGACATTTTTTCGGGATCCTTGCGTCCCTGGAACGGCGAGATTTTCCATCCCTCTTTTCCATCATACGCCTCAACCTGAGTCATGCCCTGAAGCGTCGCCTCGGTGCGCAGCTCGCCTGGCCGCTCTTTCGTTTGGAGATAGGCAAGCTCGATCTGACCCTCGTTCACCAGCAGTTTTCCGCTGAGACGGAGTGATTGAAGAGCATGCAGCGCATCGGCCCCGCCCTTGGCTTCGATATTTTTGGAAACCAACTCGTCGACGGTCGGCTGATTCTTGTCTTGTGCAAAACCCTTCGCGGCGATGAGTGCGGTAGAGACGAGGAGGATTACAAAGCGTAAACGCATAGGGAATGGTGAGACGAATTACGAACCGCGCAAGGCACCCATACGCGAAGGAGATGCCAGCGCAAGCTGCTGCGAAATCTATTGAAAATTGGTCCGTTCCTTATTCCAGTTTCAACTTTGATTCGGCGGATCACTTGCGATCGAAATGGCGTTAAGCAGCTCGCAGGAGGAATCTGTCATTCGGTGCGTAATGCGATAATAGGGTCGATTTTGAGAGCGCGACGCGCGGGGAAATAGCAGGCCGCAAACGCGGCAAGCGCGAGCAGTGAAGTCACGCAGATAAAAATAACCGGATCGTTTGGATTAACTCCGTAAAGCAGGGATCCGGCGAGGCGAGTCGAGCCGAAGGCGGCAAACAAACCAAAACCCAGGCCGATCGCTGCGAGGAACATGCCCTGCCGCAAAACGAGTTGAATCACCTGACTCGTTTGTGCGCCGAGCGCCAACCGAATTCCTAACTCGCGTGTTCGTTGACTGACCGAATACGCCATCACTCCATAGACTCCCATTGACGCCAGGATGAACGCGAGCAAGCCAAGACTTCCGAGCAACATCGCACCCATCCAGGATGGCCAAAGTGCAATCGCCATGTGGTCGCGCCCATCCAGGATGGCCAAAGTGCAATCGCCATGTGGTCGCGAATGGTTTTTTCGTAGGTGATGGGAATGTGAACATCGACAGCACGAATGATCTGGCGAATCTCGCTCAGCATCACTCCGGGCGCGCCGGTCGTGTGAACAAACAGCGTTATTCCGGTGTCGGTGAGCTCGTTTAGTGGCCGGTAAACCATCGGCGTCGGAATTTCGCCGAGGGTTACTGCCTTAGAATTCCGGGCGATTCCGATTACTTCGATCGGTGTTTTAAAGACCAGAAACCTGAATCGGCGGCCTAAAGCATCTTCATTTGGCCAAAATTCGGAAGTTGAATGCCCATGGTCTGGAAATAACCGGGCGTGATCGGACTGTAATTTGCGAATTTACGGTTGTGTTGATCGGTTAGGTCGCGACCCTCGATCACGACGGTTCGACCCTCGCCGCCAAAAAGCGGGACCCAGTTATTCAAATCGGCTCCGGCAACGCGCGGATCGTGCCTGATTTGATCAGCGATTGCGCGCACGACTTGAAGGCCGCGGTCGCTATCATAGCCTGCGAGCACCGGGTTAATCGTAACGAGATCAAGATTCTCAATGCGGAAGCCGGGATCAATCGCCTGGGCTTTGTGGAACGATTTCAGAAACAAACCGGACCCGATTAACAATAGCAAAGAAACGGCAATTTGCGCGACCACAAGCAAACTACGCAGATTCAGCCGCGTGACCGCGCCGCCGCCGGTGGAAGCGCGTTCCCGCAAACCCTCGGTAAGGTTCCAGCGGGCCATCTGCAATGCGGGCGCCAATCCGAACATAACCCCGCTCAAGATGGCGACGACACACGAGAAACTGAGCACCCGCCAGTCGGGTTGCGGATTCAAGTCAATCGGAAACGGAAGTGGCGGAAGCAGCGCGACCAGGACATCGCCAAGGCAATAGGCGAGAACAACGCCACCGATGCCGCCAATCAGGCCGAGCAGAATGCTTTCGGTGAGCAGTTGTCGCACGATACGCCCGCGTCCCGCTCCGAGCGCCAAACGAACGGCCATCTCGCGTTGCCGGGCAGTGGATCGCGCCAGCAGCAAATTGGCGACGTTGGCGCACGCGATCAGCAGAATGCTGGCGGACGCAGCGACTAAAAGAAGCGAAACGTTGCGCGCGAGGTCTTCATTGTTTGGGCCGCCCAATGCTTGTGACTTGGCTGCTTCGAGCGACATCAGCGCGATCGAGCGTTCTTTATTTACATCGGGGTAAGCTTGCTCGAGCTGCTTTGCGATCGTGCGCATTTGCGCTTGAGCTTCGGATATCGTCACGCCGGGCTTGAGCCGCCCGACAACGCTCAGCAACAGGGCGCGGCGCTCCTCGAACCAGAAATCGCCGCCCGGCCGCACCCATTGATGCATCGAAATCGGCACCCAGAGGTCCGGAGAAAAGCCGACATCAACTCCAGTAAAAGCCGCCGGGGCGATGCCAATTACGGTGAAGGAGTGTCCATTGAGTCCAGAACTTGTAACCGAGGACGACGACAGGATGACCGTTAGGCGTTGAATCTTCCTCCGCCAAAAACGTGCGGCCGAGGGCTGGTTTGACCTGAAGGAGATCGAAATAGTTTCCGCTCACGAGCAAACCGGTAACATTTAGCGTGTCAGTGCCGCGGCTCATCCCCATTCCCGCGAATGTGTATGCAGCCATCGAGCTGAAGGCCGTGTTCTGGTTCGCGTAATCCTGGAAGTTTGGGTAGGAGGTCGATTGGTTGCCCTTGATGTGATTATCGGTCGTAAAAACCTTCACTACTTCTTTGGAGTGGCCGACGGGCAACGGGCGAAGCAACAAGGCGTTGATGATTCCAAAAACGGTCGTATTCGCGCCAATTCCGAGAACGAGGGCGAGAAAGGCGACAATGGAGAAGGCCGGATACTTAACGAGCATCCGGAAGGCGAAACGCAGATCATTTATCATAATAGTTACTCCGAACGTAGGGCTTGAATTGGGTCAACGAGAGCGGCGCGGCGTGCCGGGAGCAGACACGCCATCAGTGCGATCGCCGTGAGCAGAACTGTTGCGCCGCCGAGCAGCACTGGATCGTGCGCCGAAACCTGATAGAGCTGCGCCGCGATCAACCGGCTGAGCGCGAAGGTCGCGATAATGCCCAGCGTGAGGCCGCTGACCACCGGTTTCATTCCCTGGCTCACGACGAGCCGCAGGACATCGCGCGTTTGCGCGCCGAGCGCCATGCGGACGCCGATCTCGCCGGTGCGTTGCTCGACGGTGTAGGCAACAGCGCCGTAAATCCCAATGCTCGCGAGCAAGAGCGCAACGCCGGCGAAAATGCCGAGCAACCACATCATCAGCCGCGTCTGACCGACAGCTTGCGCGACGATCGCGCTCATCGATTGTGGCAGCGCGACTGCGAGATCGGGATCGACGGTCGCGAGCGCGGAGCGCACCAACTTCGTTACCGCGTCCACGCTAAGACTGCTGCGCACATCGACGCTGAGGAACGAAAAGCTTTGCTGCGCCCAAGGCCGGTAGAGTTCCACGTCGTCGGGCTCGGCAATCTTTCGCATGCGCACGTCGCCGACGATGCCGACGATCTCCGCCGGCGTGCTGTCACTGCCGACGAGCAACGTCTTGCCGATCGGATTTTCGCTGCCAAAAACCTTCTTCGCACCGGTTTGGCTGATCAGGATCACGTTTTGACCGCCGTCGACGTCGTGCTGATTGAAATCGCGCCCGGCCAAAAGCGGAATGCCAAAGGTCCTGAGGTAATCCGGTGCAATGTTGTGGAAGACGGCGGCGGCACGCTTGTCGATGGGGAGAATCTCGCCGTCGGGCCGTGTATAAAGCGTGTTGCTTATGCCGGCTGGAATCAGCGGAATGTCCGCGCACATCGTCGCGCTCTCGATACCCGGCGTGTTGCGCAGTGCGGCCAGAGTTTGTTCCGCGAATCGTTGCCGCCAGCCGAGATCTGGGTAGCGCGCCTGCGGCAAAGTCACAAAGCCGATCCAGAGATTCTCGCACCGATACCCGATGTTCTGCTGGCTTAGCCGCACAAAGCTGCTTATGAGCAACGCCGCGCCAGCGAGCAACGTGACCGACAACGCGACCTGCGCGCCGATCAGGAATTTGCGAAAGCGTAGCTGGTGCGCGCTGCCGCTCGTACCGCGGCCGCCTTCCTTCAAGCCGCCGACGAGATCCGCGCGCGACGTTTGCAGCGCCGGATAAATTCCCATCGCCACGCCGGTGAGGATCGACATTACGATCGTGAAGCCGAGAACGCCTAACGAAAGCTGGACACGCGTGTCCGGATCAAACGGCAGGAAGTTCGACGCCATTTTCGGGACGATCGGGACGACGTACCAGGCGAGCAACGCGCCTGCGATTCCGGCGATGACGCTTACGAGCAAGCTCTCGAAAATGAAGAGCCGCACCACGCTGCGACGCGAGGCGCCAATCGCCATCCGCAACGCGATTTCGCGCCGCCGTCCACTGAACCTCACGAGCAACAGGTTCGCAACATTGCTGCACGCGATCAGCAACACGAACGCGACGGCGGTGAGCAATGTCGCAAACGCCGGCCGCAGATTTCCGGTCGTGTCCTCCGCCAGCGTCTTCAGCGTCATCACCGATGAGCTATCGACCTTGTCCGGATATCGAGCCCGGTAGCTTTGCTCGAGGGGCGGCAACGCGGCACGCGCCTGCTCCAATGTAATTCCCGGTTTCAGGTGGCCGACGACGCGCAGAAAACCCGAGCCGCGCATAATGCGCTCGTGGGAAATCCCAGCAATCTCGAACGGCTTCGTCGTCCAGACTTCCGCCGCCGGCCCGACCCACGAAAAAGGCAGGTTCGGCAAAACGCCGACGATCGTGTGCGGCGCGCCGTTGAGCGTGATGCCGCGGCCGATCACATTCGGATCGCCGCTGAGGCGTTTTTGCCAGAAGCTCTCCGTCACCATCGCCACATCGGCGGTTTGTTCTTCCTCCGGCAAAAAGTTGCGTCCGCGGATCGGTCGGACGCCGAGCACATCGAAGTAGTTCGACGTCACCTGCCCGCCGAGGACCTGCGCCGCATCGCCAAGCCCGGTGAGCGTGAATGCGGAGACGTTTTCCGCGCCGAAGCCGTCGAAGATCGTTTGGCTCTCGCGATAATGCTCAAAGCGCGGCACGGAGATTGCGAGCTCAAGCAGGTTGCGCTCGCGCGCGTTCGAATACATATGCACGAGTCGCTGCGGCTCCTTGAACGGGAGTCCGCGCAGGAACAGGTCGTTGATCAAACTGAAGATGGCGGTGTTCAGTCCGATGCCGAGTGCAAGCGTCAGGACGGCAATCAAAGTGAATCCCGGCGATTTGCGAAGCTGGCGCAGGGCGAATTTTAGATCAGCAACCATTATTCTCCTTCATGATCCAACCGTCGCGCAACTGCACGATGCGCTTGCCGTACGACGCATTCTTCTCTGAGTGCGTCACTTGCACGATCGTCATCCCTTTGTCATTCAGCCTACGAAACAGCTCCATGATCTTTTCGCCCTGACTAGAGTGGAGGTTTCCGGTGGGCTCATCGGCGAGCAGAAGCTTCGGCCCAGCGATGATCGCCCTAGCAACGCCGACCAGTTGTTGCTGTCCGCCGGAAAGCTGACGCGGATACAAATCTTTTTTGCCGACGATTTGGAAACGATCAAGCATATCGGCCACGAGGGCGGCGCGCTCGCTTTTGCTGTACCGGCGATACGAAAGCGGTATATCGAGGTTCTCATAAACCGTAAGGTCATCGAGCAAGTGATACTGCTGAAATACGAAGCCCATCTGCTCGTTGCGCAACGTGGCGCGTTCTTTCGGCTTCAAATGATGTACTGCGGCTTCGCCGAGGAAATATTCACCCCTCCACCCGTGGTCGTGCATACCAAGAATGTGCAGCAGCGTCGATTTGCCCGCGCCCGACGGACCCATAATCGAAACAAAATCTCCATCCGCAATGTCGAGAACGATATCGCGCAGAACGTAAAAAAACTGGCTACGCCCAACTGGATAAGAGCGCTCGATCCGGCAAAGGCGGATCAATGCCCCATCCATCGTGCAAGAACGACTATCGGATGAGCGCGTAGCATCGAGCGTGGAATCTCGTGATTTGTTCAGCATATTCATCACTCCCAGCGTAAGGCCAGGGCTGGATCGACGCGCGTCGCGCGCCAGGCGGGCAAAAAACACGCAGCTAAAGAAGCGAGCGTGATCACTACCAATGCCGATCCGAACGCAAGCGGGTCACGCGGGCTCACCTTGTAAAGCAAATTGCCCATCAACCGTGT
>WNFR01010376.1_pt1 | contig 10201 bp, 9 predicted proteins | sample 5400221 | NCBI WGS metagenome assembly WNFR01 (sample SAMN13153357, study PRJNA577476) | soil metagenome | isolation source: 40 cm soil under Madrone tree | place: USA:California | collected 2016-06-14 | reverse complement strand
TGGCATGCGCTCTGAAGAGAGTCCAAGCGGTTGCGCACCACCGGCCAAACCAACTTATGGATTTCAAATACACTTCACGTCAAATCGACATGTGACAGGCTGCACGTAGAAGTGTCGTTTCGCGCCCGGAAAGTTCCGGAGGAATTGTCGGCTAACCGTAAGCTATCCAGCTTCCACGGCGGGATTAGTAATGGGAAGTCGGCTAGTGTTGAGCTATCCAGAATGCTGGGTTTGTTTCGGTGCATTCAGACTCGCCTCGCTGTCCAGTTCGGATCTGGGAAATCAGCGAACCGGAAACAATCCAGTTCAACGATGGCTCTGGAGGTGATTGCATCTGTCACGAAAATGTCACGCAAAGGGCGGAAAACGGCGCCAAAAATGTGGCAAACGACAACAAATGAAGGAGAAAGCAGGTTGCGGGAAGTTGCCCCAACTTGCTGAATTCGTTCGATTAGCCACTCCTCTGGCAAGATTTGGCAAAGTAGTTCGAACGGCTTCTAAGCAGGGGGTCGCGAGTTCGAGTCTCGCCGGGCGCGCCATCGCTTTCGATGTAATTGAATCTGAATGAATTAGAAAAAGTGGCCTTCACCCCAGATCCACTGCGAAGAAAGCAGATGGTCGGGTCCTCGGAGAGATTCAAGGACATGTCGTTTTGTTGGTTTTCTTCAGCATTCCGTAGAGTTCTGTCGCGTATTTCTCAGCGAGAGTCCCCACTGTCACGAAAACGTAACGCCGATTCTTGCCTTTGTTTTGCAAAATCCTACACAGGATTGACGGAAAGGTTCTTCATTCCACTGATCCCCATTTGCGAACTGGGATGATTTCAAGTGTGGTAATCCACTTGCGGTTAGTTTAAGTCCTCTTGGCGGAAATGAGGATTCGTCGCTCGCGTCCCATCTCCTCGAACCCCATTTTTGGACAATCCGCGTCTGCAGGGCGTGCCAACGCAAGCAATGCCGCCTCTGCTTGTAGTTTCAAACGAGGTGAGATCAGATGGACCTATGATCGGGTCCGCTCCGGCAGGTTGGCCGCCATTCGTGTGTGGTTCCTTTCCGACCTCTGCTCTCCTAGAGAGAAGGGGCGTCCTGGCCCCACCGATACAAAGCTTGCCCATCGGCGAACAGGCTGATCCTGCCCGATAAGCACAGGGCTGGCCCGGCGGAGAGCCTCTGCCGGACCGGATTTCAAATTCTTGTAGAATTCGGTGGCAATTAGGCGACTGTATGAATCTTCGACCTTCCAGAGCGTCCCTACGACATTTTGAGAACCAGCCTGTAAAAAGGCAGACATCAGACCGTAAGGCTCGTCGGCGGGTCCAATCCGGTACAGACCGCCGTTGCAGACGCTGAGCATCACCAGCCGGGTGGAGCTGAGGTTGAGTTTTCGAACTGCGGAGGCTCGCACCGCTTCGTGTCATACACAGGCTACTGACCAGGTAAGGCGGCGGACTTTCCCATTAGTTATACGGGTCCATACCACCAAGAAAGCCTGGACAACCGCCAGGACACATCATAGTGTGAAACCTCTCCACAATCACCAGGCGACGGATTTCCCTCATAAGAATCGGTCTGCTCGTAGTGTCCCTGGCCCTGAGTGGTGATTCGTTCCATGTCTCCGCTGTGAAGTCGAAACTTGTCCGAGGCGACCTGGCCATTACAGTCTTGGAGAATGCCTGAAATGCCTTGGAGGATACCGTCAATCAGCCCACCAATAGCGGCCCCGATGGGTCCCGCCGCGCTTCCAATGGCTGCGGCGAGGTGCCCAGTGATCTGGAGTCCTTGACGTGCAGCGCCGAGGCCACCCCCCATATTGCTAAAAATGTAAGTAAAGGTCAGGTCTCTATCCTCCCCTGGTACATCATCAAAAGGCCCAAATGAGAAGTGAACGGGGATTGTACTTCCGGACCCGTGATCGCCATAGGACTCGGTCTGCAATCCATACTGATCCTCAAACTGCCGTTGAGGATTAGGATTTGTCGGAGGTAACGGGGCGCCATCATCAAATGCACTGCAAACACCAATCAGTGTGTCTTGGTTCTTCGACCGCGGATTGTGGCAAACGAGCTGGTAGACATCCACTCGATAAGTCGCTCTGACATCGATTGTCTTGTATCCGCCCAGTACTGGTATACCCTTTACCGGCGGTTCAAAGCTCAGGTCGATCTCCTGGTTTTGGCCAGCTGCGGGAGCGAGCCCCCGCACTTTACCCCATACTGAGCCTCCCGGCGCAACTCCGTTTACTTGGTAGGTTGATGGTCCAATTTTCGGATCTTCGTGCTGCCCCACAAAACGAACAAGGCCCGACAAGCTCCCGTAGGAGGCGTTAGTGAGTTGGAAGCTGATCTCGATTGGCGTGTTCTCGATTGGGACAGGTGGATTGACCGACACGCTGTCTATGCCTATGTACCCTTTAAACTGAATGCCTGGAATCGGCGCAAACATGGTTGCCATCTCTTCCTCCTGGGCAATCTAATTAAGCTGTCTTTCACTCTTTCTTCCAATGTGAGGTGGGCGACAAGCAATAACAACTTTCGGCTCATGGAGACGTCGCCCTTTGACGCTACCGCCGTTGCTCCTCCTACCTCCTATGAGCGAAACCCCCAAAACATTTCAGCCGTCCTTTGGTTTTGGTGCAGGTGACCATCGCTGACCAGGATGCGCGTAATCGATTCCTGCGAAAAAAAGAACGTTTGTGCCTCGCTCGATTCGGGTTCCCGAAAGTACCGAAGGACTTCCACAAAATGCTCCGGTCTGCTACTCCACACCTTCAAGTCGGGCGGCGCGGCGTTTTCACAGCCACGCGGCAGCGATCAGCCGCAGGACAATGAGGCTCGTTCGAGTTGCCCCCAGTCGCTCCAAGTGATAAGGCCCTAAACGACTTCTTGGCGCGGTGTAACAGGACCCTCAGATACTCGCGAGTTACACCTAAATCCTGGCAAATCTGGTTCTTGTCACGCTCTTCAAGGAAGACCTGTTGCAATAACAGGCGGTACCTTTCCGACAGGTGGTCAAGGATCTGACGAGCCCTCTGTCGCATTTGCCGGTCGGTTATCGCCTCCACAGCGCCCATAGCTGGGTCGGCAACATTGGCTTCTGCCTCGTCCCCACTCGGAACCTCTTTGGAAGTCCTACGATAGTGCTCGCGCAATACGTTGTTGCAAACTGAATTGACGAAAGCTCCGAGACTTTCAGGCTGGTGTATGCCTCGTTCGTTTCGCAGCGCCACCCAGACGCGTGTGAAAGTTTCCTGGCGAACATCTTCGATCGCAGAAGGAGAACTCAGGCGCCTGCGAAGTTTCAATCGAATCAGTTCGCTGAAATAGGAAACGAAGTGCTGCTGCGTTTGGACATCCCCGGAGCGAAGGCGCTCCAAATAGGATCCATCAAAGGAGCAAAATTGCATTGGCATTCGGTTTTCTCCTGCAAACAGGGGTTCGAACGACGGCCTTTTTTCTCGGCCGTTCGCGGGGCGGGGGCAAGTATTGGCGGCAGTCTGCCGGTGTCTGGCGTCAGCGCGGTCCGCTGCGGCGGGTTCGCGTGTCAGCTTGGTAGGCTGAAATAGCTCCGCATGAACAGGCTGATCATTTACCACAAGGCTAGCACCGGTTATTTCTTTGCCTTGAATGTGCACATCCAGTCCGATTCCCGGCGAAGGGAATGCCTGCTGCCGGGCATCTACCCCTCTCGCCAGCCAGCGGGTAATCTCTTCGGCTGCGGTGGATTCTCGATCCTGCTCTGGTGACTCAAGCGCATCGATGGCGCAGCTTCGCAGTAGCTTTGGCCAGAGCTTGCGGAGTGTTTCTTGGCTGCCAAACAGGTCGGCTCCTGCGATTATTCCTCCCACAACAAACACTGCACCGTTGCAATCTGTTGGCACTGGAAACCTTTCGGCCCACTCATTGAGTCTGGCGTCATGGTTGAGAAAGATGGCCTGCAGAGCATCTGAGGGAGAACGAGAGGCCATCGCCCGCATCTTCCGGGACACTTCTCGCCAGACAGCCGCTTGGTTTGCCTTCGGCCCACGCGCCCCGCGATCACAGTCAGCGGCCCCGCATGCCATCATTGCTCGGAGCACATAGTGAGACGAACTGTGGCCGCTCGAAAACGTCTGCGTGCGATATCCCCATCGGCCACGCTCTACGCAAGTAACGGGAAGCGGAATCTGCGTATCGGGAGGAATCATTACACTGGAATTCACAACGCGATTCTGTTTGCATCCGACAAGGTGTTCGCCCGCCATCAGGAAGACCATACGTTCGGAACGATTGACAATGTTGACGAGCGACACCCGGCCGCCTTCTGTGAATTCCGTGATCTCGATGCTTCGCGCTTCAAGAGCTTCGTCCAGGGTCAGGTAATCCAAGTGGCTGACGACAGGCCAGCGAAGCGGAAAGACCTCCAGCGCGCCATGTTTCTGGGGGCGTTCGATTTCCACATGCTTAAGCGTGTCGGACAGGCAGAATGGTTTCGAAGACAATGTGCCTCCCTCGTGCCGGCTGCAGCGAATTCAACGCCGCGGGAAATCCCTCTTGGCCACAAACTTGTAGCTTCAAAACGTCTTTCCTTGCTAACTCAGTCGAAATGCTCTCTATCTCTTATGGGAAAATGCCTAAAAACATTTCGGTTTGGAGTCCGTATCGTCGTTCGGGTATCATTTGCTCGCCAAGGTCCAGGGCCCGCTTTTTCGGGTTTTCGCATGCCAAGCAGTTCTTCACTATCGCCACAAGATTTCGACCGGTTCCTATACTGGCTTGAGCCGAATAGAGAGACATCGGCCCAGAAATATCAGGAGATACACCAGAAGCTGACCCGGTATTTCTATTTCAAAGGCTGCAAGTGCCCCGAGGATCTAACGGACGAAACAGTCGATCGAGTTGCAATCAGGGTCCTCCGCGAGTCACTACCTGCATTTTCCAACGGCCATCTCAAGTTGTTCTATGGATTCGCCAAGAACGTATACTTGGAATATCTTAAATATGTCGGGCGTTTTGAATCTTTTGAACCAGGCTCCGTTGAGGCGCCGGGAAGCACTGAAGGCGCGGGATGGCTGCTGGCGATCTTAGAAGATACCAATTCCGGAGACGCTAGTGCTGAGCAACAGCACCGATGCCTCGACAGATGTCTGAAGCGGATCGCCGCCGCCGACCGCGAACTTCTGCTCCATTACTACAATTATCCCCGGGGAGAGAAAGCCCCACATCGAAAAGCCATCGCGAAAGAGTGGCACATCACCTTGAATGCTCTGAGGATTAGAATATGTCGGTTACAATCTAAAGTTGGGTACTGCGTGAAGCGATGCTTGGGATCTGAAGGCCTAGCGCAGGTGCAATGATGACGAAACGCGAACGACTACGAGATGAACAAAAACTTCGCCGTTATCTCCTTGGACGATGTTCGCCGCAGGAATCCGATGAAATCGATGAAGCCATTGTAGTCGAAAGCGAAGTGTCGGACATGCTAGAAGTTCTAGAAAATGAGATTGCGGAGGACTACGTTACTGGCGAACTGGATGACGCGGACCGGCTCTCCTTCGAACGACAGTTCCTCAATAGTGAAGAAAGGCTGCGAAATGTGCGGCTCTCTGCGATGCTGCTTGATCGACCGGATATCGTTGAAAGCTTGGGGCGCCGGGAGATTCCGGCGCGCGGGAAAGGTATTCAAAGGAGATCTTCAATTTTCGATAGGACGAGCCCGCCAACTTTCGGGCGTGGCAGCGACGAACACTCTTTGTCTTCTATAAAAGGGGGCGCGCCTGGTCGGGCCTTTTTCGCGTTCGACAAAGCCTACGTAGAACGCCTGCGCAACGGGGATCCCTCTACCGAGCAACACTTTGGCAAGTATTTTGAACAACTTCTGCGGATTAAGTTGAGGGCAAGGATACTTCCGCCCGACAAGGTGGAGGATCTGCTCCGGGAAAGCCTCACCCGGGCAATTGCGGCCGTGAGGCGGGACGCGGGAGTGCGGCAGCCGGAGCGATTCGCGGCGTTTGTTAACGCCATTTGTAACAATGTCTTGCAGGAGCATTACCGCAGTGCCGGGAAGAATCAGGTAATGGATGCTCCGTACCTCGAGATTCCCGATAAGATGTTGGATTTGGAGGGGATGCTGGTAACAAAGGAAGCTTCTGAACGCATGCGCCAAATCTTGGAGGGCATGCCGAAGAGAGATCGGGATCTGCTGCGAGCTATCTTCTTCGAAGAGAAGGACAAAGACATCGTTTGCAAGGAGTTCAAGGTGGACCGAGACTATCTTCGGGTCCTGATTCACCGTGCCAAGCAGTCCTTCAAAACTCATTATTTGAAAAGCATGAGACCCAACACAGAACCAAATAAGACGTAGCGGAAATCACGAAGTGGGTCAGAAGTCCGCATCTGGGAAGTCAGCGGACGTGGATTTGGCGACTCTTGACGCGATTGCATTCTGTGCTGGTTGATGGGAAGCATAGGCGAGCGGCGATCCGGGTAACGGATGCGAGCAAGTACACATCGCCTACAGTGTTAGGTTGATAGTGGCGACTGTCACGAAAATGTAACGCAAGTTGCGGAAAATAGCGGCAATTGTGAAGCAAAGCGCGACAAATGAAGGAGAAAGTAGTTTGCGGAAATTTGTACCAACCTGCTGATTCCGTTCGATTAGCCACTCCTCTGGCAAGATTTGGCAAAGTAGTTCGAACGGCTTCTAAGCAGGGGGTCGCGAGTTCGAGTCTCGCCGGGCGCGCCATTATCTTCGATCTAATTGAATCTGAATGAATTAGAAAAATTGGTGGTCACCCCAGATCCATTGCGAAAAAAGCAGACGGTCGGGATCTCTGAAAACGCAAGGACAGGTCGTTTTGTCGGTTTTCTCGAGCATTTCGTAAGGTTCTGTCGCGTATTTCACTGCTTGAGTGCGAACTGTCACGAAAATGTAACGCCCATTCTTGGTTTTGTTTTGCAAAACCCGGCAACGGGCGTGACCGACAGATTCTTCATTCCGCTGATCACCATTTGCGAACCGGGAAGAACAGACGTCCGATGAGCCGCTTGCGGGGAGTTGATCGGTTCGGTCAACGCTGGCGCGTTTGTCGGTACTAATCCGTTCTCCTTAAGCATCCGACTTCCTGTTCCAGCCCCGCCCCTAATATTCGGGGGGCCTTCCATTCTGCTCGTCTTCGGCAACCCCCCTCACTGTAAGAACTAACAGTGTAAATATCCGTGATTATCAACTAAGAGTACGGACTGCCACACAGGTTCAGGGAGAGCCGCATTCACTGAGGAGAGTCCGGCACGAGGAATAAGAAGCTTAAAGGTAGTAAGAATCTCCCGTCTGTACAAGGAGACTGACATGGCCACAGCCGCGACCGCAACACCTTCAACACCCAAAGAGCGCGATTGGACGAAGCCAAGTGCGATGGCAATCCCGAAGGAAGGATTCTTCACGCCAAAGCAGGGAAGATATGGACCGATCTATCCACAGACGCCCGCATGCCACGGCTTTACCATAATCGCGAAGATCAAACCGGGAAGAGAGGACGCCATCCGTGCTTATGGCAAGACCATCGAGAAGGCGATCGCTGACCTTCCTGATGCCCTTGCGACGCTTAAGCTCCACTATCTTCGGTGGGTTCTGTTTGACATCGGGAAGGACACTTATTTCATGTACCAAGGGATCTTTGACACCGATTTCGACAAGTACACCGAGGACGCTGTGGCCCTTTTCACAAAGTACGGTGTGAATACGGTTTTTGAGAACCTTGACGGCTTTCCGGAAGACTGGAAGACCAACGTTCCAGCGTTCGTTAAATTCGTTCGTGAACACCAGTGTCCAAGCTTTTTGGAATACGGGGAGTATCCATACGTGTCAGCCGACGAGATCAAGAAGGCTCTAAAACTCAAGGCTGCGTTCGCTGACATGCTGGACCTGATGCAGTAGCAGACCTCTTGTTTTGCTCGCTACGGAGAAGGCCGTGTCCGTCTTGCAACAATCGCATCGCATTTCACAAGATTTGACCAAACGAACCGATCAACCTGCTTCGCTTGATTTCGACGATATTCAGCATTTCCTGATGTCGCGGCCACCTGCGCGGGCAGCGCGTTACGAGTTTCTATCGTTTCGGAGTGGGGTAGGTGGACGAGCGTGGCTGACGGGCCTGATCGATAAGGTGGGCACGGCAGGTGCTGTCGGATCGAGCCTACTTGACGCAAGGTGGGTGACCGTTGGCTTCACCTGGAACGGTTTGCAAACGCTCGGTGTGGCTGAAGCATCATTGGCCAACTTCCCGGAAGAGTTTCGTCAGGGCATGGCGGCCCGGGCGGGCGTCCTCGGCACCACAGGCGCTAATCATCCAGATCATTGGGTGGGAGGGCTCGCCAGTCCTAACCTGCATGCGATTGTCGTACTGTTTGCCCGCGACGTTGCCGAACGTGAGCGCTGTCGCGGGGAGCACGAACGGTATGTCGCGCAATGCGGCGGAGTCGAAGTGCTGTCCTCTCTGGATCTGGAAGCTATCCCCCCGTTCGATTACGCTCACGAACACTTCGGCTACCGGGATCGGCTCTCACAGCCGGTCATCGAGGGAACGGGAATGGAGCCGACGCCCGGCTCTGGCCCACCGATCAAACCAGGCGAATTCTTTCTTGGCTATCCTGACGAAGAGGGTCCTGCTGCCGCATTGCCGCAGCCAGAAATTCTTTCTCGCAACGGCAGCTATGTTGCCTATCTGAGAATGCAAGAGCACGTAGGCGCGTTTCGCGATTTCCTCCGAGCCCATGGTGAAACACCGGAACAGCAGGAATTAATAGCTGCCAAGCTGATGGGACGATGGCGGAGCGGCGCTCCGCTTGTCCTGGCGCCGGATAAGGACGATCCAAAGCTCGGCGCTGATTCTCAGCGCAGCAACGATTTTAATTACGCAAAGATGGACCCTCACGGCTATGGCTGCCCGCTCGGGGCACACATCCGGCGCATGAACCCGCGCGATACCGCAGCGAACATGAACCGGCGGAAGATGATCCGGCGAGGGGGGACTTATGGTCCGCCTCTGCCGGAAGGTGTCCCCGACGACGGCATAGAGCGAGGTATCGCCGCGTTCGTTGGCTGTGCGAGCCTCGTCCGCCAATTTGAATTTGCGATGAATGTGTGGACGAACGACCCAAACTTTCACGAACTGGGAAACGAGCGCGATCCGATTTTCGGCACACAGGACGGCACTTTTGACATGACCATCCCAAAGCGGCCCATTCGGAAAAAGATCATCGGCCTGCCGGCTTTCACCACCATCCGAGGCGGCGGCCCATTCGGAAAAAGATCATCGGCCTGCCGGCTTTCACCACCATCCGAGGCGGCGCTTACTTCTTTTTGCCCGGTATAAAGGCGCTCCGATACCTGGGGTCGCTGAGTGATGGTGTTTGAAACAAAGGTCATTGAAAAGTACAGAAAGGGAGGAATCATGAGCCCCGGTCCTCAACCGTCGCGTACTTACAACCAGAGCCATGCGCCGCGCAAGTCCACTCCGGGCAAACGGAGAGTTTCAATCTACTGGACGTGGAGTTACCCCTGGGAAGCCAACCGGGACACCACTGAATTAGACAATCGCTTCTCGACCATGACCGAGGTCCGGAGAGTCGCTTGGCCTGCGTATGAGGGAACCGAATGGGATGAGATGCATTTCCTGCAAGGAATTGCCGGGACACTGGAACTGTTCCACCGCTCCACGCTCGCCTTTCAGAGGGTCGTAGGTGAAGTCACTGGACATTCGGTTGCAGTATTTCAACGAATCGACCAGGCCGGGTTCAAGCTTCCGATAGACCAACGAATCCTGGCGGACACAGATACCCTGATGGTGTTCGGTCTTGATCACCTGCTTTCAGAGCAGGCGGCAGCCTCAGGAGAGATCGAGGCGGTCGGCGAGTGGCTGCAGCGAGAAGGAACTTGCCTTCTGCTTGGGCCCCATCACGATGTGGGATTTACAGAAGATCTGAATCAGCGCCAACTGGAATATACGCACCACGGGGATGCGCTCGTCCCTCGCCAGCAGCGCTTCGGACAATACACGCGTTCGATGATGAAAGCACTTGGGGTGCCCGTGATGAATCAATTCGGACTTCGCCCGGCCCTCGTCAAAGGCACAAAACAAATTGCGCCGCTGACAATCAACAAAGACCTGGATAAGCTTGGCCTCCTCAACGGGGTTACCACATTTAATTTTCATCCCCACCTGCCGC
>WNFR01008807.1_pt1 | contig 10201 bp, 8 predicted proteins | sample 5400221 | NCBI WGS metagenome assembly WNFR01 (sample SAMN13153357, study PRJNA577476) | soil metagenome | isolation source: 40 cm soil under Madrone tree | place: USA:California | collected 2016-06-14 | reverse complement strand
CAGCGCCGACATGCCCGTCGCTGCGTGGGCCAGCATCAAGGCTACGTAGATGGCCAGCACCAGTTGCATTCCCCGGCGAGCGAGCGGGAGATGTGAGCAGCGGTAAAGGATGTACGCAGCGAAAGCGCCAATGGCCAGCTTGACCAACAGGAAGGGGGCGTCACCAACTTTTAGTAGTTGGCTCATCAGGCCATTTCCTTCGCTGGCGATGTTTGCATGAACCCAGAAGAGGGTGAGTTGCGCGTCGATCCAGTTCAGCGCAAAGAGAAGAAGACTTTTTGCGAGTGCGCCCATGTTTTGTTTTAGGAGTTACCTCTCCTTTGCGTCAAAAATTGTTAAACCTCGGTCCTTCGGAACTGCGAAACCTCCGAACCCTTAGGCCCGGAGGTTCCGCCGTCCGTACGGAAAGAAACGAGACTCGCTACGTGCTAGCCAAAGTAAAGTCTCAATCGCGGTCCGCTTCCCGTGAACGGCCGTCGAACGCAAATTTCCGGATCTCGCGATCACGAACAAGCGTTGCCGAGGAGCGTGCGCTACCTGCCTCTTACAGTTCGATGCAAAGCGTAATATAGAATAAGCGAAGTGAGCAAGAAGCCACCTAATTTTTCGATTGCAAATACAGTTGTGGAAGGCGCGCAACGGCTGGGTGAAGCAGCGGTCACCGAAGCGCGGCGCGATGCCGTTTCCCTATTAGCCCACGTGCTTGGCCGTAGTCGAAGCTTTCTCATTGCTCATGCTAACAATACTGTGACCGAGGAAGAGTTGAGAGCCTTTCGATCTGTGATTGAGCGACGGGCGGACGGCGAACCCGTGCAGTACATCACCGGGCATCAGGAGTTCTTCAAGCTGGATTTTGAAGTGACGCCGGCTGTATTAATTCCTCGCCCCGAAACGGAATTCATCGTCGAAATTGCACTGGAGCTCATGCGCGATGATTCTAAGCCCATGTTCGCAGACATCGGCACCGGCTCGGGGTGCATAGCGATCTCGATGCTGCACGAAATGGGCGCAGCGCGCGCCGTGGCCACGGACGTGTCGGTGGCGGCCCTGGCAGTCGCGCAACGAAATGCCGAACGTCATCGTGTGGCAGATCGTTTGGAGTTGCTTGAGTCGGATTGTTTCTCGGCGATGGATGCCATCGGAGCATTCAGCCTCATCGCTTCTAATCCACCGTACGTTGCTAACGACGAATTCAAGGATCTCCAGACCGAAGTGCGCTACGAACCACGCGCGGCGCTAGCGGGAGGCCCAGACGGTCTGTCAGTTATTCGCCGCCTACTGGTGCAAGCACGGCCGTTCCTGCGCTCAGGTGGTCATTTCGTATTTGAAGTTGGATTCGGACAGAGCGAGGCGGTGGAGCAAGTGATCGATCCACGCGTGTGGAAAGTACTCGAGATACGGAGAGACTTACAGCAAATCCCTCGCACGTTCGTCCTGCAGGGACGGGATTAGATCGATTAGTGCAAGCCCAAAATTTTGACTAGGAGATCTCTGCCGGAATTGTGGATGCGCTGCGTCGCCCTTCCCGATATTTGCCGTAACCCTCTTTAACGAGCCGAAGGATCGGCCGATGATTTTGGGCCAGGAGTCTGGTCCAGACCCGCGCATTACGTTGCGGGAAATATATGCCCCGGAAAAACATGCGCATGATCAAATGCATGATCTGATCATCGATCGATTGACCATTGAACCAGTCGATCGCGCGCTCGTTATTCTTCGGGCTATAGGACGTCATCCAGGCTTTGTCGAGTTCGATCTGGGCCTCGTCAATAGTTATCTTGAGAGGCGTGTGGGCCATTTTGTTATGCTCGAAATGCATCCAGTGTTTTGGCCGCGTCAATCGTCCCTCAGCTCCGAGCTTTTTATAAGTTGGGGTCCCTGGCAGGGGAACGAGGGGGCTGAAGACAGGCATTCCCGGCGGCCAACTGGCTATCTGCTCCAGCGTGCGGTCAGCTACGCCGGGGGTGTCGTTGTCCAAACCAAAAATGAATGAAGTGATCGCGTAGATTTTGCGCTGGGCCAGTCGATTGAGCACTGCGGCATATTCGCCAGGCTTGTTGAAGCTCTTGGCAACGCCGGCAAGACTCACTGGATCGATTGATTCCATCCCAATGAATACCCATTTACAGCCGGAGTCGGCCATTAGATCTACCAACTCTTCATCACGAAGCAGATTAGCGCTGATCTGTGCGATCCAGGGCAATTGCGCATCAGCGGCGATGATATCGCGCAGCAATGACTTTGTGCGTTTGATATTGATCGCAAAATTATCATCGATGAAGAAGATCGTAATCTTACCGCGATCTTTTTGCGCGCGTCGTTTCAGAAGCAATAATTCGTTGACGACGCTTTCATTGGATCGAAAGCGAATCGAGTCGCCAAAGAAACCGGTTACGGTGCAGAACTCACAGCCATACGGACAGCCGCGACCCGATTCCAGGGGAATAGTATTGAAGTAGCTGACGCCGGATCCGTACTTTTGTGTAAACCGCCGGAAGATCTTCGGAACGAAGTTGAACTGATCGAGATCGATGGTGTCCCAGGGAATAATCGGATAGGGTTGCAGACTCGGTTTCTGCTCTTTGCCTGCTTCGTCAACCGGCTCATAAATCTCCCTAAGCTGGCCTCGCGCAGCGTCCTCTACGATCTTCGGCCAGGTTTCGTCAGCCTCGCCCAACGCCACGGCGTCAGCATGCTTTGGTCCGCCATCTCGGCCCAGGGCCTCATCCGGAAGTTCGGTCACGTGCGGACCGCCCATTACCACGGGCACTCCAGCCGCGCGAACCGCGTCGGCCACTCGATACGCCTTCTGAACCATTCGGGTCATCGACCCGATGCCCACCAGTCCGATCCCTTGCTCCTGTATAAAGCGCACCAACTCCTGATCGTTCAGTGGCTTTGCGTTGCCATCGATCAGCAAGACTTCATGCCCTGGAGGTGTCAGGCCCTTGAGCAGAAACATCCATAGGTGAGGCATGAAGTTCTTCGTCACGCCATTATCCGGGTTGTACAACAGAATTTTCATTTTTTTTCGATTTCCTAGACCTGGGCTTATCTGAACGTCGCCAACCATACTCTTATAAAGCCGACTCAAGGTGACGGGATAAGGGCGATGTGGTTCATGAGCGCGACGCAAACTATCAACTCAACTCGCCGAATGCTGGGGACTATACCACATGTGTGTGGGACCGTACATATCAGATGGAGGAAGAGCCGAAGCGCTCCGATATTATGCTTGGCAGCGCGAGCTACAGGTGCTAGAATCCGCCCCGTTAGCACCGTTCGTGAGTTTACCTGATTCCTTTTATAGGACTTCTCATTTCAGTGGCTTAGCGGGAGGCTCTCCTTGGGTTCACCTAAAATCGTTTTGACTGCGTCTTCAAGCGAGGCCAGTGAGTGGCGGCACAGTATCTGGCAGCAGATGTTGTCTGCGACGATTCCGGCTAAGTATGGTCATAAATGGATAAATCCCGATACGTTGATTAATGAGTCGTGGCCCGACGGACGGGCTAAGTACGTGCCAAATGGATTGCGAATGGTCGAGACGCTCCTGCTTAGAGATTATCCGGAAGAAGAAGTGGTAGTTTGCTACCTCGAGAATCTGGAAAAATTTGTTGGGCCTGAAACTAAGGTTGTGGCCATTCACGCTCATAACCCACTGGGTATCTCATACGCCACAGATGTATATTCCAAAATCGCCGGTAAGAACTTGATCCCCATAAATGCCGCCGAGTTTCTAAAGATCGTCACCCATCCGGTGATCAAGAAATTCCAACCCAAGATAGTTATCGGCGGTCCGGGAGCGTGGCAACTTGAACGAGCGAATCGTCTGGACGAATTCAACGTCGATTATTTGATCGATGGCGAGATTGAAAGGGTCTTCAGCGATCTTTTCAAACGAATGATGGCCGGCGATCCCACCCTTGAGCGCATCATCAAGGTACCCAAGAGCATGCAGCCGACCGTGGAAGAGATCCCAGTGGTTCGGCACCGGTCGACTTTTGGTGTGGTCGAAATCACCCGCGGATGCGGGCGAGGTTGTCAGTTCTGTGGACCCGCAACAAAAGTGGGACGTTCGTTCCCTTTGGAACACATCATGGAAAGCGTGCGCGTTAACGCGCGAGAAGGAGCGACGGAGATTATGCTCGCCACAGAGGACATGTTCCTCTATGAGCAGGCAGCGAACTTCGAAACAAATATTCCGGCTCTCGAGACCATGCTCGAGAGTGTTAAGGGCGTCCCTGGAATTGAGACTCTGCAGATGTCCCATATCACGATGGCGCCGGTGGTCAAGGATCCGACGATCATTGAACGGCTTACCCCTTTGATCGTTCCCTACTCGCACGTGCAACATAAGGAGTCAACCGATCCTGATCAGCGGATGACGGATCCAATCATCGGCCTGGAAACTGGCAGCTCGCGCTTGTTCGATATTTTCATGAAGGGCAAAGCTTACCCTTACAAAGCCCATCAGTGGCGTGACGTTGTGCTTAAGGGCATGGAAATCCTGAACCGCCACAATTGGTTCCCGTTCTGCACTTTCATCATCGGGCTGCCGGGCGAAACCGATGAAGACACCAGAGAGTCGCTCAATCTGCTATACGATCTGCGCGATGCCAAGGGCACCTTCGTACCGACGTTCTTCGTTCCACTCGAGAATACGCGAATGCAACAGAAGGACAGCGCAAAGCTCATCGAAATGACTGACCTTCAGTGGGAGTTCTTTTACACTTGCTGGAAATATAACTTGCAGTTCTGGCATGGAAAGACGAACGCCTCAATGAAATTCTCGCTCGGCGTGCCGCTTTATTACTACCTGCTCGGGCGTAAACTCTTTGGCGACGGCATCAAGTATCCGCTTTACCGCTTCGCCGGTGTTCCTGATCGTTTCATGCGCAAGCATCTGTACCTCGACTTCACCGGGTACAAGCGAAGCAAGGGAGTGATGCAAGCGCCGGTTGACGAAATCCTGCCTGGCTTCAAGAGCGTTCGAGAGAAGGGCCTGAATCTGGTTGACGCCAGCCAATTGCACCATATCGGTTCGACTTTGAACACCGGAGCCGAGGTAGTCGCGGCAGGAAACTCCTAATCACTAAGCTCTGTAAGGTCGCGGCGCCTGCATTGCGCAGGACTTAGCCGTAAGGCCTGCAGCGAGATCGGGATTTTGACACCGTCGCCCTAAACTTGCTGCCACGTTTCGGCGAATCAAGTTAACGCACCCATAGCCCTCTGCCAAGAGCTGCAGAGTGCTTCGGCTACGGGAGTTATGAGGTCAGCGGATCCTGTTTATAGGATCGCCAATGCGAGCCAGTTTGCGAGCAAGTCTACGGACGTTGCGATATCGACCGAAGAATCTTTCGCCGGCTGGGTGGAGGCTTCTACTTCCGTAGTGTCCGCGATACGTAGGCCGGAGGGCGGAGGTGGAGATGGTGGACCTTGCGTGTCCCCACCCTCTGCGAGGACAACGCCAGACATTGAAGCCATGAGAAGACATATCGCGAGTAATCGTTTCAGTTCTTTCACTGTGTTTTTCGTCCTTTTTTTGGAACGATGACTGGAAGCGGCGCTCCCAGCAATCGCCTGATGTTGTTGAGCGGGCGAATAATAGCACTGCTAGCAGCCTTGGGCGCTAGGTAGGTTGCTTGACTCCCGGTGTACTCTGAGCAGAGAGAGGTCAAAATGCAGATAACAATTCGAACCAAGTCGACAGAACCGGTCGGAATTGACGGTGACGTGAGTCAACGATGCGCGACCGCGAAGAAACTAATCAGGACGGGCAAATATGAAGCCGCTTGCGAGGTTCTCGCAGGGCTTTGGAGTATTGGCGACCATCCTAAGATCGAAGGCTTGCCGCCAAACGAGCAAGCTGAACTGTTATTGCGCGCGGGCGCGCTTTCAGGTTGGGTGGGCAGCTCAAGCCAGGCGCCGGGCGCGCAGGGCTTGGCCAAGGACCTGATCAGCGAAAGCATCCGGGTTTTTGAAACGCTCCGCGATCAGGAGAAGATTGCCGAAGCTCAATCCGATCTGGCGCTCTGTTACTGGCGCGAAGGCGCCATGGACGAAGCGCGAGTCTGGTTCCGCGAAGCTCTGGCGAGAGCCAATGAGCCGGCAAACAGGCTCCGTATCCTGGCCCGCAGCACCACGGTCGAGTACTCTTCGAGTCGCTTCGGCGACGCTCTCGCTCTTCTTGATCAGGCGGCACCTTTGCTGGATCAGGTTGACGACGACGCCGCCCATGGCTGCTATCACATGCAGCGAGCAATTGTTCTCCGGAGACTCGGCGGCGCCGAAAACCTGGATCGCGCCTTAATTGAAAACACCGCGGCGAGCATCCATTTTGAGCAGGCAGATCACCAGCGCTACTTCGCCCGAGTCGAAAATAACATCGGAAACATTCTTCGCCAGCTCGGTCGTTATGACGAATCGCTTGACCATCTGGAGCGGGCCCGCCAGACATTCACCGAATTGGGTGACGTTGGCACCGCCGCTCAGGTTAATGAAACGCGCGCGCGCGTGTTCATCGCCCAGCAACGCTATGTAGACGCCGAGAAGATTGCGTTCGCGGCGGTTTCGGAACTTGAAAAGGGAGACGAACAATCGCTACTGGCAGAGGCGTTGGAAACGCAAGCTGTCGCTCTGGCTCGCATGGGCCGTTTTCAGTCCGCCCTGGGTATCTTGAAACGGGCCGCCCACATTGCAGAGACGGCGGGAGATACACAACTTTCAGGAAAGATATTTCTCACCGTCCTTGAAGAGGTCAAGAGTTTCCTCTCTCCCGGCGAAATTACGGAGATATACAAGGAGGCGGATGATCGTCTCCCGGAACTCCTGGACGCGGAAACAGTTTCTCGTCTGCGCGCCTGTGCTCGCTTAGGTACCGCGAATGCAGCTGCCCCCAAAGCCGAGAACCTGAGGCCTGGCTCTTTCGAGCAAGAAGTACGCAAGCGTGAAAGTGATTTAATCAGCGCCGCGCTCGCCGAGGCGGGCGGCAGCGTTACGCGCGCGGCGAGGCTGCTGGGACTGACGCATCAGGGACTCTGCTATATCATTAATCATCGTCATAAGGACCTGCTCGGGGCAAGAGCTCCGATCCGAGTCCGTCGCAAATCAATCATAAAGAAGCGCTGACCCGGATCTCTGCCGGCACATTCGTAATTTGCAGCATTAGCGGCAAGGATGGCCTCGCGTCGAGCCATCAAGCTCGCGGCTTTCCTGCCCCATGACCGTATCCAGGTAGATACCGCCCGAAGGCGAAATGGCTCATAGGTAGCATTGACAAAAACCTACCAAAATGCGCCCGAGAAGCGCCCTTCCACGCACACCATGGAATGACCGGATACCTGAGAAGATCCGTTAGTTTAATTGACAGACAACGGCGGGACGTGCAAGATGCGCGCCATGGTGAGACGCAAACCAAAGCAAAAAGTCGGACCCTGTGATTTTCAGCGAGGCTTTGCGTGGGCCATCAAGTCTGTGTTGGCCTTCACTCTGGTGTTCGTCAGTTCGTGCGGCGGCTCCCTTTTCAAGGTGAAGCCCGCGGCGGAACTCCAGCCGATGCCGGCAACGGTTGCTTCCGCCAATCTGGGCTCGATCTCTTTTCGGGCGGCGCCGATGCTCACAGACGAAGAGAGCCAGGAAATGTTCGAGTCGAATCTGCAACTGGCCGGGCTCCTCCCAGTGCGCGTCGAAATTAAGCACAACGGCGGCGATCCAATCGAACTGGGAAAAGTTCGTTTTCGTCTCACCGACGGCGCGGGCACCAACTGGAAAGCAATCTCGGCCAAGCAGGCCATTGCTCGGATTCTAAAAGCCAATGACGTGTTCGCCTATAACCCTTCATCACGCAAAACATTCGAGCAGGAGTTTCGGGCTTACGAATTGAATTTGAAGACCCCGCTTACTCACAGTGAAGGCCGGCGGCAGGGCTTCATCATTTTCCTGGCCTCCGGGAAAACATCTGTCTCTTCGCCGCGAGGCTTGGTTTTGACGATCGAAGGTCTGTCACAACCGGCTACCTTGAACCTCAACTAATCGGACGAACCGTATCCAGATGGTTAGACTTTTCTTTCTTTGTTCGATAGGCTTTTCCCTTCCATTAATTTCGGACGTGCTCGCGACTATCGAGACGTGTCAGAGCAAAACAATTCTTTCTGAAAGGACACGATCAAATCATGGCTCCGGAAACACAAACTGCAAACCAACCGACACCTGCACTCTTATTTGACACAATCAACGCGCACCAGCGAACCGAAGCGATCAAGGCCGCAATCGAACTCAGCTTATTCACTGCCATCACGGATGGAAACAGCACTGCAGGAGAGATCGCTCAGGCCTGTAGCGCTTCTGAGCGCGGGACGCGAATTCTCTGCGACTATCTGGTCATCATTGGGTTCCTGACCAAACAGGGTGACAGCTACGGATTAACGGCCGACTCTGCGATGTTTCTCGATAAGAAATCGCCGGCGTACATGGGGACGGTAGTCGAATTCATGTTGTCACCGCTGCTGACCGATAATTTCACGGACCTGACTGCGGTTGTGCGCAAGGGTGGGTGCATTTCTGAAGAGGGCACCGTTTCTCCCGAGAATCCGGTGTGGGTGAAGTTCGCTCGCGCGATGGCGCCGATGATGGCTTTGCCGGCGCAACTCCTGGCTCCAATGGTGGATCCGAACGCCAGCGAGAAGCTAAAAGTCCTGGATATTGCGGCCGGCCATGGCCTTTACGGTATCGCCTTTGCGAATCGAAATCCTCAAGCTGAAGTCACAGCCGTCGATTGGGCCGGCGTGCTGCAGGTCGCCAAAGAGAATGCGCAAGCAGCTGGAGTATCGGATCGCTATCACACCAGGCCAGGCAGTGCCTTTGATGTTGATTATGGCACCGGCTATGACATAGTCCTGCTGACGAATTTCCTTCATCACTTCGACCCGCAAACCTGCGAAGCGTTACTGCGCAAAGTCCACGGTGCGCTGGCTGATGGCGGAAGAGCAGTCACTGTGGAGTTTATTCCCAACCCTGATCGAGTGTCGCCGCCGCAAGCCGCGGCCTTTAGCCTGATGATGCTGGGCGGGACCCCGGGCGGCGATGCGTACACCTATGCCGAGTTCGAGACGATGTTTCGCAACGCCGGCTTTGCGCATAGCGAATGGCACGAACTGCCTCCGACTATTCAGCGAGTGGTGATAAGCAACAAATAACTCGGACACGATGGCTGGTCAGTAGCTGAGGCGCAAAGGAAGCGGCACGACGCGGTATGTGTTGGACCCAGATCGGGATAAACGACAAAAACCGCGCACGCGTCGCGGCTTGAGGGAACTTGGTCATGAACCCTGGAACCAAAGCATTCCATTGGTCTTCGGCGATGATTGCGGGCGCCTTTCTTATTTCATCGGGGTGATTTCATTGATCCGCGCTCAGAAGGCGCCACAGCGAGTGACGTTTGCGCGCGGCGCCACCGTGGTGCACGCCACCGAATATCTTCGCGGCATTAATGATGCAGCTTCCTTTGTGTTGCGCGCCCGTGCCGGTCAGCACATGCGCGTCGAAATCAACGGTCGCGGAGCGACACGGGGAGGCAGTGATCTTTCCTTCGGGGAAGCAGGACGGTCAACCTGGCGGAGTAACCTTCGACGACAACATCGACGAATCCGGCGACTATCGCATTCAGGTTACTGAAAACAGTATGGGCAATGCCTGGCGCGGAAGTTTTGTGCTTAAGAGTTTGGGCAGAGAAAAGCCAAGACACTACCCGATTTTCGGAGCGACTCCCACGACGTGTGGCCCTATCCAGTGGAACCAAACCCACTGCTCCCGCGGTTTGTCTGGGATAAGCCATCAATCCAGACCGCGGTGGGCGTAATTATCTTCTCAATAATCAGCTGGCAGATTTTGGTCTGGGCCGGCAAGTCTATTAAGTCTTCTCCCGCGTTATACAGTAGACAGCCTATTTCACCACGATAATCGGCATCGATAACGCCGGCGAGAACATCAATGCCTTTCTGCGCGGCCAATCCAGACCGAGGCGCGAGACGCCCGTAGAAGCCGGGAGGTATAGCGACCGCAAGGCCCGTCCGAATCAATCGACGCTCTCTCACATGCAAACTAATTTCTTCAATCGAATAAAGGTCCAGGCCCGCCGCCGACAGACTCCCACGAGTGGGCAACACCGCTCTGGGATCGAGCTTCTCGAAGCTTAAACATTCTA
>WNFR01008805.1_pt1 | contig 10201 bp, 8 predicted proteins | sample 5400221 | NCBI WGS metagenome assembly WNFR01 (sample SAMN13153357, study PRJNA577476) | soil metagenome | isolation source: 40 cm soil under Madrone tree | place: USA:California | collected 2016-06-14 | reverse complement strand
ATTCGTCTCGATGAAAACCGATTGCTGATCGGTCGATATTTGTTTTTTCGGTATGGGAACGCTGTCGTGTTTTTTGGCCGCTTTATCGCGGTGCTACGCATGTTTGCAGCTTTGCTTGCTGGCGCAAATGGCATGCCGGCGGGCCGCTTTTTCTTCTTCAACGTGACCGGGGGCATTTGCTGGGCGTGTCTCTTCGGTTTCGGTGCCCACGCTGTCGGAACCGAAATCTATAAGATTTCTGAAACGCTGAGCCTGGTGTCACTGGGATTGTTTCTTGGCGCTGGATCTGCGCTTTCGATCATCATTCGACGATATGCAATTGTGCTTCTTCGTCAGGCCGAGCGCGCGCTGCCGGTGCTCCGCAAACGGTGCGGCGCTGATCCTGATGCGGAAACCTGAGCAAAAGGGGTAAAATGCCCTGGGGGCCACACCCGAGGAGCAACAGCATGAAGCAACACATCCCCGAGGAATTTTCCACCAGGTTGGTCGACTGGAGTCCCTTCGTGATCGTGGGCAACACGATGCCGCCCCGAGATCCTGATGAAGACGAGGAGGACGAGGAGGACGAAGAAGAGGACCACGCCGACGAACCACCGGTCGTGCGCGAGCCGGACGAAGACTAGACTAGTTTCTGTCGCGAAACGCATAATAGCCTTTAAAATTGCGGGTTTCTCGCAATTTTCTTGAGCAGTTTTCTTGACGTGTCCGTGTGTCTATGGACACATGCTTGTCATGAATCGTATTGATTCGGAAACGCCCTCGGATGTCATGCGCTGGCTGCAGAGTGAATCTGCGGTTTTGTGGCCGGCGTTTCTTGGCTCGCTGAGCTTCCGACGCAGTCGGTGCGTTCGCGTGAACTGCGCGGCTTGCTTGTCTGGCGAACAACATCAGAGCTATGTGCTGTACGATCGCGCCGAGGGGCGTCGCATTGCGGTTTACGTCCCGGAGGAACTTGTTCCGCAAGTGCAGCGCAGTCTGGACAACGGGCGCGCTCTGCAGAATCTGCTGCACCAGGCCGCACCGCGCTACATCAAGGCACTGAAGCGAGAGCGTGCGCGATCGAAGAGCGACGAGGGTTGAACCGTGTCGAGGGCGGTGGAGCGACAGATCAATTTTGCCGATTGGGAGTTGATGCGGCAGGGTCTGCGTCTTGAGCCGTTGTTGCAGGCTATTTCCGATTTTCTCGACGACCAGCAGGACATGATCGAACAGATCCGAAGCGATCTGGTGCGAGGCCTGAAGAACGCCGAGACTGGTCGCAGCGGCTTGACGCCGCAACAGGTCCTGCGTTCGCTGGTGCTGATGCGCGTCAAGAATTGGCACTATCGCGAATTGCGGGAGCGGATCGCCGACGGATATACGCTGCGCCAGTTCACGGACTTCCATTCTCGGCGGGTGCCGCGGCATGATGCATTCCACCGCGGCTTCACCCGGCTGACGCCCGCGACACTTAAGGCGATCAATGAGTTGGTGGTGACGGCGGCGGTTGACCTTGAGCTGGAGGATGGCCGACAGTTGCGCGTCGATACCACCGTGGTCCAGTCGGACATTCATCATCCGACCGACAACACGCTGTTGTGGGATGTGGTGCGCGTGATCACGCGCCTGATCGCACGCCTCGCCGCAGCGCTGCAACGCCGGCGTATCAAGGGGTTCCGAGATCGAACGCGATCGGCACGGCGTCGGATGCAGGAGATCCAACGGATGACCACGCGGCAGCGTCAGGAGCAGCAGACCGGGAAATACCGCGAGCTCATTGGTATTGCCGAGGAGGTTTTGGATAGCGCACGAATGGCGCTGAGGAACACCCGCAAGACGCATGGCAAAGATATGTTCGCCAACATGGTGATTGCGGAAACGCGGAAGGAGATCGAGCACTTTTGTGACCTTGGAAGCCGCGTGATCAATCAGTCGCGCCGCCGCGTGCTCAACGGCGAGCAAGTACCGACGGCCGAAAAGATCTATTCGATCTTCGAGCCCCACACCGACCTCATCAAGCGCGGCAAGGTGCAGACGCCCATCGAGTTTGGCCACAAGGTATTCCTCGCCGAAAGCGCGCGCGGCCTGATCACCCAGTACGAAGTGCTGGATGGAAATCCCGTTGACGAACAGCACGTCGTTCCTTCACTAAAATGCCACAAGCAAGCCTTCGGCCACGCTCCCGACTTGTATGGATCCGATCGCGGATTCTTCAGCGAGCACAACGTGGCGTCGTGCAAACAGGATGGCGTCAAGGTCGTGTGCATCCCACAGCGCGGCGGCGCCAAAGCGCCCGAGCGAGAAGCCTATGAGAAGAGTTCGGAGTTCAAGAACGGCCAGCGCTTCCGAGCGGGCATCGAGGGGCGCATCTCGGTGTTGTTCCGCGGTCGCGGCATGAAGCGTTGCCTTGCCGAAGGCCGCGAACGTTTTGAGATGTGGGTCGCGGCGGCCGTTCTTGCCAACAACCTCATGAAGATCGCGGACTTGTTGATGCACCGATCATCGTGCAAACGGAAAGCCGCTTAGCCGTATCGCTTCAATCTTCCTCTCGCGGCGGAACGCACCCCGCTTTGCTTCGTCGCGACCAAACGAGCATTCCACGCGCCACCGCGGCCTTTGCGACGAAAATCGCCCCCCAAATGACAGGCCGCATGACGACATCGGCCGTCAATTTGCCCCGGTTTTATTAGGTAATTGACACGCATCGGCTCAAATGCATGCGTTTCGCGACAGAAACTAGCTACGTGACTGGCCAGTCCATCTCGGTGGACGGTGGTTTCATCATGCGCTGATGAAGGCGAGGGAAATCATGCGAGGAGCAGTCCCTTGCGGTCCTGAGGCAGAACGCACCCGTCGCGCCGAAGTCGCGGAGGAAGAATGCAATCAGGAAGCCGGACGAAATTGCCCCAACCCGGCTAGAAGAAATGACGCGACCGTACTCCAGGAAACGATGCGACGCGTTGAGGAGAGATTGTGTTGTCCAATTCACCTCAAGAGCTCAACGAGCTAGCAATCTTGATCCATGTCGCTCTTGAGAGTCGCCGAGACAGGACGGAAGCGACTTTAACAGCTACTCCGATGAAAACTCCTCAATCTTCTTGCGAAGCCAGTTCAGGAAGCTGCGCGCCTTCCTGCTTAGCGGGCGATTGCGGGGCCAGACAGCATAATGCGCGAGTTTTCTTTCGAAAGGCGCATTGAACAGTGGCACCAGAGTTCCCTCCTTTAGTTCGCGCCTCAGTAGATGAATCTGACCGATTGCCACGCCAACTCCTTGTTCGGCGGCTTGGTACGTCAGAATGGAAGTGGAGAAGCTGATCTCTTTGTCAGACAGTAGATCGGGACGCCTCACCGCCATCAGCCAGTCGTGCCAATCGGCGCGGCGGTAGTGTGACTGCAGCATGTGGACCTTCTTGAGATCATCCAGCTCGACGAGGCGCGTCTTGCGCAGCAGTTTCGGGCTGCATACGGGTTGAATAAGGTCCGTGAACAGAAGCTCGGTCTCCACGCTCGGCCATTTTCCGTTGCCAAACTGGATCGCCAGGTCGACCGGGTCTTTCTCGAAATTGACCGGAGCCACCACATTGCTGATATCCAGCCTAATGTTGGGATAAGCGACGTAGAACGACGGCAGCCTCTCGATCAACCACTTTGCCGCAAAAGTCGTATAAACTCGGATCCTGAGAGGTTCGACACTTCGCCGCTCCTTCAGACTCGTTGCCGCTTTTGCAATCGTTTGAAAAGCAGGTGAGATCTGCTGGTACAACTGCTCGCCAGCAGGCGTCAGGTGTACGCCGCCCTTATCGCGCTCGAAAAGTCTGACACTAAGAAAGTTTTCCAGCGTGGTGATCTGTCGACTGACCGCCGGCTGCGTCACCCGCATTTTTTCGGCCGCTCGCGTAAAACTCCCGAGCCGTGCCGCCACCTCAAACACATGCAGGGGATTCAAGGGCGGCATGGATTCGGAGGACATGAGATCCCAGCCATTACATTATGTTATGCATTGATAACATCTGGACAGTTGTGGGTCAATTTGCGATTTGCGAAGAATTTTCGAGAAGCAGAGTAGGTAGTTGGCACATGAACTTTGAGTATACGGAAGAGCAGCATGCCTTTGCGGAATCCGTGCGCCGGTTCGCGGAAGCGAATCTAGCAAATGGTAGATTGGAGCGTGCGCACGATCCGCGTTTCCCGTTCGATGTGGCTCAGCTCTTAGCGAAGCAGGGTCTTCTAGGCATCACGTTCGACGAGGCAGATGGTGGGCTTGGCGGCTCGTTGATGGACTCGGTCATCGCGATCGAGCAGATCGCGTCCGTATGTCCGCGGAGCGCGGACGTGGTGCAGGCGGGAAACTTTGGACCGATCCGTACCTTTGCGGAGTACGCAACTCTAGAGCAGAAGCAGCGCTTCTTGCCGGATCTGCTTGCCGGCCGGACAGTCATCAGCCTTGGCATGAGCGAGCCGGGCGCTGGTTCGGCAGTCACCGAGCTCAAGACTTCCGCGCGGAAGGACGGTGATCACTACGTGGTCAACGGAACGAAGGTCTTTGGGACACACAGCCCGGACGCATCGGTATTTCTGGTCTACTTGCGCTTTGGTCCCGGGGTCGGTGGCATTGGATCGGTTCTGGTCGAGCGCGGCACCCCAGGCTTCACGATCGGTAAGCCGTCGCCATTTATGAGCGGTGAGGAGTGGTGCCAGCTGTATTTTGAAGAATGCCGCATTCCCGCCGAGAACGTGCTGCTCGGACCGGGCGGATTCAAGAAGCAAATATCGGGCTTCAACGTGGAGCGCCTCGGCAACTCAGCAAGGTCGCTTGCGCTCGGGCGATACGCCTTTGAGCTTGCGCGCGAGCATGCATCCGTGCGCAAGCAATTCGGCCGCCCACTCTGCGAGTTTCAGGGGCTTCAATGGAAGTTTGCCGATATGGCCCTGAAGTTGGAATCGGCACGGCTGTTACTGTATCGCGCCGCGCGCGTGACGACCGGTTTGCCCACCGCATACGAAACCGCAGTCGCAAAGTTGGCCTGCAATCAGGCGGGGTTCGACGTGTCGAACGAGGCCGTACAGATCATGGGAGGGCTGGGCTACAGTCAGGAAGCCTTGGCGGAATACTGCATGCGCAGGACCAGGGGCTGGATGATCGCCGGAGGCGCCACAGAAATCCTGAAAAATCGGATCGCAGAAGAAATCTTTGATCGCCGCTTCGACCAACGTGGGATCCAGGCGCATGCTGCCGAATAAGGCTCAATCTGGCGGAGAGCTCGCCCAGACGCTGCTCGCGCCGAAGAGCGTTGCCATCGTCGGGGCGTCGGACGATCTGTCGAAGACAGCTGCGCGACCTCTGCAGTTCCTGCGGCGCTCCGGATATGAGGGGCGGGTCTATCCGATAAATCAGAATCGCGAGATGGTTCTCGGCGAAAAGGCATGGCCATCTCTGGCTTCGTTGCCCGAAGTGCCGGACCATGCGTTCATCGTCACACCGACAGATCACGTCATCGAGGCGGTCGGGGAGTGCGGGCGTCTCGGCGTACGCGTTGCCACGATCCTAGCGACAGGCTTTTCGGAAGGCGGTGCGGAGGGGCACCGGCGCGTAGAGCAGCTTCAGGACATAAGCAGCGCCACCGGTCTTCGTATCCTCGGCCCCTCGAGCATCGGCGTAGTCGACCTTCGCAGCAAGTTCCTTCTGACGGCGAATGCCGCGTTCGCGGAGCCGGATCTGCCCGTCGGCGGGACCTTCGTTGCGTCACACAGCGGAAGTCTGCTCGGCGCCTTGATGTCACGCGGCAAGGCACGTTCGGTCGGCTTTGCCGGTCTGGTGTCCGTTGGAAACGAAGTAGATCTTAGCCTCGGAGAGATCTGCTCGGCGACACTGAACGATCCGACGATAAGTGGCTATGTGCTATTCCTCGAGAGCATGCGGCACGCAAAGGATTTGCGCGCATTTGCCATCGAGGCAGCAAGGCGAAACAAGCCGGTGGTCGCCTACAAGCTCGGTCGGTCGGCGCAAGCCGCGGAACTCGCCCTGTCGCACACTGGTGCGCTGGCCGGCGAGGATGATGTGGCGGAGGCGTTCCTGGCGGACTGCGGCATCGCTCGGGTTGAGCACTTCGAAACGTTGCTTGAGGCGCTGCCGTTGGTTGGCCGCGTTTCGCCCAACGCCATCCGCGGTCGTGCGCCGCGCGTGGGCATTGTTACGACCACCGGTGGCGGAGCCGCCATGGTGGTCGACGAACTGGCGCTGCGCGGCATTGAGGTGACGAAAGCGAGCGATCAAACATTCGCTAACCTTGCCAAAGCTGGAGTGAAGACAGGCCACGAGCGCATTATTGATCTGACGATGGAGGGCACGCGCTACGAAGTAATGAAGGCGTCGCTCGACACCATGTTGAATGCGCCCGAGTTCGACCTGGTAGTCGCGGTGATCGGATCGTCTGCGCGCTTCCAGCCGGACCTTGCGATAAAGCCAGTCATCGATAGCGCGGGAGCAGGGAAACCCCTCGCGACGTTTCTCGTTCCGGACGCGCCGCAGGCGTTCGCAAGGTTAGCCGAGGTCGGCGTCCCAGGCTTCCGTACACCGGAAGGGTGCGCGGATGCGATCTCGGCGGCATTTCGTAGGCGGACTCCAAGGGTTCCTCCAGCAGGGCGCGGTTGCATTACTGCAACTGGGGGACGGCAGCTCAGTGAGTGGGACGCCTACAAGCTGTTCGAAGAGATTGGCCTGCCTCACGCGCCCGCGGCGCGCCTTCCCATCGATGCGGAGAAGATCGAACTACCCCTCCCATATCCGGTAGTGGTCAAGATCCTGCACGAAGCAATCGCCCACAAGACAGAAGTAGGCGGAGTTATTCTGAACGTCGGCAGCGAAGATGCGGTGAGGGCTGCCATAAGCCGGATCGTCGATTCCGTTCGCCAGAAGCGGCCTGAGATATCCGCTCAGCATGTTCTCATCCAGTCGATGACGACCGGTCTTGGCGAGGTGCTGCTTGGCTACAGGAAGGATCCGGACGTCGGCCCAATTGTCCTGTTGGCGTCCGGCGGGGTCTTCACGGAGATATACCGTGATCGCAGCATCCGTCTTGCGCCGGTCGACCTGCAAGTTGCGAAGGAAATGATCTCGGAGCTTGCGGTGTCCCGGATCTTCACCGGGTACAGAGGTAAAAAGCCCGGCGATCTCGATGCTTTGGCCCAAGCGATCGTGAGCTTGTCTCAATTGGCCGTGAGCGACAAATGGGACGTCGTCGACGCGGAGATTAACCCGCTTATCGTTCGCCCGGCGGGCGCGGGTGTCTTGGCGCTCGACGCGGTCGTGAAGCTCGCTTGAGGAAGGGAATTGGCTTTCTAGTTGTGAGGCGTCGCTAGCAAGAATCAGTAAGTACAGCAGCGGGGACTGTCGAAGAAAGCGAGCAGCGCGACGTGCGAGCATTGCTGGTCGCGACTGATTGGAAAACAACATAAGACCGCGCGTGGCGGTAAAGGGAGGAACAAATGAGGAGAATTCTGTCCGCAATCGCAATGGCGACGTTGTCCACATCGGTAGGCCTCGCCGAGGATAAGCCGCCGATCAAGATCGCGGTGGTGAACGATCAGAGCGGCGTATATTCGGAGTTAGGCGGCTCGGGTTCCGCGGCTGCTGCGCGGCTCGCTGCTGAAGCCTTCGGCGGCGAAGTGCTCGGGAGAAAAATTGAGATCCTGTCGATGGATCATCAGAACAAAGCGGATATCGCTGCCTCGTTGACCCGCAAACTCATCGACCTTGACAAGGTCGATGTGATTGCCGACGGCGCTTCTTCCGCCGCCGGTCTTGCGATCAACGAATTAACTCGTTCGGCCAAGAAGATCTTTATCGTCTCAGGTCCTGCCGCAACGAATTTCACCAACGCCGCATGCTCGCCGACAACATTCCACTTCAACTACGATACCTACGCCTTGGCGAACGGAACGGCGAAAGCGGTCGTGAAGCAGGGCGGTGACACCTGGTTCTTTCTGACTGCGGATTATGCCTTCGGCCACAGCCTTCAACGCGATGTGACCCGCTTTGTCGAACAAGCCGGCGGCAAGGTGCTTGGTTCGGTCAAGCATCCGCTGAGCAGTTCCGATTTTAGCTCGTTCCTACTTCAGGCCCAGGCGTCGAAGGCCAAGATCATCGGTCTCGCCAATGCGGGGGGCGACACCGTCAACGCGATCAAACAAGGTGCCGAGTTCGGTATCGTCCAAGGTGGACAGAAGTTTGCGGCCCTTCTCACCTTCATCACCGATGTTCACGCAATTGGCCTCCAGCTCGCACAGGGGCTGATCCTAACGACCTCGTACTATTGGGATCTGAATGATGAGACCCGAAAGTTCTCCGCGAAGTTCAGCGCGCAGATGGGGCGCGTGCCTACGATGGTTCAAATGGGTGTCTACAGCGGTGTAAATCATTACCTGCGCGCCGTTAAGGAGGCAGGCACGACGGATTCGGAGGTCGTCGCCAAGAAAATGCACGAGCTTCGTGTCAACGACGTCTACAATACGAACGTCGAGGTTCGCCCCGATGGTCGCGTTCTCCACGACATGTATCTCGTGAGGGTGAAGTCGCCACAGGAATCCAAGAAGCCGTGGGATTACTACGAAGTGTCGGCAAAAATTCCGGGCGCCGAGGCATTTCGCCCGCTGGCCGAGAGCGAGTGCCCTTTAGTGAAGAAGGATTGAGCTTACGGTCGCTGTTGAAGGCGTCCGTCGCCAATTGGAAACAGGCCAGGGACTGAAGAACGAGCGAGTGAAGATGTCAAAGCCAAACGATACCCTAGGATTCATCGGCCTCGGCGTGATGGGTGAGCCGATGTGCGCAAACCTAATAAGAAAGTCGAATCGGCGAGTCTACGGAACCGATTCTCGCCCGGAGCCGCGCGAGCGGCTCGCGATGGCTGGCTTGAGGCCTTGCGCGTCGATCGGCGAGGTGACGACCAACGTTGATATCGTGTTTTTGTCGTTGCCTAGTATTGCGGAAGTGACAGAAGTTTGTCTCGGGTCCGATGGGATTGTCGCGTGTGGCGGCCGGGTGCACACCGTGGTCGATATGAGCACTAGCGCAGTCAAACAGACGCGTGATCTCGCCGCCAAGCTGAAGGAGAAGGGGATTTCCTTCGTCGACGCGCCGGTAGCCCGTATGCGGCAGGCTGCCAAAGACGGTACGCTGAGCGTCATGGTCGGTGGCAGCGCCGAGGAATTCAGGCTGGTCGAGCCGTTCCTGCTGTGCATGGGCACCGAAGTCACCCATTGCGGGGGTACCGGCGCCGGCCAGGTAGTCAAGATTCTGAACAACATGGTCGTCTTCATGACCGTCCATGCCTTAGCGGAGGCTCTGGCGATCGGCCGGAAGGCTGGCGTTGACGGCGCACTTTTATTCGACGTCATGTCGAAGGGCTCTGCGGACAGTTTTGCACTCAGGACCCCTGGCCAGAAAGCACTGGTCCCCGGTGACTTTCCCGAGAACACCTTCCCGACAGACTATGCCATCAAAGACATAAAACTCGCGATTGAGCTGGCAAAGCAAGGCGGGATTGCTGCCGAGTCGGCGGAGCGCACGGCGGAGCTGCTTGAAAAGACCAGTCGCGCCGGCTTCAGCCGGAATTATTATCCGGCAATGATCAACCTCATAGAAGCATGATTCCGAGGGCTCCATCGATGAGATCGTTTGCGACCGAGGGGCATCTCGACGCCGTTCATGAGCGTCCGACAGCAAGAGTGCTGGCTTTCGTGGGAGGCTTGAGATGGGACGGGCTAGACGAGCACGTCAGGCACGCTGCGACGCGGCATCTCTTTGATACCGTCGGAGTGATGATCGCTGGCGGTTCCGGTGATGTCGCGAGCAAGACTGAAGCCGTCTTGTCGGCGATCCGCCCGGAAGGAACCGTTCCGGTGCCCGGACGGGCTCGTCGGGCCGACTTGCTGGATGCCGCGATGCTCGGCGGCACCGGAGCGCATGGTATCGAGCTGGACGATGGCTATCGACAGGGTTCGGTTCATCCCGGTGTTGCCGTGGTGCCGGCCATCCTGTCAGCTGCATATGGGAGAAATGTCCGCGGACCTCAGATCCTGGAAGCGCTGGTGATCGGTTATGAGATCGTCACGGCGGTCGCACGTGCGTGCCATCCGCACTTGCGGCGCGCAGGATTTCATCCGACTGGGGTGGTCGGGACACTCGGCGCGGCCGTCGCAGCAGGCCGAGTCCTTGGTCTTTCCG
>WNFR01010546.1_pt1 | contig 10202 bp, 7 predicted proteins | sample 5400221 | NCBI WGS metagenome assembly WNFR01 (sample SAMN13153357, study PRJNA577476) | soil metagenome | isolation source: 40 cm soil under Madrone tree | place: USA:California | collected 2016-06-14 | reverse complement strand
TCGAGGATGTAGCGGCAGAATTTGAGGATGCTGAAGCCGACGTGCCGCGCGATCGGCACCAGCACGATGAGCACGAACGCCAGGCAAGAGCCGTAGAACAGGAGAACGAGTTTCAGGAGAGGCAGCAGGGAATGAAGGCCGAATCGTCCGACGGTGAAGGCCATGGCGCCGAAGGCGCCGATCGGCGACAGCTTCACGATCATCTCGACTATCGAGAACACCACCCGCGTGAGTTGGTCCACCAGATCCTTGACGGCTCGGGCCCGATCGCCCAGATAGATGAGGGCGACGCCGAACAGTGCGGCAACCACAACGACCTGCAGAATGGCGCCCTTTGCGAAGGCGTCGACCATGGTGACGGGGATGATGTTCAATAGAAAGGCCACGACGCCCTGGTCTTTGGCGGCAGTGACGTAGCCGGCGATGCTGGAAGTGTCGATGGAGCGCGGATCGATGTTGAGCCCGACGCCGGTCGGTATCAGATTGGCCGCGATCAAGCCGAGCAGCAGCGCCAGCGCGGAGACCACGTAGAAGTACACCATCGATTTGACGCTGATGCGGGCGACCCGGCGGGCGCTCCCCATGCCCGAGATCCCCGACACGATGATGCAAAACACCAGCGGGGCGATCACCATCCCAATCAGCTTGATGAAGCCGTCGCCCAGCGGCTTCATTTTCACCGCCGCCGTTGGCCACGCCGCTCCCATGATGATCGCGGCGCAGATTGCGATGATGACTTGATTGTGGAGCTTCGCGTAAAACGGCTTGGGCTTGCGAATCAGCGCCTGCATTCAACCTCCGAAGTAGCGAGCTTCCAACGGCCAAGCCCAGGCCGGTTATAAGCTATTATGCAATCGTTTGCAATTCGTCGCGCATGCTCTTCTCGATCAGCGCCAAATGGATTCATTTGCCGTTTGCCGCCCGTTGGGACGTGCCGCCGCGCGGCGTCCTCGGGCACGTTCGGCAGATGCGTCCTGTAGATCGCCACCGCCTCGGTGCGGTTCTTCGGATCGAACAACCAGTCGATCGCCTCGGTCGACGCGCGGATGAAGCTGACGAGCGCGTCGCGGTTGGCCCTCGCCCAGCTGCGCCGGGTGATCCCGACAATCGTCTGGTACGGTCCGAGGACATCGACAGCATTGGCGAGACGCCGATATCCCCGCGACTCCGGCGCGATTTCCAGCGGCGTCGTCAAGATCGTTCCCGAGAACTTGTTCTCCATCAACGCTTGCGCGCGCGTTGCCGTCGAGCCGACCGGTTCCAGGCGATAATCGCCGTCCTCGAGCCCGCCCAACTGCAACAGCTTCTGCAGAACCAATGAGTAGCCGGTCGCAATCGCGTCGACCGCAAGCGTCTTGCCGCGCAGGTCGTCATAGTCCTTGACGTCGGGACTCACTACCAGGCGAACGGTTCCCCGCGAGAAGCCCATGAACGCGAAGAGATCGGGCGCGGTGGACAGCTTTACCTCCCCCTGGCCCTCCTGATAGGCGACCACGTTGTCGAACGCCGCCGTCGCGACGTCCTCCTCGTTTTTGATGAGGCTTTGGACCAACTCGACCGAGTTCGGAGTGGGACTCACCTTTACCGCGAGCTTCTCTCGTGCGAACAACCCCTTGTCCTCGGCAACCCAAAGCGGCAGGTTCGCGCCGCCGGGAAAGCTGATCACCCGCAACGGCGTCTGAGCGTGAACGAGCGAAGCCAGCCCCAAGGCCGCGAAACCAAGCAGGGACCGGTGGACCATCAAGATATCTCTCACGCTATTTGGCCGGCCAGGCGTGGCAGACGGTGCACGCCGCGCTCACGCCTCGCGCCTGGTGGCAGCTGATGCAAGTCGCCATCCCGGTGACAGCCGTCGTTTCCGACATGGCGTCGAGGTCGCCCACTGCCCCGTGGCAGGTTTCGCACTGCACCCCCGCTTGCAAATGCTTGCGATGGGTCCAAGTTACTCCCGGCAGTACCTTGTAAACGCGCACCCAAGGAATCGGCTGTTTCGATTCGGCGTAGTCCGCGAGCTTCTTGATCGCCGGCCGATCGGTGACCATCGTGGCGTGGCAGTTCATGCAGGTCGCGGTGGCTGGGAACGTCATCTCCCGACCTGGAGCCGGGTTGGTGTGACAGAGTTGGCACGGCAATCCCATGCCGACGTGGACCTTGTGACTGTACGGCAGCGGCTGCTCGGGAGCGGGATGCGGCGCAAGATTGGCCCGCACAGCCGATGCGGCGGGCGCCGGCGGCTGCGCCTGCACGGTGCCGACGGTCAACCAAGCGAACGCAGTGATCATCGCGACAATATCAAAAAGGCTCTTCATCGTGGCTCTCACCTGTGTCCGGAGTTCTTGGCGGATCGAATCGTTCAGGCAGCGCGGCCGCTTCCAACAATCTGCTCGAGAGTCTTGCCGTCATCCTGGAGAATGATTGCGGCGGCGTTGCGCCCGGGCTGACCGGTCACCGAGCCGCCGGCCTCGGTACAGGCCCCCGTCTGGTACAGGCCGGGAATCGGCATGCGGTACGGGGCGAAGTTGCCCCAACGTTTGTCTCTGTGGTGCACACTGCCGCGCCACATCGCCGGATTCATGCGCTCGATGTCCAGCGGGCTCATGATCACCTTCGCGAGCATCTTGTCTTTGGTCAGGTTCGTGGTGTGGCGCATGTACTGGGTCAGGAACGTGTCCGCGACTCGCTCCTTGATGTCGTCCCAGTGCTGAGGTCCCTCCTTCAGCCCGTACGGTATGCCGCCTTCGATCTTGAGTGCGCAGCAGCCCGGCGGCACCCGACTCTGGTCGTATACCGAGGCATGCACAATCTGAAGGGGGTAGTCATCCAGGGTCAGCTCGCCTCGGGCCTGGTCTCCGCTCAGCACGAAGATGCTCTCCGGCCGCTGCATGATCGACGCTTCGGCGCCGGATACGGTTCCTCCATCGGCCAGCGGATACTTCGGCGGTTCGCTGAACGCGTAGTGGAATACGAACATGCCATGCTCCGCTTGCCAGAGATCCACGCTCGCGTGTAGCGCATCGCCCCACAGTTCGCTTGGCGCCATTCCCAAGAGGTGCTTGACGTGAATCGTGGAGACTACCGCTTTCTGCGCCCGGTACTTGCTGCCGTCCGCGCACTCCACGCCCGTGCACTTGCGGTTCTCGATGATCAATTGCGCCACCGGTTTGCCGGTCAGGATGACGCCGTTGTGCGCCTCGATGAATCGTCCCAATGCCACGCTCAGCATCCCCGAGCCACCCTTGGGCATCGGTCGGCCCGCCATGTGGTCCATCATCGAGAACGCCTGTGCCCCGGTACCGGCATCGCTCCCGGGTACGCCGGGCCACCTGCCGCCCGAGAGATTGGCCGCCTGCATGACGGGGCTTTCCCAGACTTGGCGCGCCGCGTCGTAGCCGGACAATACATCCAGCCGCTGAAAGAACAGGCCCTCCGGCGAGTTGGCGCGCTCCGCCGGAGCCAGCGCCGCGACGCGGGCGCGCGCGGCCGCCAGGCGCCTGAACGTTTCCGCATCCCTCTTCGACACGCGTGCAATCGTCGCCGCGGTACGCTCCGGATCCTTCAGGAAGACCGTCAGCGAAGGGCCGTCGAGAAACGGGAAATGCACGACCACTTCGGGATCGAAGGTTTCGTAGCCGTAGTCGCGCAGTTCGAGTTCATTGTTGCGCAGTAGCGGATTACGGGCGATGAGGTGGTGCGAGCTCGAACACAGGTCTTGCTTGAAGCCCGGGAGGAGAATTTCGGCGGTCTTGACGCCGCCGCCGATCATGGCGCGCCCTTCAAGGACGAGCACGCGATTGCCTGCCTTGGCGAGGTACGCGGCGCAGATGAGACTGTTGTGCCCGGCGCCCGCCACCACATAGTCGAAGACCTCCGCACGGGATGCGCCCGGACCGGCCTGCGTCAGCACGCTGCCTGCCGGCTGTGCTTGCACAACGCCGGTTGACGCTGCGAGGCCAAGAGGCGCGAGAGCCAAGGGCGTGAGCGCTGCCGTCTTCACGAAATCGCGGCGAGTGGTCAAAGTCATTGCATAGTCCTTCTGTTCACAACGGGGCCAGCGCGGCCTTGACCCGCTCAGGCAGGAACGGAATGTCTCGCAGCCTGCGCCCGGTCGCGGCGGCGAAGGCGTTCGCGATTGCCGCACCGGTCGGTCCCTGCGCCCCTTCGCCCACGCCGAGGGAGTCTTCGGTCGGGCGCTGGATCACCTCAACCTCGACTGCGGGCACCTCGCTGAAGCGCAGGATCGGGTAGTCGATCCAGCTCTTCGTATGGACGCCGGACCGGTCGACCTTGAGGGCTTCCTTCAGAGTCCAGCTGGCCGACTGGATCATGCCGCCTTCTATCTGGTTCGCGATGCCGTCGGGATTGATCGCCAGGCCCGCGTCCACCGCCGACCACGCGCGGGTGACACGCACAATGCCGCTGATGCGGTCGACCTCAACCTCGGCGACCACTGCGCAATAGCACGCATGGTTCTTGTATCTCGCGAATCCGATCCCGCGCCCCCGGAATGTGCTGCCGGTGCCGCGGCCGCCGTCGCCCAGGGCGCCCGGTCGCCAGCCGCTCTGTCTGGCCGCCGATTCGATCACCGTCCGCGCGCGCTCGTCGCGCAGGTGTCTCAAACGAAATTCCACGGGGTCGGCGCCCGCCGCCGCGCAGGTCTCGTCCATGAGCGATTCGATCGCGAAGACGTTTGCATAGGCACCCAGCGTGCGCAGCGACGAGGTTCGCAGTGGCGCATCCGGCATGTAGTGCTTGAGGATTTTCTGGTTCGGGAAATCATAGAGTGGGATCGCGTTTCGATCGGAACCACCGTTCGGCTGCGGAACGTCGACCGGAAACGCCGGCTGCAGGGGAGCCGCCAAATACCACGCCGCGAGCAGATTCACGCCTTCCCGTCCGCCAGGCCGCCTCGCATGCGGATAGCTCCACAACTCGTGGCGCCAGTCGACGATGTTGCCGTCTGCGCCGAGTCCGGCGCCCACCTTCATGCTCATCGCCGAGCCGTACGGTTCCCACATGAACTCGTCGTCGCGCATCCACTGCACCCTCACCGGCCTTCCCGGGATCGCGCGCGCGAGGAGGGCGGCATCGAACGCAGCGTCGTCCGCGCCGTTGTGGCCATAGCATCCTGCGCCTTCCATGTGGATGCAGACGACGCTCGCCGGTGACATGCCAAGCGCGCGTGCGATGTCGCTGCGCAAGGCGAACACGCCTTGACTATGGGTCCAGACCGTCAGCTTGCCGTCCAAGTCGTGCGCCACGGCGCACGACGGGCCGATAGAGGCGTGCAACTGGAACGCCCGGGTGTAGCGCGCCTCGATCTGTCTGACGGCGATCGGCGCGTCTGGCGCGGTCTTTTCGTACACCACCGAGTTCTGCGTTTGCAGCTCCGGCTCGGGGCGGTCGAAGGTATCGATGAGAGTCGGCGGCAGCTCGGGTCGGCTCCAGACGGCCAGCTCGCGCAGCGCCACGAGCGCGTTGATCGCCTGTTCCTCGCGCTCGCAGACGACTGCGACGAAGCTGCCGTCGCGTACGACCTCGATGACTCCGGGCATCGCCTTCAGAGCTGCGGTGTCGAGGCTGACGAGGTCGGCCCGCGGCACCGGGGGCCGCCCGACTCGCGCGTGCACCATGCCGGGCAGCCGAAGATCCTGTACGTAGGCCGCACCACCGGTGAACTTCGGCGGAATATCACGCCGAGCGAGATTCTGGCCGATCAACGTGTGCTCACCCGCGGCCTTTGGCCTGGCCTTGGCGGTCGCCTCCCGCCTCAGCATGGCATCAGTGGTGACAGCCCAATACGTGGTGTGCTTGCCGCCGGGTGCTGAGATCGTCCCATCGGCGACCCTGAGGTCGCCCGACTGGCCGCCAAGCCTGGCGGCGGCCGCCGCCAGCAACATCTGGCGGGCCTCGGCGCATGCAAAGCGGAGGGCGGTACCGCTCTGCTCGATCGACTGGCTGCCCGCGGTAAAGCCCTCGTCGGGCGTGAGGGAGGTGTCGGCCGTCACCATGTTGATCCGTCGGTAGCCCACGTCGAGTTCGTCGGCGGCAATCTGGGCCAGCGCGCTGGCGATGCCTTGTCCCAATTCGACCTTCCCGGTGAACACCGTCACGGTGCCATTGGAATTGACGCGCAGCCACGCCGACAACAGTCGATTGCCGTTCAGGCTTCCGGGAAGATGAAGCGGCGTCTCGCTGCCTTGGGCCGGCGCCAATAGCGGCGCAAACGCAATCCCGACCACGAGGCCGGCGCCGGCCTTCAGAACAGTGCGGCGTGAGACATTCCGCAGCGCCGCCGTCACGGCAGCGCTCCCTTGGACGCGCGCAATACTGCCCGCACGATGCGGTTGTGTGCGCCGCATCGGCATAGATGTCCCTCGAGCGCACGCTTAACCTCGGATTCGCTCGGCTTCGGGTTGCGCGCGAGAAGTGCCTGTGCGGCCATGATCATCCCATTGCTGCAATAGCCGCATTGGCAGGCCTGTTCAAGGATGAACGCACGCTGCAAGGCACTGGGCCGTTGCGGCGTTCCGAGGCCTTCGATCGTCGTGATAGTGCCCTTGCCGACGGCGCCGACCGGATACACGCACGAGCGTCGCTCCATGCCGTCGATGAGCACACTGCAAGCGCCACATTGCGATTGCCCGCACCCGAATTTGGCGCCGCTCAACTTCAGGTCGTTGCGCAAAACATAGAGCAGGGGGGTGGCGGGCTCGACTCTGACCGAGCGAGCTGTGCCGTTAACCCTCAGCGTGAATACTGTCGGCATGGATATCGATGCGCAATCGTTTGCAAGGTAATTGCAGTCACCCCGCCGGATATTCTAACGCGCCGGAGCGGCCGGTTGGAGCAGGCCATCTTTCAGATCGGGATATTTCTCCGTCAGAAGGGAGCCAAAGTAGTAGCATTTCGGGAATGCGGGACGCGCACGAAGCGCGGCGAGCCACCCATCGATTTCGGGCAGATGTTCCCAGTGAGTGCCAAGACCCAGATCGGCCATCCGCACGAGCACCGGCATTATCGCGATGTCGGCCAATGTGAGGTCGGCGCCCATCAGCCAGGGTCCCCCGCTGGCACGCAGGGTTTCAGACATTCGCACGATCGCCTGGCGCAGCCGATCCATGGCCTTATCCAATTCTTGTGCGGAGAATCCGGAGCGGCCCATGGAGAGGAGAAATTCCTTGCGCAGGGGCTTTGATTCGGCAAGCGCGATGAAGTCGGCCTCCGGCATGTCGCGAAAATGAGGCAAAAAAGCCAAGTTATAGGACGGCACACGCACCGCCGGCGTCGGAACCTCGTCCGTGTAGCGAATGAACGAGCGCATCGCTGCCCGAGCCACCGCATCATGCGGCACGAGCGGCGTGGGTTCGGGAAAGACCTCATTCAGGTATTCGATGATGACCGCCGAGTCGATGATCACCCGACCGTCGTGAACCAGGGTCGGAACGACTCCGTTGGGATTGATTTTCAGGTATTCAGGACGAAGCTGATCCCCGGAAAATAGATCAAGCTTGAGTTCGGAGAACACAAGGTTCTTCTCGTGAAGCGTAAAGCGCACGCGCTGGCTGCACGTGGACTGCGGCGCGTTGTATAGGACGAGATTCGGCATAGACATCCTCTCTGGTAGTCTCAACCACGCGGCCCCAGTGCGCCTACCCAAACAATAGGGCGCCGACAATCACGCACTTCTGATACCGGAACAGTTGCCTGGCCGAGCACAGGAGCGATTTCCGCAGCGTCTTCCGTCGCGAATCGTATTGTGCCATATGCAAACGTTTGCGGCACGCGAATATGTCTGGTGTGTGGGTATTTCCGCTACTTTTTTTAGGCACTTGCGAATTTCGTCAATCGTGCATATAGTGCAAACGTTTGCACAATTAGATGCAGCCAATGATCGCGTCAGGATAGGCCGACGCGCGGCCACGCCACGACCGAGGTTGAAGAAACGATGATTGGGGGAGAGCAATTATGAGTGAAATGGTACGTCTACCCGCCCTGTCATGGGTTGGTCGCGGAGTCGGGGTACGGGTGGGTCTGGCCATGCTGGCTTTGGGAACGACCGGGGTCTTCAGTGCGACCGTGACTTGGGCCGCTGACGATCAGGCTGCGGCCTCGGCCGGCGACACGGGCGGCAACAATATCGACGAAATTGTCGTCACGGCGAGAAAGCGTTCCGAGAATCTCAGAGACATCCCGGCATCGATCACCGCCATTTCAGCCGCGACTATCGAGGACGCGCACATCACCCAGCTCGACGACCTGAGCGCGCTGGTGGCGAATCTCAATATCGACGAGGCGCACGATAACACCCCGGATGTGGTGCTGCGGGGCGTCGGCAGCTTTGGCCTCGTCGCGGGTGTTGGCTTTTATGTCAACGACGTGCAGGTTTTTGAAGGGCAGATCGCGAGGCCGATTGACATAGAACGCATCGAAGTACTGAAGGGCCCCGTCGGCACCCTGTTTGGCGGCGCCAATGTCGGCGGGGCCATCAAGTACGTGACCAAGGACCCCACCAGCACGTGGGAAAACGAGGCGACTGTCGAATTCGGCTCATATTCCACGCGCAATTATCAGGCCGTATTCTCCGGTCCGCTCGACGACAAGGTAGGCGTACGAGCGAGCGTGTACTACGACCATCACGACGGCAACATCTACGACACCGTCAACAAGTTCGACTATGGCGCGGCCACCGACCGCGGCGCCCGCATCACCGTGGTAGTCGCGCCGAACGAATCCAACAAGATACACGTATGGCTCTCCGCGGACGACTTCAATACGAGTTCGCAGAACCTCATGTACGAGCCACCCGACGCGCATACCTATTCACGCACGGTGGAGGACTTCTTCGTCCCGTCCTTTGTCCGGCACATCGGCTCCGCCGCGATCCAGTTGGACCATCAGATGGAGGCGAATCTCGCGCTGACTTCGTTGACTTCCTACTTCACCTCCTACAATCGAGGAGTTACGGATTTCTTCAAACAACCCGTACCAATCGACTTGTTGGACCAGAATGTCGACAACCGGGTCTATAGCGAGGAGCTTCGGCTCGCATCGACGGGCGGTTCGGACGTGGACTGGCTCGTCGGTGCGTTCTTCCAGGGGCACAAGAGTGCGACGTTGTCCGTCGACAACAACTACAACAGCGATCCGAACAACCCGATGCTCATCCAGCCCGGCCCCGGCGGACTCCCCCAAGACTATGATCGCAACGAAAAGATGCAGCGGGAATACGCCCTGTTCGGCGACGTTACGCTGCATCACGGAAACTGGCAGTACGAACTGGGCCTGCGAGGGGAGTACTACACGAGTTCGCTGTCGGCCGTGAACACAAACAACGTAGCCAACGGCGACTATACGACTCCGGTTCTTCCCATTGCGCCCGGCTCGATCTCCGGGCACGAGTTCTCGCCGCGTGTTTCGGCGCAGTACAAGTTCAGCCCGACCGCCAACGTCTATGGCGCGATTTCGCGGGGCTTCACGCCCGGCGACCTGGTCGAGGAGAATTTCATAATCCATCCGTTCCGTCCGGAGATTGCCACCCAGTACGAAGTGGGTTACAAGTCCTTGCTGGAGTACGGCGTGCAGGTGAATGCCGCCGTTTTCTACACCTACTATAAGGACCGGCTGTATCTCTACCAGCGGCTCGCGAATGGGCCAATTCAGGATTTGACGGCCAACATCGGCCCCTCGACGAACGTGGGGGCGGAGTTCGACATTGCCGCGCCGCTGCCGGCGGGATTCAAGCTGAGCGTCGCAGGGGGTGTGCTGCGTGCGCGGTGGGGCGAGACCAATGGCTTCGTGAATCCGGGCAACGGAAATATTCCGCCGGGCACGCCGCAGCAGCTCAACGGCCTGAACGTGCCGTTCGCCCCTGCGTATACGGCGAGTACGACGCTCGACTGGAAGCATGATTTCGGCGGCTACCTGGTTGGGGCCCGCACGGAGGCTTCGTTCGTCGGCCGGTCCTATTGGGATCCCCAGAACTCGGCTTTTCAGGAGGCTTACCATCTGTTGAATGCGTCCGCGTGGCTCGAACACGGGAGATGGAAGCTGACGGTGGCCGGGACCAACCTGACGGACACCTCCTACAACACCGTGTTCTGGCCAGTGCCCGATGTCAACCCGTTCCACAACATCGCGCGCGTGAATCGGCCGAAATGGTTTACCGTGAACGCCACGGTGCGCTTCTAGAGAGAAACGGAATT
>WNFR01008803.1_pt1 | contig 10202 bp, 8 predicted proteins | sample 5400221 | NCBI WGS metagenome assembly WNFR01 (sample SAMN13153357, study PRJNA577476) | soil metagenome | isolation source: 40 cm soil under Madrone tree | place: USA:California | collected 2016-06-14 | reverse complement strand
GATCAACCGCTCGTAAGCGTCCTCGGCCACCGGAAACTCCCCCCCTTTGTAGCCGAAACGTTCACGATAGTACGGGTGCTTGTGCACGGGAATGTAATGCACGTTCACGCCTAGATTCTCAGCGCGCAGCGCACGAAAAATCTCTGCTCGCCCCGCCGCCAGCGCTTCCAGATTTAGCCGGATCGGATACAGATGCCACGCTGGCAAGACGTCCTGACGGATCGCCGGAACGATCACGGCGGTCAACTCGCGGAATGCTTTGGAGTACCGCGCTGCGATCGCCCGCCGCCGGACCAGATTCGCCTCAAGCTTTTCGAGCTGCGACAGCCCAAGCGCGCACGCGATATCCGTCAGCCGGTAGTTGAAACCGAGCAGAACCATTTCGTACAACCACTGCCCGCTCTGCTGCCGTTGCCGCGCTCCGCTGCTGATGCCGTGATTGCGAAATCGCCGCAGCGTCTCCGCCAGCTTCGAATCGTTGGTAGTGACCATGCCGCCTTCCCCGGTAGTCAGGTGCTTCACCGGATGAAAGCTGAACACGGTCATATCAGCGATGCCGCCGACGCGCCTCCCCAGATGCTCAGCGCCCAGAGCATGGCAGGCGTCCTCGATCAGAACTAGTCCGTGCTGCTCCGCCAAGTCGCGAAACGCAACCAGATCGGCGGGATGTCCGGCATAGTCCACAGCGATGATCGCTTTTGTGCGCGAGGAGATTTTCTTAGAAGTTTCGTGAGGATCGAGATTGAGCGTGTTGGCGCTAACATCCGCAAATACCGGCGTCGCATCCTGATAGAGAACGCAATTCGCGGTCGCGCAGAATGTCATCGGCGTCGTGACTGCTTCGTCATCCGACTGCAAGCCCGCCGCAAACGCCGCACCATGCAGCGCCGCCGTACCCGAACTGAAGCTGATCGCATATTTTGCTCCTACCCAGGCCGCGAACCGCTCTTCGAACTCAACAACCTTCGGTCCGGTAGTCAACCAGTCGGATCTCAGAACTTCGACGACGGATTCGATATCTCCCTCGTCGAGGCTCTGCCGTCCGTACGGGAGCAAGGCCTCCCGCACGGGAGTGCCGCCGTGGATAGCTAGCGTTCCAAGCCTTGTAGGTGTGACACTCATCGGTTAGGCCGAGGTCGGAAGCTCTTCCGCTGCGCTCGCTTCAGGCGCGACCAGTTCTTCCAGTTCGCCCTTTGTCAGCCAGCGTTCATTAGTGTCGCTCGAATAGCGAAATCCCTCTGGTAATTTCGTAGCTCGCACCCAGTTCTCCGACTTCCACCACGGATGCGACGGCTGGATCACAAACATCTCCGACGTTTCGAGCGTGTTCCGCGACTCATCATCGGAGACCAGTACTTCATGCAACTTTTCACCCGGGCGGATGCCGATGTATTCCACCTCGCAGCCGGGCGCGATCGTCTCCGCCAGATCGAGCAGTCGCATGCTGGGAATCTTCGGAACAAAAATCTCGCCGCCGTGCATCTGCTCCAGACAGGTGATCACGAACCTTACGCCGTGCTCCAGCGTCAGCCAGAACCGCGTCATGCGCGGATCGGTGATGGTGATCTTCCCGCGCTTGCGCTGCTCGATAAGAATCGGAATCACGCTGCCCCGGCTGCCCACCACGTTCCCATAACGCGCGCAACTGAAGCGCGTGTTCTGCGCGCCGGCATAGGCATTAGCCTGCACGAACATCTTTTCGGCGCAAAGCTTGGTCGCGCCGTAAAGATTGATCGGATTCACGGCCTTATCAGTGCTGAGCGCGAGAATCTGCCGCACTCCGGTATCGATCGCCGCGTCAATTACGTGACGACCGCCCATAATATTGGTCTGGATCGCCTCAAACGGGTTGTACTCGCAGGCAGGCACTTGCTTGAGAGCAGCCGCATGAATCACGATCGTGATTCCCGCCATCGCCCTCTTCAGACGATCGACGTCCCGCACGTCGCCAATGAAATAGCGCAAGCTGGGATGTTTGAAACCGGACTCCCGCATCTCGTGCTGCTTGAGTTCGTCGCGGCTGAAGATCACCAGTCGATGGGGCTGGTACTCCCGCAGCATGATGTCAATGAACTTCTTACCGAACGATCCTGTGCCACCCGTTACCAGCACCGATTCCTGCGACCAATTCACCATGGGTTCCCTGTTTGCTACACGACTGGCCTCATCGCCGTCACAGAAACGGGCTTCGGCGATAAAAACATAGCCAATTTCGCGCGAGCAAAATTCTTGTGCCCGCTAGTATAGCGGAGGATTCCCGGAGAGTCTCCGGCAGAAGCAACTGGTGTAGCGGAAATAATGCCTAATACTGTTTCCAGTAATGCTAGAATCAGGCTCATTCTCATACCATGTAGCTGCTAATTCCTGCGCGGGAATGTCACCAGACGGATCGAATGCGCCGCCTGTGTTTGGTTGTCGACTTTAAGGAGTAGCGATGGCATCTGGGCCCCTGGTTCCACGTAACAATGGGTTTCGCGATCTGCAGCCCGCCGAGCCCACTGAAATCATCAAGCCGATTGCGCCAGGACTCTACAATGTGCTGCCCTCGCAGGACTCCGCTCTCCGCGAATACATGCGCGTTCTCATTAAGCGTAAGTGGATCGTCATCGCCTGCGCAGTCGGCATTTTCGCGGCAGTCGCCATCGCCAGTCTCCGCCAGACCCCGGTCTATGAAGCGATCGGCCGCATCGCCGTCAATAAGGCCGACTCCAACCTCATCACTTTCAAAGATTCCATGCCGGTCATGGACTACTATGACCCCACCGATCTCGACACCGAAGTCCGCATTCTGCAAAGTGACTTGCTCGCCTTACAGGTCATTCGGCAACTGAATCTCGACAAGCGCACCGAGTACGGCAGCGCATCTCCGAAACAGCCCAACCTGGTTGCCGACCCTCTCCAAAACGATTCCCGCCGGGCCACCGCACTGCTGGGCGGGTTCAAGGGCAACCTTAAGGTTTCTCTGATTCCGAATACGCGAATCATCGAGATTCACTACCGCAGCACCGATCCAACGCTGGCCGCAAATGCCGTCAACACCCTTGCCGCTACTTACGTAGAGCAGAACTTCAAGACCAAGTTTGAATCCACCATGCAGGCGTCGGACTGGCTATCGAAGCAACTGGTCGACCTGCAAATGAAGGTGGAAACCTCCCAGGAAAAACTCGTTCGCTATCAGAAAGAGCACGAAATCTTCGGGATCGACGAAAAGCAGAACATCATCACCCAGAAGCTCGATGAACTTAACAAGGAATTGACGGCTGCCGAATCGGACCGCATGCAAAAAGAAGCGGTCTACCGCATGACCCAGAACGGCGATCCGGATACCGTCGCATCGGCGATTGCTTCCGACCCGGGTGCTACTCTGGCGGGCACGGGCACATCTCCTCTCCTCGAGAGGTTGCACCAACAACAAGCCGACCTCAAAATTCAGGTTGCGGAACTCAGCATCCAGTTCGGTCCGTCCTATCCGAAAGTCGCCCAGCTCAACAACCAGAGCAAGGAGATCGAACGGCAGATTCAGGGAGAAACCCGCAAAGCCGTCGAACATCTGCGCGCCCAATACCAGACTGCGTTACAGCGCGAGAGCATGTTGCGCGAGGCCCTCAACAAGCAAAAACAGGAAGCCAATCGACTCAACGAGAACGCCATCGACTACACCCTTCTGAAGAGAGATGTCGACTCCAACCGCCAGCTCTACGAAGGTCTCCTCGAAAAACTGAAGGAGGCAGGAGTCACCGCCGGTCTGCGCTCCAACAACTTCCGGATCGTCGACGCTGCCCGTTCTCCGAACGCGCCTGTCGAGCCCAATATCCCTCGCAACCTCGCGTTTGCCTTCGTTCTCGGAATCACCTCCGGCATTGGCTTGGCCTTCCTGCTGGAGGGTATGGACAACACCGTCCGGACCACCGAACAGGCGCAGATGATCTCAGCGCTTCCGTCGCTCGGCATGATCCCGCTTGGCTCCAAGTCGACCAGCAATGCAAATGGCTCAAAGCGGTTGTCGCTAACGTCGTCCAAAGAGGTATTCGAACTGGTCACTCAGGTCCGCCCGCAGTCCCAGATGGCGGAGTCCTATCGCGCGCTCCGCACTTCCCTGTTGCTCTCCAACCTGGGAGCGCCTCCCAAAGTCATCATGGTCACCAGCGCGCGTCCCCAGGAAGGCAAAACGACCACCGCCATCAACTCGGCCATCGTGCTTGCGCAAAAGGGTGTGCGAGTACTGCTCGTGGATGCCGACCTGCGCCGGCCAAGTGTTCACAAGACCCTCGGAATGGGCCCGCGCAGCGGCTTGAGCAACGTGCTGACCGGAAATGCCACGCTGGATCAGGCGATTACCGCGTCTCCAATTCTGCCCAACCTTTTCGTACTGCCAGCAGGTTCTCCGCCCCCGAATCCCGCCGAGTTGCTCGCCTCTTCGCACATGAGAGACGTATTGAACGAGTTGCGCGAGCAGTTTGACCATGTGGTGATCGATACTCCCCCAACCCTCTCGGTGACTGATGCAGTCGTCCTGTCGCCGCGAGTCGATGCGATCATTCTGGTGATTCGTTCCGGTCAGACGACCAAGCAGGCCCTACGCCGCGCACGCGACATTCTGATGCAGGTCAACGCTCATGTCACCGGCGTCCTGCTCAACGCCGTCGATCTGACTTCGCCGGACTATTACTACTATTACGAGTACCAGGGGAAGTACAGTCACTACTATCAGGAAGATCCACCCGAACCGCCCGCGGAATCCCAGGAACAACCGCGAGCAGCCGGCGCCTGAAGGACTGGACTCACTAGGGCTCGGGTTCGCTCACGATGGCCATTCCTCTTACCGGCCGCCAGCGTCTGTTGTTTGGTGGATCGGCCTTGCTGATGTTCGCGTATCTCCTGCTGGCCGCAAAGGAATTCGCCGCCAGCCGGTTCGCGCTCCGTCCAGACTTGCCCAGCCTCGAACGTGCGATACGCCTGTCTCCCGGCAATGCCGACTACCAACATCGCGTCGGACGCTACTTCGCCTTTGTCGCCGGCGACCCGCAAGCTGCGCTGGCGAGTTATAACATCGCAACTCGGCTCAACCCGCACCAGGCGCGCTATTGGTTCGACCTCGCCTCGGCCTATCAGGTCGTGAGCGATTCTCCTGCTCAACGAGGTGCGCTGGAACACGCGTTGCAAGCTGAGCCCACCGCCCCCGACGTCGCCTGGGAAGCAGGCAATTTTTTTCTGGTAGCGGGCGACCCTGACCGCGCCCTCCGCGAATTCCGCGTGGTGATTGAAAACGATCCGGAATTAGTCTCAGTCGCATTACCCATCTGCTGGCGCGTGCGTCCCGACGTGGACGCCCTCCTTCGCGACACCATTCCCCACCGCACTGACTCCCTGATCAGCTTCCTTTCTTTGCTCCAGTCCAGGAACGAAACCGAAGCTGCCATCAAGGTTTGGAACCAACTCGTCCAACTCCACCAAAAGTTCGACACCAGCTTCCTTCTGGACTATGTGCGCTACCTGGTTCGGGCGCGCCGTCCCGACGCCGCCTCCTCCGCGTGGGAGCAAGCCTCGGGTCCTCTCAACTTATCTGCCTACTTACCCTCCCCGGATAACCTCATCGTCAACGGCGATTTCAGCCTCGAGGTCCTGAATGGCGGCTTCGACTGGATCTACCAGACTCAGCCGGGCGTGCACCTGCTCCTCGACTCGAGCGACTTTCGCGAGGGAGAACGATCTCTGTCCATTACCTTCGAAGGTCCCGGCATTTCCGATGCCGGCATTCGCCAATGGATACCGGTGCTGGGCGCCACCAGCTATGAATTCACGGCCTACTTCAAATCCTCTGAATTTGAAGGAGCGGGCGGACCACAGATCGTCTTGCGGGATTTTTACAGCGGCCAGGCGCTCTACACCAGTGACCCGCTCAATGGCGCCGACTTCTGGAAAGCCGTCCACGCCCGCTTCACTACGCTCCCTTCCACGAACCTGCTCGTCCTGAACATCGAGCGAATTCCACCCGGAAGCCCCATGCGCGGTAAAATCTGGCTCGACGATTTTCAACTCTCGACCCAGAGTTCCGAGGTTCAACCGTGAGTTCCGCCTTGGCGCAATCGCACAGATCCGATCATGTCGCGCCACATCCCCGCAGGCTATTGTCGAGCTCCACGTTGTTGGCCGGCGCCAGCGTAGTTCTGCTGTCCGCGCCACTGGCGTTTGGCGCAGTCCAGCCCTGGGCTATCTTCTTGCTACAGGCAAGTGCGACTGCTCTTTTCGTAGCTTGGGGACTTCACCAGTGGAAGAGCGGAGAACTCAAGGTCACCTGGCATCCGCTATACGCTCCTATGCTGGCATTTGGCGCACTGGTAGCTCTGCAATGGCTGACAGGCCTCACATCCTATCGATACGTGACCTACTCGCTCCTGTTGCTCTACGTCAGTTACGGCATGCTCGCGTTTGTGGTCACGCAAACTCTGCGCCGCTCGTCGCAGGTAAGAACACTCGCCGGAGCCGTCTGCTGTTACGGACTGGTGCTAGCAGCATTTTCTCTGCTGCAAGGAATCGCCCCCAATAACAAGCTCTACTGGATTTGGCCGCTCGAACAAGGCGGACTGATCTACGGACCCTACGTCAACCACAACCATTACGCGGGCCTCATGGAGATGCTCACTCCCTTCCCATTGGTGCTCGCCTTGTCCCGCCACACCGAAGGAAATCGCAAGCTGGTTGTCGCCGGAATCGCCGCCTTAATGGCCGGAACCATTTTTCTTTCCGGCTCTCGCGGTGGCATGCTCGCTTTCGGCGCGCAAGTACTTGTGCTGACAGTCCTTCTTCGTAAACGAGGCGACTGGAAACAGCCCGTCGCCCTCGGAGTGTTCCTCGCTGTGATGATCGGCTTTCTGATCTGGCTCGGTGGCAACGAACTCACCCGCCGTCTGGTCAGCATTCAGTCCGAAACCCGTCAGGAACTCACCGGAGGAGTCCGGATGACAATCGACCGCGACTGCCTTCGCATGTTGTGGGAAAAACCAATTCTGGGATGGGGACTGGGAACTTTCCCCGTGGTGTATCCGCGATTCCGCAGTTTCTACACCAGCTTTTTCGTGAACGAAGCCCACAACGACTACTTGCAACTCCTAGTTGAGGCTGGAATAGTCGGCTTCGGAATCGCAGTCTGGTTCCTTGTCGTCACCTTTCGCGGAGCCGCAACCAAACTTGAAAACTGGACGGAGACCGCCAACGGCACACTAACCGTGGCCGCGCTCCTCGGCTGTATCGGTATCCTGGTCCATAGCTTCCTCGATTTCAACCTCCAGATTCCAGCCAACGCCGCCCTCTTCTACGTGCTGTGCGCGGTGGCCGCTTCCGCCTCATTCCATGAATCGCAGCGCCGCCGCACCCGCCGTTACAACCTCATCCTCGAGCCAAGAACTGATCGGGACGAATCCTGACGGTCCCGCCATCAGCCCACTTCCGATGGCTATCGAGGTTGCGGAAAAACTCTAAAATGTGTGCACCACCGTGAAAGAGCGGCCCTTCAGGGCCGCGTAAGTCGTTAGAAATGTGTGCGGGCTTTAGCCCCGGTGGTCGCTTTCTCTCGGCGAAAGGAGGGTTTCAGCAACCTCTATCTTCGTGCCTTCAAGGCATTCCGCTTATGGTTTCCCAGCCCATCTTCCCGTCCGAGGGGATGCCAGGTAACCCCCGCCAACCAAAGGGAGGTACCTACTTCTTACCGTGATCCCAAGGGTTTGGGGCTTTTACGGCGATGTTTTCCGTGATATAACCCCCCTAAGCTACTCATCAGGCTCTGTGCTGGGAATTCGTCATGAATCTGGCTTCCAAACAACTGCAGAGCCAGGGTAGAGGAGGAGTCGTGTCCGACGCGCGTACCGGAAAAAGGTTTCCGCTCGAATTGCCGATCAAGATCCATAAGGGAGATACCGCAATCGACACCAGCGGCATGACCGGCAACCTGAGCGCCGCTGGCGTATACATTCGTGCCGACGCTTCTCTCGAAGTCGGCTCACCCGTCGAATTTGAAATCACCCTTCCGCCGGATGTAACTGGCGGCAAAGAAGATGTAGTCATCCAGTGCCGCGGCCGCGTCGTGCGGACCGACGAACCCGCGGCCGGCGCCGCTCCCGGCGACAATCGGGGCGTAGCCTGTGTAATCGATTCGTATGAGTTCGTCCGCAACTCTTAACGTGGAGCGCAATCCATGCTGAAGCTCATTCTGGCCGACAATCAGGCGATATTCCGGGCCGGCATCGCCAAAGTGCTGGCCGTCGAAGACGAAATGCGAATCGTGGCCCAGGCCCAAACCACCGAGCAGATGCTGATGGCGCTAGACAAATTTCGCGCCGCCGTCCTCATCATTGCCGGAGGCTTCCACTCCGACTTCAACGCCGTCCTGGCCGCCGCCAACAAAAGCAAGACCCGCGTGGTCATCCTTGCCGACACCGGCGAGAGCGCGCAGCGTTACATGGCGGTCGGCGCCCATGGCGTCGTCTATCGCAACGTAACCAGCGCAGCGCTTGTTGACTGCGTAAGGAAAGTCGCCCGCGGCGAAACCTGGGTGCAGGATATGGCCGTTCCCAGCGAACTGACCGAGAACGATATGGTCGGTCTGCGCGTCCGCGATCGCCTCACCGCCAAGGAACTGCGCATCGTGGCCCTGATCGTCCAGGGCTACAAGAACAAAGAAATCGCGACCCAATTAGGGACCACCGAACAGGTAATCAAGAATTACCTGCGCAACGTCTATGACAAAATCGGCGTCTCCGACCGCCTTGAACTGGCATTATTCACCATTCACCACCGCATCCTGAACGAAGCCGCATCAGCAGTAGCGAATGCCATGCCCGCACCGCCGCAGGGCGCAGGCGTACCCAACTAGATTTCCTTAGTTGTGAAAAAGGCCGCCCGAGGGCGGCCTTTTTGTTTATGTGGGTTTGTCAATGTGGGGCGGGCGCCCCGCCCGCCGCAGTTGCTGTTGGTCTTGCTGTTGCTGTTGGTCTTGCTGTTGCTATTGGTCTTGCTGTTGCTGTTGGTCTTGCTGTTGCCGTTGGTGTTGCCATCTCCGCTGCCCGTCCCACCACTGTCCCGTAGCGGCCCAAGCTACCTGTTCCGTCCGCCCGACCGCCGCATCATCTCCACTGGCGCGATGTCATGATCCTCAAGGAAACTGTCCAGGCTCTCGCCCTGAACATCCCCAATCTTCTCCAGCAACCGCACACAGCGGTTCCATCTCAACACGGCATCGTCATTCTTCGGCGGCCGGATCTTCTCCGCTTCCTCAAAACAACGCATCGCCTCCTGGAAAGATCCAATCAGCATCTTCGCCGGACGTCCCGCGCGAATCTGAGCTTTTGCCCGGCGCTCCTGGAGAAGTCCCAGATAGTAAAGCTGCTCGTATCGATCGGTAAGGTTCTGAAACATTTTCTCGGCTTCAGCGTACCGGTCTGACGTCTGCCCTTCGAACTGGTCAGTAATGGTCAACCCCAGCAGTCGCTGAGCAATCTGATTTTCCGGATCAGCCGCCAGGATGTCGTGGCAGATCGACTCCGCCTCTTCCGGTTCATTCAGATAACGATAGAGTTCGATCTTCGAGATCGCTTCCGCAATGCCATCTCTTGAAATTGTCTTCAACTTGAGGTCCATATAAAACTCTCATCCTTCAGACTGTCATCCACGATTTTTTAGAACTGTCATCCTTTCTTAGAACTGTCATCCTGAGCGAAGCGAAGGATCTGCTTTCTACCGCAGCGTACGAAAACGGCTTTTCCGTTTATTACTCAGCATCACGATTACGATCATATTCTCAACAACAGATACGCACTAATCAATGTTCCGACCACCGCTCCCCCGTAGCAAAAAACCAGCACCACTTCGTTTAGATGCTTCACCTGCAACCCGTCATAAACAGTAAACCGAAAGCGATGCGCCCAATGAAACAAAGGTAGCGAGCACACAACAAACAAATAGAGCCGCGCAAGCGGATTTTCCGCCAAAGCGCGCAAATGCTCATAGCTCGGTTGAGGAAGCCATCCCAATGGGAATGCGATTCCAAAAAGAAACAGATGCACCGGGATGAACAGCGCAGCCACCACTCCACCCGCGCTGAACAGCAACCAGAAGAACCCTTCGTTTGATGGCTTGCTCATCACTTCCTCAACACAAACCATGCGATCGCCGCCGAGGCAACCACCCACAACACATAGTTAGGAGCC
>WNFR01008802.1_pt1 | contig 10202 bp, 5 predicted proteins | sample 5400221 | NCBI WGS metagenome assembly WNFR01 (sample SAMN13153357, study PRJNA577476) | soil metagenome | isolation source: 40 cm soil under Madrone tree | place: USA:California | collected 2016-06-14 | reverse complement strand
CATGGCCGGGAACTAGAAGAGCTACTTCTGATATTAGAGTGCAGGATGAAACTCCGCTACCCATTGAATCTGATTTGAAACCGAACGTAAGTATTGGCCTTTACAGCGACAGTGCAAGCACAATTTACTATCACAGCGTGGAACTATGCGCCACGGGGGAAGGAACGCCAAACATAGAAGCTCTTGAGCAAAATGAAAAAGAACTATGGGGCAAGCTGGAAGAAAAACTTGATGAAGATAGAAAAAGAGCAAAGAACAATAGTGATTTCTATTTTCGGACATTGCCGCCAAAAGTTAGAAGTCTTACAACGACTTCGTGCTCGTCTTTAACCCCAATTCAATTTCGGAGATTTAAAGCAGCGGATGGAAATACTTGGGTGTATTACATGGCAATTTATGTTTATGAGGGTCTAGATGGAGAGGAAGGAACAGAGAATTGTGCCTTCACGCAGGGTAAGGGAGCGCTAATACATTGCTACACCGGCCATATCGGGCCTAGAGAAGTAAGAAAGCGGTATTGGTAGAACGCGCTTCCGCCTGCTCAAACTCCGGGCGAGCTGCACAATATTGTCGCAACGTAACCCCCTTTGGAATCAACACTTGTGAACTCTCTTGTAAGTGTTGAAAACAAAAGACTTATGGAAGTGCTAAGCCATTTAGAATCAACACTTACAAAAAATAGGGGGAGGGGGGTGTTATGGTTAACCAGACAGACCGCGCGCATTACATGTTTCAGCGACGTAACGTTTGGATGCTTCTCCGCTTGGCGAGAAGGCGGATCAATGACCCGCCGCGCGCACAGGGTTTTCGTCGGAAGGTTCGCCTTCGCGGATGCCGCCATACCGGCGCTCGCGCTTTTGAAACTCGAGCAAGGCCTCCAGCAACTGCGCCCGGTTGAAATCCGGCCACAGCGTTTCGGTCACGAAAATCTCCGCATAGGCAATCTGCCAGAGCAAAAAATTACTGACGCGCATTTCTCCGCTCGTCCGGATCAGCAAATCGGGATCGGGCAGCCCGTCCGTATACAAATGCCTCGAAAGCTGCGCTTCGGTCACTTTGTCCGGCGCTCCGTGACCATTGCGTTCCGCGAGAATCGCGTTCATGGCATCCACAATTTCGGCGCGTCCCCCGTAATTCAGCGCCACGCACAGCACCATGCCTTTGTTCCCCGCGGTTTTTTCCATGGCGTCCCGCACATCGTTCTGCACGCCCGCGGGAAGCTCCTCGATGCGGCCGAGAAAACGCATCCGGATATTGTTTTTCTGGAGGAGCGGCATCTCCTTGCGGAGGTATTCGCGCAAGAGCTGCATCAGGAAGTCGATCTCCGCCTTGGGCCGCCGCCAATTCTCCACCGAGAAAGCGTAGAGTGTCAGCGCCTCAATTTTCAAGCGTGCGCAAGTCTCGATGGTGGTGCGGGCCGACCGCGTTCCCGCACGATGCCCGGCGATCCTCGGCAGGTGGCGCTTCTGCGCCCAGCGCCCGTTCCCGTCCATGATCACGGCCACGTGCCTCGGCAACCGCGACAATTCCAATTTCTCGAGCAGCCGCTCTTCTTCCGCGGTCACCGGCCCGAGCTCGCTCGGAGTCGCGAGGTGCAGGGTTTTATTTGATTTCGTCAGCGTCACGGCGTGTATTGGTCTTTGAATCCAATTCTTCTTTACGCCGTAAAGTTAACATACGCTTCTGTCCCTGCGCAACGCCGGACGAATGCAAAAGTGAGCAGAAAGTTATGTGCCGCCGGTTAAGCCGGTGGACTCCGGATGAGAAATGGCGGTATACACGAGGATGATGGTCAGTACGATCATCGCGATGGTGGAGGTCCACGCAACCCAGTTGAATGCCCGGCTGTTTACCTGATCGCCCATGAGGTCGCGCCGGTTCACCAGTAGAAGGATGAACACCAATACCAAGGGCAGAAGAATTCCATTGGCCACTTGCGACAACACCGCAATTCGCACCAGGGGCGCCCTGGGAATCAAGATCAACGCAGCACCGACGACAATGAGTGCCGTGTATAGACCATAAAAAATCTTGGCCTCCCCGAACTTCCGGTCGATCCCCGATTCAAATCCCAGGGCTTCGCAAATTACATAGGAAGTGGAGAGCGGCAGTATCGAGGCCGCAAATAAGGAAGCGTTGAGCAAGCCCAGCGCGAAGAGAGAACTCGCCCAGTTCCCTGCCAGCGGCCGAAGCGCCAGCGCGGCCGATTTCGCATCCGGAACCTCGTGATGGCCGCTGGCATACAGCGTCGCGGCCGTGCAAACGATAATAAAAAAGACGATGACCATGCAACTGATGCTGCCAAAAAGGACGTCGCGCCTGGTATCTCCGTATTGCCGGGGTCCGACGCGCTTCTCCACCACCGCCGCTTGCAAGTAGAAATGCTGCCACGGGGCGATCGTTGTTCCGACCAGCGCCGCCAGAATCAGAAAGTAGCTGGCATTGAAGGGCGGCGCCTGCACAAACGGCCGCACCGACGGAATCAGTCGCAGAATTTGTGGCGGAATCAGATGCAGGCCCGCGCTCAGCCACTCCGGTTTGGCCAGAATTGCCGAAATTACGTAAGCGAAGTAGACCGTGCAGACCGCGAGGAAGATTTTCTCGACCCGGGCCGCCGAGCCCCGCACCACCAGTATCCACACCAGCACCGCGGCCATCGGCACGGATACATATTTGCTGATTCCAAAGACCTCCATTGCCGATGCCACGCCGGCGAACTCCGCCAGCACGTTTCCCAGGTTCACCACCAGGACCGCCATCATCACAAAGAAGGTCACGCGGAAGCCGAACTCCTCGCGGACCAGGTCGGAGAGCCCCTTGCCGGTATGAACGCCCATCCGCGAACACATCTCCAGAGAAACGTACAGCGCGATGGTCATTGGGATGAGTGTCCACAACACCATATACCCGTACTTCGCGCCGGATTGCGAGTACACGTAGATGCCCCCGGCATCGTTATCCACGTTGGAGACAATCAGCCCGGGACCCACGATAGCCAGGAACAGCGCGATGCGCTTCTGGAACGGACGCACGGCCTTTCGAAAACGCGCCACTCGCTCGTTCCAGTCTTCCCACCGCGCCGCGAATTTTGCCTTATCCCACATCTCTTTCGCTCAGGCCCATTCCTCTCTTAACTTCATCTAGGCCAGAAGCCGCGACACCACGTCGTCCACCGTGATGGCGCCAATGGGCCGGTTTTCCGCGTCAATTACTGTCAGCATTCGCAAGTTGTACTTGTCGAAGAGTTCGAACACTTCCTTGTCATCCGCGTTTCCCGGCAGGCTGAGCAGCGGTTCCATCTTTAGTTCGGCCATCCGCTGGTCCGGCCCTGCCAGCAGCAGCCGCGCCACGGACACCGTGCCGGAATATTGCGCGTTGTCATCCAGCAAAACAATGGTGTCGAGTTGGTCCAGGTTCAGCTCCTGATCGCGCATCCACTCCAGCACTTCATCGCGCGTGGAAGATTCACCTACGAACAAAAATTCTGAGTTCATCATCCCGCCCGCCGTTGAGGCGTCGAACTCCAGCAGTTCCCGAACTTCATCGGCTTCCTGCCCGGGCATCTCATCCAACAACTCTTCGGACGTTTCCTTTGGCAAGTCCGCCAGCAGATCGGCGGCAGCGTCGGGGGCCATCTCTTCGAGAATGTCAGCGGCCTTCCCGGGGTCGAGTTTCTCAACGATTTGAGTAGTCAACCGCTCGTCCAACTCCGCAAGTACCGCTGCTGCGGTTTCTTCATCCAACGAGGCGATAATTCCCTGCCGCTCCGGCGCCGAGAGATCTTCCATAATTTCGGCCAAATCCGCCGGATGCAAGTCCTCGAGCTTTTCGTGGGTAATGCGCAACTTCACCCGGCGCAGCGGGTCCGGTTCCACTAGATTCACAAACTCCCAGCGGATTACGCTTTGGGGCAATTTGCTTTGCAGTTTTCGAACAAGCACGGACGGCACCACTCCTTGGAGCAGTCGTCTCACCGCGCCGGGTATTCCCACATCCACTTGCGTCAGCCGCAGCTCCACGTTCCCATTGGCCTTCAGTTCTGCCAGGTCCACATCGTTCACGCGTACGACCTTCCGCCCCCGGGTATCAATGATCTGCTGGTCCATGAGATCCTTCTGAACCGCAAGCCAGGACTCGTTCGGCCGGTACAGCTCCAACGCGCGCTCCCCCACGTTCAGTTTCAACTTTCCTGCGGATACCGATGCGACTTGGTTATGCTTGGCGACCAGCGGCTGATAATTCCCGCGCGAGAGCAGATAATGCGACACGCGATTCGGCGCCTCTGCCGGCTCGATGAAGAACTCGCGGACCCGTCCGACGAAATTCCCCTCCGAGTCGTAAGCCTTTGATCCCATCAATTCCGTGGCATAGAGTTCCATAGACTCCCCTTCTCCGGCGAACTGGCCTTCCCTCAAACTGGATTCGGCGCATTCGCGACCGCCGGGCAACAAAAAAGCCCGCGCACCGATGAACGTTGGCTGCGGGCAAGTGCCTCACAAATATGGACTTACCGTTAGCCGCTAGTGAACCCTCCCCACCCGACCGCCCGAGCCATGGCCTGCAACTCGCCCGCGATCCGATGGACACCCAAACTGCCCACGCGCTTTGGGTTCCACTCCAGCCCCTTCCCACTAGGGCCAGGTTCGACTTCGCTCCTCGCACTCATCGAGAGAGAATTCACTCCGTGGTCTTCGACCCCACCAATTTTTGGGGCCTCACGTGAATTGATAAACTGCACGCAACGCAATGTCAAGAAAAGAATGGCTCTTGGAGTGATTTTTTTTTCGCGAGAGACTACTTTGCTGTCATTTTCTGCGCCGAAAAAAGCATGTGGGTGGGCTGTTCACCCTTTCGGCGGCATTCTTCCATGTACAGCACGAGATAATTCTTCAAGACATAGTCATTCGTTGAAAATCCAAGCTCCATCGCGGCGCGATCGATCGCTTCGGCAGGCCCTTCCAGCTCTACGAACGCCCCGATCGGCGTTTCATCGAGCTCGATCAGCAGTCCCCGGGCCCACGTTTTTGAATTTGGCAGCCGAAAGGTGGACCGATACTTTTCATAACGGAACCAGCCACTCATTCCCAGGCCTTCAAAGATTCGCGTAAGACTGCCGGCGTCGCTCACTTCGAGTTCCGTTTCATCCCGGACTTTGTATTGCCCGCGCCGCAGATGGCGGGCCGCTCCGGCAGTCGCCCCAGCGATCGGCTGTTTAAACGTCAGAACCACATGTTGTTTCGAATCCTTCGCTTTGGTCTTTCCTCGCGTCTCCGGCGACTCCGTTCGAATGCGGAGCAACTGCCCGTGCTTGGCCAGTCCACCGTCCGGCGTATCGAAAACTACATTTTCCTCATGGACTCGCTCCGATCCCTTCCCTGCGGGGCGCGCGCCGATGCGCTTCAGGGCGCGGTGAAACGCCCGGACGTCGGCAATCTTCAGCTTGATTTCTGTCTCTTGCGCCATCTTGTTGCTTTCGCTCCTAAGGCGGCTGCTTTCTCCCGCCGTCGACTTCCGCTAGTATAGCGGACGCACGCAAAGGAATACCCGGCGCACGCGAATCTCCGGCGCTCGAATTAAGCGATAAATGAATCTTGACGCCAAAACAGAGACGGCAGCCTTGACACACGAAGTGACAAACGAGGCCGTCCCCCAGCCGCCAGTAGCGCGGCGCGAACCCGTGGAACACGTTTTGCACGGTGATCGCCGCGTCGACCACTACGCTTGGCTCCGCCAAAAAGAAAATCCCGATGTTATCGCCTACCTGGAAGCCGAGAACGCCTACACGGACGCGATCCTGCAGCCTACAGAGCGGCTTCAAGAAAAGCTCTATCAGGAAATGCTTGGCCGCATTCAGCAGACCGACCTCACGGTTCCCTACCGCCTGCGCGGCTATCTCTATTTCACCCGCACGCACGAGGGCAAGCAATATCCTCTCCACTTCCGCCGGCGCGAGGCGGAGGGTTCCCCGGAAGAGCTCCTGCTGGATCTGAATCAGCTTGCGGTGGGCCACACTTTTTTGGCGCTCGGCTCGTTGGATATCAGCGATGACGATCGCCTCCTGGCCTACTCGCTGGACACGACCGGATACCGGCAGTACATGCTGCATGTGAAGGATCTGGTCAACGGCGCGCTGTTGCCCGAGAAAATCGAGCGCGTCACGAGCGTGGCGTGGGCGGCTGACAACCGCTCACTCTTCTACACCGTCGAGGATGAGACCACCAAGCGCTCGCACCGGCTCTACCGCCATGCGATCGGCTCCAAGGAACCGGATTCCTTGCTCTACGAAGAAGCCGATGAACGGTTTCGCCTGGAAGTCGAACGCTCTCGCAGCAAGCATTTTATTTTGCTCACCATCGCGAGCCATACAACGAGTGAAGTCCGCTTTCTCCGTGCAGACCAGCCACATAGCGATTTTCAAGTCATCGCTCCGCGCGAAGACAATCACGAATATTATGTCGGTTATCATCCGGGGCCTGCAGGCGGCGTGTTTTACATCCGCACAAATTCCGGTGGCCGGACATTTCGCCTGATGTCCGCGCCCGTTTCCGATCCACGACGTGAATCCTGGCAAGAAATCATCCCCAATCGGCCGGAAGTCATGCTCGCAGCCGCCGAGGTTTTCAAAACGCATCTTGTTCTTTTCGAACGCGAAGGCGGTCTTCCCTTTCTCCGGATCGTGGATCTATCTTCCGCCGCTCCTACATTTCTCGCAGCTTCGCACCGCATCCAATTCGCGGAGCCCGCTTACAATGCGTCCATCGGTGAAAATCCGGAATTTGACGCCACGCACGTCCGCTTTCAATACGAATCCCTTGTGACTCCTCGCTCCATCTTCGACTATGACATCCGCACGCGCGAGCGCATCCTTCGCAAGCAGCAGCCGGTCCTGGGAGGCTACGATCCTGCGCAATATGTCAGCGAGCGGCTGCACGCTACGGCTTCCGACGGCACGCAAGTGCCTCTCTCGGTCGTCTATCGGCGCGACACGCCGCGCGACGGCTCCGCCCCGCTCCTCCTTTATGGCTACGGCAGTTACGGCATCTCCATGCCGGTACATTTCAGTTCGAATCGTCTGAGCCTCTTGGATCGCGGCGTCGTCTTTGGGGTCGCCCACATTCGCGGCGGCGGTGAGCTCGGGAAGCCCTGGCACGATGCCGGCCGCATGAAGAAAAAGCGCAACACCTTCACCGATTTTGTCGCTTCCGCGGAGTATCTCATCGCCCAGCGATTCACTTCGCCGCAGAAAGTCGTGATCGAAGGCGGCAGCGCCGGTGGACTGCTCATAGGCGCCGTCACCAACATGCGTCCGGACCTGTTCCGCATCATCATCAGCCACGTTCCCTTCGTGGATGTTCTCAATACCATGCTGGACGCTTCACTCCCGCTGACCGTGGGCGAATACGAAGAGTGGGGCAATCCGCAAATTGCGGAAGACTACTTTGAGATGAAGTCGTATTGTCCCTACACCAATCTGCAGCGGAAGGCGTACCCGACGATTCTCGTGAAAACCGGGCTGAACGACAGCCAGGTAATGTACTGGGAGCCCGCAAAATATGTGGCAAAGCTGCGCACGCTGAAAACCGATGCGAATCTTCTGCTTCTGAAAACCAATATGGGCGCAGGGCATGGCGGCGCTTCTGGCCGCTACGACTACCTCCGGGAGATCGCGCTCGACTACGCCTTTCTGCTGACGCAGCTCGGAATCCGCGAATGAGAATGGCCGACGAGGCATGAGCGAGCCGACAACACCGCTGATGCAGCAGTATCACGCCATCAAGGCGCGCTATCCCCACGCTCTGTTGCTCTTCCGCCTCGGCGATTTTTACGAACTTTTCTACGAGGACGCGATCATTGCCGCGCGCGAGCTGCAGATCACGCTCACTTCGCGCAATCGCGAAAAAGGCCAGCCCATTCCCATGTGCGGCGTTCCCTATCACGCCGCCGAAGGCTACATCGCGCGCCTGATTCGCGCTGGATTCAAAATCGCCATCTGCGACCAGATGGAGCAGCCCGGCCCAGGCAAAAAACTCGTCCGCCGCGAAGTCGTTCGCGTGATCACGCCCGGCACGGCCACCGATGTCGCCGTCCTCGACGTCCGCGAAAACAATTTTCTCGCCTCCGTCGCCCGGCATTCCTCGGGCTCGCCCATTGGCCTCGCGTACGTCGATCTCTCCACCGGCGAATTTCAAGCCACGGAATTTTCCGGCCCTCGCGCCGATGAAGCGCTCCGCGACGAGCTGCAATTGCTTCACCCGCGGGAAACGTTGCTTCCCCGGCCCCAACAGCTCTTTGAAACGGCGAAGACCTCGCTCCTTGAAGGCGCCGGCGGCGTGGAATCCCGACTCGAAGAATGGGTTTTTCAGCGCGATTACGCCGAACGCATCCTCCGCGAACAATTTGGCGTCGCCGAACTTACCGGTTTCGGCCTCGACGATCACCTGCAAGCCCTCGCAGCAGCCGGCGCTATCGTGCACTATCTCCGCGAAAACGCCGCCTATAGTGCGGACCGCAGCGAGACCGCCAGCAAAGGTGCGTCCTCCACTGCCGAAGCCCTTCAACATCTCGACCGCGTCCGCTACTACGAACAGCACGACGCTCTGGTCCTTGACCCCGTGTCCGTCCGCAATCTCGAATTGCTTGCGCCCATCTTTACCGAGGAAGCGGCTCGTGCGGCTGGCCCCACGACGCTGATCGCCGCGCTGGACGTGACGGTCACCGGGATGGGTGCGCGTCTCCTGCGCTCCTGGATGCTTCGTCCATTGATTGATCGGGAAGCGATCGATGCGCGCCTCGATGCGGTCACGCACCTTGTCCAACAAACCGTCGTCCGTGGCGAAATTCGCAAAGAACTCAAAGGCATTCTCGACCTAGAGCGCCTCACCAGCCGCATTACTCTAGGTCTCGCGTCCCCACGCGAACTCGTGGCCTTGCGCAAATCTCTCACGCAGCTTCCCGTCCTCAAGAACTTCCTCACGCCCCAGCCAGCGGGCGGCAGCGAACTTCTGCGTCATCTCCACCAGGAGCTCGACGAACTCGCCGACGTCCGCGAGCGCCTCGAGCGTGCCATCGCCGACGACCCGCCGGCCCTGGCCACCGAGCCCGGGATGATCCGCAGCGGCTATCACGGCGAGCTGGACGAACTCCGCAACCTCAGCCAGCACAGCAAGCAGATCATCGCCGCGATGGAAGAGCGTGAGCGCAAACGGACGGGGATTAATTCACTGAAGATTCGCTTCAATCAGATCTTCGGGTATTACATAGAGATTTCGAAAGCGAATTTGCACCTCGCGCCCGCCGATTACGAACGAAAGCAAACACTTGTGAATGCCGAGCGCTTCACTTCCACGGAACTCAAGGAGTATGAACGCAAAATTCTCGCCGCCGATGAGCGCATTGTGGAAATTGAACGTCAGCTTTTCGTGGATATCCGTTCCGGGGTTGCCGCAAAGGCCGCGCGCCTGCGCCGCACCGCCAGCGCGGTGGCGCAACTCGACGTGCTCACTGCGTTCGCAAAACTCGCTGCCGACCGCGGCTACACGCGCGCAGAATTCAATTCCACGGGCGAATTGCTCATCGTCGGCGGCCGTCATCCCGTGATCGAAGAACTTTTACGTCAAAAGGGCGAGCGCTTTGTTCCCAACGACTTATATTTCGAACCGGGCCGCCAGCAGCTTCTACTGATTACCGGCCCAAACATGGGTGGCAAGTCCACCTACCTTCGCCAGTCCGCGCTCATCGTGCTCATGGCGCAGATGGGCTCGTTCGTTCCCGCGCGCCAGGCCAAGCTGCCCATCACGGATCGCATCTTCACGCGCATCGGTGCCAGCGACAATCTTGCGCGCGGCCGTTCGACCTTTCTCGTGGAGATGAGCGAAGTCGCCGCCATTCTGAATCACGCAACGCCCGCGAGCCTCGTCCTCCTCGACGAAGTCGGCCGCGGCACCGCCACGTTCGATGGCCTCTCCATCGCCTGGGCCGTCGTCGAGCATCTTCAGAAGCACACTCGCGCGCGCACGCTCTTCGCCACGCATTATCATGAGTTGACCGAGCTCGCCGAGCTTCTCCCCGCGGTGAAAAACGTGCACGTTTCGGTGAAAGAGACGCCCAGCGAAATTATTTTTCTTCGCCGCGTCGAACCCGGCAGCGCGGACAAGAGCTACGGCATCGAAGTGGCCCGCCTCGCCGGACTCCCCCGCAGCGTG
>WNFR01008797.1_pt1 | contig 10204 bp, 9 predicted proteins | sample 5400221 | NCBI WGS metagenome assembly WNFR01 (sample SAMN13153357, study PRJNA577476) | soil metagenome | isolation source: 40 cm soil under Madrone tree | place: USA:California | collected 2016-06-14 | reverse complement strand
CGCGTTCGCTGTCGCACGCTTCGCGGGCTTCAATCATTTATTCGATCGCGATCCTAGGGTTTCGCTCGCAAAGCCTCGCTTCACCCTAGGCTACATGCTCACACCCGCTTCGCGGGCTGCAACCAGAACATAGTCCTTACGCTTCTTGCCTGTCTTGAATCCGATTTGTTTGCGTGATGGAGTCGGCTGCTCGGTCAGTCTCTTAAGTTCATCAAATACGACCTTGAAGTATTTGTCGTGCGTTGAAAGCTTCCGAATCACCGCCGCAAACTTGCGACTCAGTTCCTCATTTGATTCCAAGATCTGCCGGAGCTTCACAAAAGCAAGCATGATTGTGATGTTCACCTCGATGACCTGTTCGCTGTTCAGGACACTGGACAACATCACGACGCCTTGTTCCGTGGATAGTACGGTAGTGAGCGCCGCCCACCATGACCAGATCTTGAGATCGCAATCTCAAGTCTTCTGACTCTTCTTTCTATAGCTGGAACATGAAATCTTCAGGGAACCTCTTTCGATTGCGCTTTACGCGCTCGTTGAGGCGATGAGTTGGCACTCCATACAACTCAGCTAGATCAACATCGATCATGACCTTGTGGTGGCGAATCAAGTAGATTCTGCGCTCAATGAGTTGAACAGAGACTTCGAGATAGCTGGTTGTGAGTTTCTTTGCGTGAGGCACGTGAATAAATTAGCAGATCTGCGTTCACTTCAAATCGGCGTAGTCTGTGGATCATCAATTCCACCCCGCGAAGCGGGGGCAAGCATAAAGCCTGGGGTGGAGCGAGGCTTTGCGAGCGGAACCCTAGGTAGCGGTGTTTTAGAAAAATTCTAGCCCGCAAAGCGGGCTACAGACAATCGATTCACTCAACACGTGGACCAGGATGTCGGTTCGCGTTCGCTGTCGCCCGCTTCGCGGGCTTCAATCATTTATTGCGTTCGCGATCCTAGGGTTCCGCTCGCAAAGCCTCGCTCCACCCTAGGCTCTATGCTTACGCCCGCTTCGCGGGCTTCAACATTTATCACGACCCAACGGCGTGACTAGGATGAATGGTCCCTGCTGACGCGCTTGCGCGAAGGCTGTGGCAGCTGCAAAAACTCTCGGTCTGCGCTTTCGATCACCACCACTACCGGCCATTTCTTTCCTGCGACCCAACCCTCCGGCAATGACAGATAGTACTGAATCGGGTGGCTAGAAGCAGTCTTCAGTTGTGGTTGTTCAGACGCATGGACCAAGGTTACCGGCGAGCAACATATTGCTAGGAAGCAGCAGTAGAGACACTTGAGTAATGCTGATCGACCTGCAGCCATCGAACTTTGCCTGGTATTTTATCGTGTCTTTGACCTGTGCCTTGTCGCGCAGACCCTGCTTCGTGCTGAGGAACAATCAGGACATAAGCGTGTTGTCTGCGAAAAGTTCGCCCTCAAGTACTGCAATCTGGGCGTCGACCATGCCGTAGAGGTTCAATTCACCGCAGCGAGTGAAGGCAAAGTGCTTGGCCGTGTTCGCAAGTGCTCTCGGGTGCGCGGCGTTTTCAAGAGTCGCCATCAGGACGAGTAGCGCGGCCGATTTGGTTCCAGGTTCATCACCAGCCCGACAGATCATCTCTGCCAATGCTTCAATCTTTTCTTCGCTTGAGTCATCATTGGTTGGCGGTGTTTGCGAAAAGTTCAGGTTGTCGATGATGGCTTCGCCTGCCTCTGCCCGGCGCACTAGTTCAGAAAGCCACGGGTCGTTTGTTTCCAGACCGTAACGGATAACAGCTCGGCTCTGTGCATCGATGGATTTGTTCTTTATGACAGAGTGCGCGCGTCGTTTGAGAGCATCGCTGATGGTGGTCCTGGATGCCCTGGTTACGTGAGGTGTTTCTTCGTGCTCCCTTGCGCTAGTATGATTAGCCATGATCTTCATCCTTTCTTTGGAAGGTTGAGGGTCTAGGGTCGGCTTTGTGTTACCGCACAAGTCGGCCCGCTTTCGTTTTTGGCGGAGTGCTACCACGTATAACGCTGCGATTTTCGTCTGTCAAACGAAATTAAGAGTCATAGTTAGGGATCATTAATAACCTCACTCTCAAAGGAAGTACCGCAATGCCTCATGATGTGGCCTCTTCTCGGAACTGAATCACATTCCCATCTGGATCAATCGCCTCACAAGCGCGGAAACCACGAGCGGTCCACTCTTCCTCGGCAGGACGTAACTGACCTCCCAAAGCGGCAGCTCTTTCCCGCGCTTCAGACAAGCTCAGCACTGGGAAGAACGGCTTAATGTAACTGTCTTGACGAACCTGCGGAGGCTGGTTGACTCTAGACTCATTGGGCAGCGCATGGATCACCAGTTCGAAACTGTCGGATCGCAGTACGGTGACCTTGTCGTCTGCAAAGGACACAGTTAAGCCTGTTATTGCTTCGTAGAAATTAGCGAGACGTTTGTGATCGCCGGTAAAGATGACTGCACCAGGCCTAATGGTACTAACCATAAACGCTCCTTAGCTAATGAAAGCTCTTCGATTCGCTATCGAGCCTTTTACGAGAGTGAGTCCGCGCAGCTGTGTGATACGCTCTTTCAACCAAAATTACGACTGAACTATAACTGAGGTAAGCATGGATCTAACAGACATCAATCAGCTCTTCAACTACACAGAATGGGCCAACAACCTGACAATGGATGTGGCCGCCAAACTGTCCGACAACAATTTGCGCCGCGATGTTGGTATCAGTCACCAATCCATCTTCGGAACTCTGTCGCATATGGCAGGTGCCGAGTGGATCTGGCTCGAACGATGGAATGGAAGATCTCCTGCGAAGGCCGAAGCCTGGTCGCAATGGACGACGCAATCCTGTGTTGACGTTGCTGGGTTAAAAGATCGTTGGATGGAAGTAGTGGACCGACGTTGGAGATATGTGTCGGAGCTGGATAACGCGAAATTGACGAGCGAACTGCCTTTTAAACTCCTCAGCGGTGATCCGAACTCGATGCGACTGGTCGATCAAATGCAGCATGTAGCGAATCACGCGACGATGCATCGTGGTCAAGTTGTCGGAATGATTCGCCAGCTAGGAATAGATCCACCCTCAACCGATCTACTTTTCTACCTGCGTCGAGAGATATCGCCGAAATAACTACTGGGGTGGCATTCCATCGGCACCCTCGTTCTCAGTGATTCCACATCTAGTCATGTCGCAGCGCCTCGAGGGGTTCGACCCTGCTGGCTCGCAACGCTGGGACCAAACATGCCACCAACGCGGCAACCAACAACAACAAGAACATCGCACCGAACGCACGAACATCTACAGCCGGGACATCAAACAACGTGATCTGCATCGCCCGCCGAACTAGATAAGCCCCGATGAGTCCTATTAATCCTCCGATGAGCGCCAGGGTTGTTCCTTCTTTCAAAACTAGCCCCATGACTCTCGATCGCTGTGCGCCGAGCGCGATACGCACACCAAATTCATGAGTGCGTTGCGCAACGCCAAATGCCATCACGCCGTAGATACCAACCGCCGCAAGTAGAAGACCCAATGCACCGAAACTTGCAAACAGCACGACGCTAAAACGAGGGATTGCCAACGATTCGCTAATTATCTCGTCAACCGTCTTTGCACCTCCGAGCGGCATATCCGGATCCACTGAATTTACTGCAGCAGCAATGCTACGTAGAAAAGCCTTCGGATTGCTATCGGTCTTCAATGCGATTGAAGCGCGCAGCCTTGGGTTCTGCCAGAACGGCACATCGATTTCCGGATAATCTTCACGCATGCCGGCTCCGCGAAGGTTGTGAAAGACACCGACGATTTGGAACTCAAGCGGAGTTCCTTGAGGAGTGCCTTGAGGGATACTGGGTCTTGAGTCGTTGATTAGGATCCGCTGTCCGAGCGGATCAACTCCTGGTAGAAAGCGGCTTACAAAATTTTCATTAACCATCGCCACACGCGTGCTCGTGTCTGTGTCGTGCTCATCTAGACTACGGCCTTTCGTCACGCGAATACCAAGAGTATCAACGTATCCGGCTGACACCATTTGCAATCCCGATGAGGGACGTTCAGAAGGATTGGCCAAAGGCTGGCCGACAATGCTAAATCGCGCGCTTGAACCTGGACCACCTGCGGGCGCGCCCGTCATAACTGCAGCGTTTCTTACTCCTGGTACAGCTTGGATCTTCTCAAGCATTTGGCGGTAATAGGATTTCATCTGATCAGGACCCTTCAGACGTTGGGCCGGTACCGGCAGGTTAAACGCAAGAACATTGTCCGGTCGAATACCAAGATCTATTTGTGTCAAGTTCCAAAAGCTCTTGAGCGCGAGGCCTCCGCTCGCAAGCAAAGTCAGCGCGAGCGAGAACTCAGCTATTACGAGGACTCGACGAGCGTTACGTTTGCTACCGCCTGAGCCACTTCGTCCCCCCAACTTAAGCACCTCGTTGAGATCTAGTCGCGTCGCTTGCCACGCTGGTGCTGATCCAAACAGCAAGCCGGCTAACGCGGTTACACTGATCGTGAAGATCAGCACCGGAACGCTAAGTCTGATGTCTGCCTCGGAAGGTATCATCGTGCCCACGGGCGGCATGACTGCCTGTATTAAACGAACGATTGTTATCGCGAGCAGAATGCCCGCTACTCCGCCCAGAACTGCCAACACCAGACTCTCCGTGAGAAGCTGTGAGAACACGCGAGCTCTTGACGCACCGAGCGCCGATCTGACCGCTACTTCGCGCTGACGCGATGTACCACGCGCAAACAAGAGATTTGCCACATTCACACAAGCAATCAAAAGAAGAAACCCAACCGCACCGAATAGAAGCCACAGGTTTCGACGAGTTGCCTCAGTAAGGAAATTGAGGTGCAACGGCTCGACGCTCACGCCAGTGGGATTCGGTTTTGGACGTTCGGTTTGGAGTTGCTGCGCAATTCCGTTCATCTCCGCCTGTGCCTGGGCTAAAGACATACCGTCTTTCAGGCGGCCCATCACGAGTACTGAACCCGGGCCCGGTTTAGTCGGGTCGATTTGGGGCACGAGCGGCACCCAAAACTGCGAGTTGAAGCGATCATGAATGCCGGGTGGCAGGACACCGACGACTGTGTACGGTTCGCCATTCATCCGGACGGGCGTACCAACGATGTCGCGATTCGAGTCGAAGGCACGACTCCATAGCCGATTGCTGAGGATGACTACGTGATCCCTGCCGGGTTGACCTTCTTCAGGAAGGAAATCGCGTCCCAACATGAGTGGCAAGCCTTCCATTGTGAAGAATCCAGGCGTTCGCTGTGAGCCCGCGACCTGTTCGGGCCTCTCACTTGTGCCCACATTGAATGAGGCGCCTCCCCAGGCATTCAGGTCTTGAAATGATGAGCTTCGTTGCTTGAAGTCGACAAAGTCGGCGAGTGCTACTGAATTTCTGTTTCCTTGTGCCTGGGACCACACCATGACGAGTTGATCTGGTTCTGGATAGGGCATGGGTTCGAATACCGCATATACAACGCTAAAAATGGCAGTCGTTGAGCCGATGCCCAGTGCAAGTGTTAACACTCCAGTAAGTGTGAAGCCGGGAGTCTTTAGGAGTGCACGTATGCTGTAGGTTAGGTTTTGCTTGAGAACGTCCCACATGTCGGCTTACCTCTCGCGTTGGTGTTTGGGTTCCTAAGTTGTCGGCAGTTCAGGGGAGAGCAGACGCGGTTGACCGACAGCTATAGATCAGATTGTTTGAGAGTGCAAGAGAAAAAACAGTGAATGGTTGTAATACCCCTTCATCGGCAGATTCCGCGGATTTCGAAAGAGATCCAATGACACCTTTACAATCTCCTATTGCTTTCCCATATAAGACGGATTATATTCCTATGGCCACGCCATAGGAGACACACATACATATGGGAAATAAAACTGAGATCTGGCAGGGGACGCTCGCGTTAATGATCCTGAAGACCATTGAAGCGCTTGGACCGCTTCATGGATACGGAATTGCCCGGCGCATCGAACAAACGAGTGGAGATCAACTCTCGCTGAATTATGGAACCCTCTATCCTTCGTTGCTAAAGCTGGAACAGGAGGGTTGGATTGTCTCCGAATGGGGCGTCTCTGACAACAATCGGAAAGCCAAGTTCTACAAACTCACACGTGCGGGCCGCAGACAACTCGCCAAAGAAACCGAGGAGTGGGACCGCACGACGGCAATACTCGCTAAGTTCCTGACCGCGACGGAGGATCAGGCATGAGACAACTTCGCGCCTGGCTGTTGAGATTCAAAGGGCTATTTCAAAAAGCCGCTCGCGAACGGGAGCTGGCCGACGAGATCGAGAGCCATCTGCAAATGCATATCGACGACAACATCCGCGCCGGCATGTCCCCCGAGGAAGCCAGACGAGTCGCATTAATGAAGTTGGGTGGCATGGATCAAGCAAAAGAAGCATACCGCGATCGCGCAACACTGCCGTTTCTCGAAAGTGTAGTGCAGGATCTGCGCTTCACGCTCAGACAGCTTCGCAAGAACCCGGCCTTTACCTTTACTGCCACTGTGATGGTCGCGCTTGGCATCGGCGCAAGCGTGGCGATCTTTGCTTTCGTCGATGCAGCGCTCATCAAACCCCTTCCCTATCAGAATCCTTCGCGTCTACTCTTTGTCACGGAAACAACGCCAGACATTCCCCGCGCCAACTTTTCCTATCCTGACTATCTCGACTGGAAGAAGCTCAATAGAGTTTTTGACTCACTGGATGTCTACGGTCAACGCGGACTTGTGGTAAGCACGTCCGCAGGAATGGAAATGGTTGACAGCGCCCGTGTGAGTGCTGGCTTTTTTCGTACCCTTGGTGTTCGCCCTTTGCTTGGTCGAGATTTCTACGCAGGCGAGGACCTGCCCGAAGCGCCTCGCACTTTGATTCTCAGCTATGCCTCATGGCAAAAGCGTTTTGGCGGTAAACAAGAGATCATCGGCCAGCCGCTAACCTTAGATGAAACTCCATACATCATCATCGGAGTGCTTCCCCAACACTTTCATTTTGCCCCCGTCGAGAATGCCGAGTTTTGGACCACGCTTAACCCTGGCGGCGGCTGCTTTGAGCGACGGAGTTGTCACTTTCTGAACGGCATTGCACGGCTCAAAGATGGCGTGGCGATAGAAACAGCACTTGGCGACGTTACACGCATTGCAAAAGACCTTGAAGCTCAATACCCGGACTCAAATCGGAACCAGGGTGCAACTGTCGCGCCGTTGTCCGAAATAATTGTTGGAGACGTTAAGCCGATTCTGCTGCTCCTACTGGGAGGCGCTGGGTTGTTGCTTTTAATCGCCTGCATCAACGTTGCAAGTCTTTTGCTCGTGCGCTCGGAAACGCGTCGACGCGAGTTATCGGTTCGACGTGCGCTTGGCGCAACCAGAGCGCGCTTGATTCGACAGTTTGTGATTGAGGGCCTGGTGATCGTTGTCGTGGGAAGCATCGCAGGTCTCGTTAGTTCTCATTGGGCCATGCAGATCTTAAAGGGACTCATTCCCACCGACATGATGGCTGGCATGCCATACCTCAATGATCTCGGACTGAATTCTCGTGTGCTTATGTTTGCACTAGCCATCGCTGCATTTGCAGCCGCACTCTTTTCGCTCACTCCGACATTTCGTCTCTCGACTTTAGACGTGAGAGAAGGAATGGCGGAAGGTTCTCGTGGTAGTGCAGGTAGAGTTTGGACACGAATCGGATCGAAGCTTGTGATCCTGGAATTAACAACGGCGATGGTGTTGTTGGTTGGAGCAGGACTTCTCGGCAAGAGTTTTTATCGCTTGCTGCAGGTAGGTGCGGGCTTTGATACGAAGCATCTGATCACAATGAGGGTTAGCGCACCACTTTCGGCTTACGAAAAAGATGAGCAAGCTTTGGCGCTCGGGCGAAAAGTGGTGGCCGAGATCAAGAGTCTGCCTGGGGTAACATCGGTTGCGTTAGCCAGTACTTTGCCACTGAGCTTTAATGGCAACACAGATTGGATCAGGTTTGTGGGCCGCGCTTACAACGGGGAGCACAACGAAGTAAATCAACGCGGAGTAAGCTCCGACTATTTTCAAACACTACAAGCGCAACTCTTGCGAGGGCGTTCATTCACAGATGCAGACGACGTGACGAAGCCTCAGGTCGTCGTCATCAATCAAACCTTAGCAAAGAAGTATTTTCCTGGGGAGGATCCGATTGGCCAAAGATTTGGCGACACCGACCTGAATCCCAAATCGATAAAGGAGATCATCGCCATCGTCGACGACATCAGAGAAGGGCCGTTGGATTCGGAGATTTGGCCAGCCTATTATTATGCTTTCAATCAACAGCCTGAGATCGGTTTTTCAGTCGTGGTCCGGACCTCCCAGGCAGAGCAGTCGCTCATACCAACGGTTAGCGATGCAATTCGTGGGATCGACTCAAGGATCAATATTTCAAGTCAGACAACGATGACGCAGAGAGTCAACGACGCGCCTACAGTTTACTTGCGCCGGTCTTCCACGTGGCTTGTTGGAGGGTTCGCGGCGGTGGCGCTGCTGCTCGGAGTTGTTGGACTTTACGGAGTGATCGCTTACTCAGTGAGTCAACGCACTCGCGAGATTGGAGTCCGCATCGCACTGGGCGCACAACGCAGTACCGTTTATCGACTAATCCTAAAGGAGGCAGGTGCGTTGGCACTCTCAGGTATTGTGATCGGGATCGGATGTGCGATCATCGCTGCCTCACTGATGCGCAAACTTCTCTTCGGCACTCCGCCATGGGATATCACAACTCTTGTTTGCGTGGCGGCTGTGTTAGGAGCATCCGCGTTATTGGCCAGCTTCCTTCCGGCACGACGCGCCGCATCAGTCGATCCGATGACAGCATTGCGCGCGGAGTAGGTTGATCGAAACATCTCATCACCAATTGTTCAAATCAGGCGGTGACCCTCTGGCTCATTGCGGCGCGGTGAAGCCCGTCAGCGGGTTGCCGTAGAACGCCTCGGTCTTCCATGCTGCCCGGTCCCACTGACCGTCCTGATCGCCGATGATCGTGACGGGCACAATCACGCGGCCGGTGCCCAGCTTGTTGACAGTTGCGATACCGTTGTCGATCTTCCCGTTGGGTCCGACCGTGAACTTGATCGAGCGTGCCAGCTTGTTATTCCATAGCAGCTTGAACTCGTACTCGCCGGGGTTCTCCGCCATCTTGAAAATATCTTTTTGGTTCTCCCCCTTTTTGTCCCACCCCTTCACTATCGGGAATTCGCAGTCCATGCGCGTCCACTTAGCCTCTCCGACCATGTTGTGCGGCGTGTGTGTGGGTTCGTTCTCCACGATGGGCCTGCAAATGCCCTTTCCCATCTGTACTCCGTCAGCGAAAATGACGCCGATCTCTTTGCCCTGGTAGAACAGGTGCGGCTCCATGTTATTTGTGTTGCCGCGCAACCAGAACGCGACGTTGAACGCTGGGTAGTCCGGCTCTTTCATGTCGTAGAAGATGTGGCCGATCGGCAGGTTCCAGTCGTGGTCAACGTAATATACCCACTCGCCAGCGGTAACCGGGCATGCGGGGTTCGTGCAGGCCTTCGCCACTTTCATTCTGCCGGTGAAGAGGATCGCGTCTGCGCCTTGAAGTTCGTTCCGCACTTTGATGGCGAAGTTGACCGGGCCGGTGTAGGTCGAACTCTTGTCTTCGGGGATGCTGCGCCCGCCGCACTCGAAGCCGTCCCCACGCTGGTTCAGCTCGCAGTCGAACTTCAGTGCAGGCCCTGCGCTGGGAATGGTGTATTCGACGTAGTGCTGGTCGCCGCTGCTGCGGTCGCGGGTGAGGCTGAACCTGAAATAGGGCACCCAACTCCACATGTTGCGATTCTTGCCGTAGAAGTTAAGTGTGCGGGCGGTCACATGAAGTGAGATTTTGTTGACGCCTGCTTGGTCCTGGCCGGAAGCAGAAGTGCCCGACGAGACACGCGGACCTACCATCAACGCAAAAAGCATAAGAGCCAAAGCGAGCCTGATGTAATTTCCCAAGGTTCCACCTCCGAATTTTTCATAGAGTTTCCATATGCAAGCTGCCGCCGCGCGGTGGATCATACTCGGCGAGCCGCTTGGACAGTTGCGCAATGTATACCGAAAAACGGGAAGTGGGCAAGGTTTTCAAAAACCTTGATGTTCGGGCATTAAATCGTTACTACTTTCTGTTCGCTTTGAATCCGATTTGTTTGCGTGTAGGAGTTGGCTGCTCGCTC
>WNFR01008796.1_pt1 | contig 10204 bp, 7 predicted proteins | sample 5400221 | NCBI WGS metagenome assembly WNFR01 (sample SAMN13153357, study PRJNA577476) | soil metagenome | isolation source: 40 cm soil under Madrone tree | place: USA:California | collected 2016-06-14 | reverse complement strand
CTGGGTGCAACGCCGTTTCTCTCATTTAGGCGCCCGTCTCGGCCATCGGATAGCGCTTAAAATCCGTGAATTCGGCCAGGGTCTGAATACGATTCACGGCCCAGTTTCCCTGGCCCTGCTGATCGTGGTATCGATCGGAATGTGGTGGATCATCGCGGTCGCCTACCATGAAGTCACTCTCGCCTACCATCAAACCGCGCATCTCTTCGGAGAAGATCCGCTCGATATCCGGTTGGTGCAGGTGCTTTTGCTCATGGGTTCGAGCATGCTGGGATCGGTGCTGCAACTGCCGGGCGTGGGTGGAGGATCGCAGCTGGCCACCATCGCTGCGCTGGAACATATCTTTGATGTGCCCAAGGAGTTGGCCGCCAGTTGCGGCATCATGCTCTGGCTGGTGACGTTCGTCGCAGTCATCCCGCTGGGTCTGCTGTTGGCCCATCACGAGCGGTTGTCTTTGCGCAAGCTCTCCCAGGAAAGCCACCAGGAAGAAGCAGACGCAGCAGTTCCGGTTTCGCCCCCTGCGGTCTGAACGAACAGACACGCGTCATCACAGGTCCGCGACTTGGCAGAGTAGTCCATATTTCTAGGGTTCTCAAAATGAAGATTGTCCTTGCTTCTGAGTCTCCGTTTCGCAGACGAGCATTGGACATGCTCAGCCTCGCCTACGAAATATGTCCAAGCGAAATCGACGAAAAGGCGATCAGAGACAGCAATCCTACTATTTTGACTGAGAAGCTCGCAGAAGCAAAGGCACGGAAGGTTGCAAGCGAGTATCCCGACGCAGTGGTCATTTCGGGTGACGCGGTCGTGTCGAAGGGCAACAGGATTTATGAAAAGCCGCGCAGCATGGAAGGGGCGGCTCAATTCTTGAGAGAATTGTCCGGAAGTAAGTTTCAGTTTATAACCGCGCTCGCAGTCGTTCACTCACCGACCGGGAGAATGCTGTCCGCCGTGGAAATTTCGGATATCTCGTTTCGTCCGTTGGTCGAGCGCGAGATTGAAGCGTACATCAACCAGTACGCCGTGTTGAGTTATGCTGGTGCCTTTGAAAGTGATGCTGTCCTGCGGTTCGCCGAGCGAATCTCTGGCAGCTACAATTTCGTGACGGCATTGCCGGTCAGCCGACTGATCGTTTTTCTTCGAGCACAAGGCGTAGATATTTAAGCGCGCGTCGGCCCAGACCGGCGAAACGAGCGACCCTCCCCCAAGGTTGACAATCGCCCTTACGAAGGAACCTGGGTGAGAATCGGCCTGCTCTTATGCCTGTTACAATGCAAGCGAAGACTCCTCGTCTGACATGAAGTGTCCTTTCTGTGGCTTTGAAAATGACAAAGTGGTGGACTCGCGCGAGAGCAAGGAAGCCGACTCCATCCGCCGCCGCCGCGAGTGTCTGAAATGCGGCAAGCGCTTTACCACCTATGAGCGAATCGACGAGATTCCCTACATGGTGGTCAAGAAGGACGGCCGCCGGGAAAAATTTGACCGCCAGAAAGTGCTGAACGGACTGCTGCGGGCCTGCGAGAAGCGTCCGGTGCCGATCAGCCGGCTGGAACAGATTGTGAACGAGGCAGAAGCATTCGTTATCGAGTCGGCGGAGCGGGAGCGCAAGACCAGCGAAGTCGGAGAGCTGATCATGAATCGCCTGCGCCGCTATGACAAAGTGGCGTATGTACGGTTCGCTTCGGTTTATCTGGACTTCAAAGATGTGCAGGAGTTCATGGCCGAGTTGAAAGATTTGCTGAAGACGAAAGAAGCGCCTGAGGTTCGCAGCAAAGGCGCGGTAAAGACTTAGAGTTTGTGTGGTCGCGGGCGACCCCGCCCGCGACTGGTGCGAGATAAGGCAAAAGCCGAGGGCGAGGTCGCCCTCGACCACACAAAACGCTATGGCCTACAAAGTCACACTCATTCCCGGCGACGGCATCGGCCCTGAAGTGATGCAGGCGACCGTGCGCATTCTGCAGGCGACCGGGGTGAAATTCGATTGGGAGATCTTTCAGGCCGGCGCCGAGGCCTATGCCAAATATCACGAATACATTCCCAAGGAACTGGTCGAGTCGATCGAACGCACGCGCGTTGGACTGAAGGGACCGGTAACCACACCGGTGGGCGAAGGTTTTCCCAGCATCAACGTTGCCCTGCGCAAGAAGTTTGAGCTCTACGCCAATTTTCGGCCCATTCGCAACCTGCCCCATATTCCTACTCGCTATCCCGCCGTGGATCTCATCATCGTGCGGGAAAATACCGAGAGTCTTTATTCCGGAATCGAGCACGAGGTGGTACCGGGGGTAGTCGAGAGCTTAAAAATCATCACCGAAAAGGCTTCCACCCGGATCGCGCGTTTTGCGTTTGCATACTCCCGCAAGAACCAGCGTAAGAAGATTCACGCCATCCACAAAGCCAACATCATGAAGCTTTCGGACGGCCTGTTCCTACGTTGCTGCCGCGACGTGGCCAAAGAGTATCCCGAGATCACGTACGGTGAGCACATCGTGGACAACACCTGCATGCAGTTGGTGATGAATCCTTATCAGTACGATGTGCTGGTCATGGAAAATCTTTACGGCGACATTATTTCCGATCTTTGTGCCGCGTTCGTCGGTGGACTGGGGTTCGTGCCCAGCGCCAACCTGGGTGACAGCTGCGCCATCTTCGAGGCTGTACACGGATCGGCGCCAGACATTGCCGGCAAGGACATGGCCAATCCGACCGCGGTGATCCGCTCGGCGCAGCTGATGCTGCGTCATCTCGGCGAACACCATGCGGCCGACAAGATTCACGATGGGCTGGAAAAAGTCTATCGCACCAAAGACAAACTCACTCGCGACGTTGGCGGAAACGCCGGGACCTCGGAGTTTGCCGACGCCATTATTCAGTTCATGGAAACGAGTACGGACGTTCCCGCCCAGGCCGAATCCTCTCACGCGTAATTCTGTGTTGGGAAAGCTTCCTCTTCTTCGAGGGTTCACTCGAACCCTACTGCAGGTCGCGGTGCAGTTTGCACAAAAACAACCCCACCCCTTGTCATTCCGAAGGCAGCTCTATCGGCGAGGAATCTGCTTGCTACCGGCAGCAAAGCAGCAGATTCCTCGCGCGACGCTGCCGCGCTTCGGAATGACAATTCTTTGAGGGTTTTCAAATTACACCACTACCAGCTGCAACTCTTCGTTGACGCGGCCTACAGATTTTGAGTAACATCCTCCTTCTTCAAGGAAACCCCGGGGGATGGCTAACCCAAGACGGCGGCTAGGAGTAGTTCTCTTTCAGCTCGGCGGCCCTGACACGCCGCAAGCTATTGAACCCTTCCTTTTTAATCTTTTTTGCGACCCCGATATCATTGATTTCCCTTTCGCACGCATTGGACGCAAGCCCCTGGCCAAGCTGATTTCGACCACACGGGCCAAGAAAGTACTGCACCACTATTCGGCGATCGGCGGGGCGTCTCCCATACGGCGGTTCACCGAAGGGCAGGCCGGTGCCCTGCAGACACGGCTCCGGGGTGACGGCATTGACGCTCATTGCTTCGTGGCCATGCGCTACTGGCATCCGTTCACGGCTGAGGCCGTCGAGCAAGTGCGGGCGGCCGAATGCAACGAAGTCGTCCTCCTGCCTCTTTATCCGCAGTATTCTCGCACTACCACCGGGAGCAGCCTCAACGAATGGCGCCGCTGCTTTCGTGAAGAGATCCCAGCGCAGGCGATCGAGCCGTTTTATCGTCACCCGCTCTATCTGGACGCGCTGGTTGAGAAGATCGATGAAACCCTGGCCCAGTTTCCTGAATCCGGTCGCCCCGAGATCGTTTTCAGCGCCCATAGCGTGCCGGTGTCTGTCATCGAAAAGGGCGATCCCTACCAGCGGCAGATTGAAGAGACGGTCGAACTGGTGATGCAGCGCGGCGGGTGGCCCTATCGCCACCGGCTCTGTTACCAAAGCAAGGTGGGCGCCAGCAAGTGGCTGCAACCGTCGTTGCACCACACCATCCGCGATTTGGCATCGGAGAAGATTCGTGAGGTTTGTGTCGTGCCCATCGCATTTGTCTCCGATCACGTGGAGACGCTGGGCGAAATTGACCATGAAGCACGCGAGGAAGCGGCGGAGCTTGGGATTCAGCAGTTCGAGATGACCTCGGGGCTGAACGATTCGCCGACGTTCGTTGCGGCTTTGGCAGATTTGGTGGCGAATGCGATTGGCGCCGCTTCAGATCAGGCTCGTGATGCGGAGCGGCTGGTCGCGGCGGACTGAATTATGACCGCGTAGGGGCAGGTGTCCTCACCCGCCCTGCGGAGCGAAGCTCAGAGCGAGTTCTTAAGAGTCATCGGGTTCGGCTCACCAGGATTGTGATCACCAGGTCGTGATCATCAAGGAGTGAAGGAGCGGATGGCAGACGAGTCCAAGACGGGAATTCTCGGGCATCTACCGCCCTTGCCACGACCAGCACTCAACAACTCCGTGATCGGCATGGAGCAAGCCTATCGTCAGCGCAAGGGACTGCAGTTGCTGACTGACGCCGACATCGAGGCGCTCAAGGCTGGTCAGCCTATGCCGTGGGAAGTTGGCGGCGTTGCACCGCCTGCTGCGAGCGCGCCCGCCACCCCTATCGCAAGCCCAGTTGCAGCGGCACCGGCTGCCGCAGCTCCCGCAGCGGCGGCGGGAGCCATCAGCGAGGAAGTTGCCAAATGGATCGCGCAGGGGAACAAGTGGAGCAAGTCCACCATTGCCGCCGAACAAGCGCGCCGTGGCCGCAAAGGTTTGCCCCCGCTGAACAATGCGGAAATGTCTGCCCTGCTGGGCGAACCGGTGGAGGCAAGCGTGCCCGCTGTAGCAACCGCTGCTCCGACACCAACTGCAGCTGCGCCCGGGGCGAAAGCGCCGAGCGGGCCGATCAGCGCGGAAGTTGCCATGTGGGTTGCAGAAGGAAAGAAATGGAGCAAATCCACGATCGCCGCTGAACAGGCGCGCCGTGGCCGCAAGGGCTTGCCCGTGCTGACCGATTCGGAAGTTGCCGCGCTGCTGGGAGAACCTGCGGAAGCGCCCGCAGCAGCGGCGGCTCCAGTTGCAGCGGCGATAGCCAAGCCTGCGGCGGCGGCAGTTCGTCCGGCCGCCGGCCCCCCCTCGGCTGCGGCAACAGTTGCGCGTGGCGGCGAGTCGAACACTTACGTTGGCACGCCTGCGGTGGGAACCTCCAGAGCGGCCGCGGCGGCCGGCGTGGCCTCTGTCGGACCCGACGATAGCGAGATCAACCAAGGACGCCGACGATTTGCCTGGGCCGCATTCGCCGCGTTCATGACCGCGTGGTTCATCGCCTTCTTCCGATTTTTCCTCCCCCGCACTCTTTTTGAACCGGCCACTTCGTTCAAGATTGGATATCCCGCCGATTTCGGGTTGGGCGTGGATACCAAGTTTCAGCAGAAATATCGCATTTGGGTGGACCGCACGCCGGACCGGATTTTCGTGATTTACGCTCGCTGCACTCACCTGGGCTGCACTCCCGACTGGAAGCCGGCGGAGAACAAGTTCAAATGTCCATGCCATGGCAGTGGGTACGACAGCGAAGGCGTCAATTTCGAGGGACCGGCGCCGCGTCCCATGGACCGGGCCAATGTGCAGATCGCTCCCGACGGTCAGATTCTGGTGGATGTATCCAAGCTTTACCAATGGCCAAAAGGACAGCCCAGCGCGTTCAACGATCCGGGGGCGTATTTGCCGACTTAGAATTCTGTCGAGCTTCGCTCGACCTGGCCGGGTCGAAGACCCCGCCACACACAAGATCGGAAGAGGTTTAAATGCCTGAAGAGAATGGGAACGGGAACAACGGGAAACGGGTTGGCCTGCTGGAACGGGTGAAGGCTGGCGTCAAGGAAGATGTTCAGTCGCTCAAGACCGACGTGCCGGCGAAGGCCAAGGAGCAGATCGAGGGTCTGAAAGATCCGACCAAGACCCAAGTCTATACCTCGATCTTCCGCCACAAGCATGACGACACGCCGCGCAATCGAGCGCTGGGCGTGCTGTCCAACGTGTTTCTGCATCTGCATCCGGCCAAGATCAACCGCGACGCGGTGCGTTACAGCTATACGTGGGGCATGGGCGGGATCACGTTCTACCTCTTTATTGTGCTCACTCTCACCGGCGTGATGCTGATGTTTTACTACCACCCTAGCAAGGTGCAGGCCTTCCGCGACGTTCTTTATCTAGAGCACGATGTGCCCTTCGGCAAGCTGTTGCGCAACATGCATCGCTGGGCGGCGCACTTGATGGTGATCGCAGTCTGGCTGCATATGTTCCGCGTCTTTCTTACGGGCTCGTATAAGAAGCCGCGCGAGTTCAACTGGAATATCGGGGTGCTGCTCCTGGTGTTCACTTTGCTGCTTTCGTTCACCGGATACCTGCTGCCCGACGATCAACTGGGATTCTGGGCGGTGACGGTGGGGACGAACATGGCGCGCGCGACGCCGGGCCTGGGCAACGAAGGTCCGTTCGGTCACATGTTGGGAATGACTCCCTATAACGACGTACGCTTCGGATTGCTCGGCGGTTCGATCGTGGACGCGAACGCATTGCTGCGTTCCTACATCTGGCATTGCATCGGGATTCCGATTGTGGCTTCGGTGCTGATGATTGTGCACTTCTGGCGAGTACGTAAAGACGGCGGCATCTCGGGACCCGCAGCAGTCGTGCTGGCGTCGGAGGTAAAGGAACCGAAGAAGTAGAGGCGGCGGATTCTCGGTAGCGCCGGCCTCTTGCCGGCTGGCTCGGGGGCGGACCGCCCACCGGACAGCCGCCGGGACAGCGGCGCTACAAGTTCGGAGCAACTATGGATTGGCGGCAACTTTGGGAGATATGTTCGGCGCCTGACAATGTACCCATCGTGGGGCTGATTCCTCTGCTCGTTTTCTACATTTATCTGGCGTGGAAGCAGGCGAAGGCCAACGATGAACTGATCGGCCAACTGGAAACCAATCCGGCGATGGCAAAGACCCATCATCGCAAGAGTTGGCCCTTCCGGCCGGGGTGGCAGAAAGAGATCCATGTCTGGCCCTTTCTGCTGCGCATAGAGTTTCTCGCCGCTATGATCGTCACCATCATTCTGATGGTGTGGTCGATCACTTTGAACGCCCCACTGGAAGAGCCGGCGAATCCCAATCTGACTATGAATCCGGCGAAGGCGCCCTGGTACTTCCTGGGACTGCAGGAAATGCTGGTGTACTTCGATCCGTGGATTGCGGGCGTGGTCATGCCCACGTTGATCATCGTCGGTCTGATGGTGATTCCTTACATCGACACCAACCCGCTGGGCAGCGGTTACTACACCTGGAAGCAGCGCAAATTTTCCATCAGCACATTTCTGTTCGGCTTCATCATCCTGTGGATCGCGATGATCATTATCGGGACGTTCATCCGCGGCCCAGGATGGCAGTGGTTCTGGCCTGGACAGACGTGGGACCACAATCGTCTCATCTATGAAGTGAACCGCGATCTGCCGGACTTGTTTGGAATTACCTCAAACCTGGCCAAAGCGATTTTCGGCGGCATTGTGGTTGTCGGTTTCTATGCGGTGGGTGGGTTCATCATGCACGCCCTTTTCCGCCGTTACAACCCGAAAGATTACAAGCGCATGAGCTTGCTGCAGTATTCCATCATGATGTTCTTTGTGCTCAGCATGGTGGCCCTGCCGGCAAAGATGCTGCTTAGGCTGGCGTGGCATATCAAGTATGTGTGGATAACGCCGTGGTTTAACGTGTAGAACCAGTCGTTGGTCCTTAGTCGTTGGCCAAAGCCAACGGATTCCGGTGTAAGCCAACGACCAACAGCCAAGGACCAACGACTGATCCTGGAGGAGCTGAGTGCCATCTGTCCCCGAGAAGGACCCGATTGTAAGCAAGTCTTACGCGGCCTACTACGTCATTTCCATGTTGATCCTCATGGTGACGCTGTTTTGGGCCCTGTGGGATGAGTCCTTTGCGCAGCGCCCCTGGAAGGCCTTTCAGCACGTGTGGCAAGAGCGATACAGCGCTTTCCTGAATAGTGCGAAGTCGAAGTCGTCGCAGTCGGTGAAGCAAGTAGAGCAGGAGTCGCAGTACCAGCAACTGGAGCAGGCCTACAAGGACGCTAACGAGACCGCCCGACCCCGCCGTGACGAACTGCAAAAACAGATTACAGATTTAAGCGCGAAGATCCTGGCGGTGCAGAACGTCTTCACCGATCGCAGGGCTTACGTGAACGCACTCACCTACGAGCTCGAAACCGGAACCAGCGCATCGAGCAAGAAGAGCAAGCAGCAGGACATTGACGAGTACAAGAAGGAAAAGGCGACGGTCGAGTTTCCCGACGGTCACAAGCAGCAATTCAACTTTCACGAACTGGAAGAGACTTACAACTCGCTCAAGGACCAGCGGACCAAGCTGAGCGCGGAACTCGGTGACGTGCTGAAGCCGGTGACCGAGGCCAGCAACAAGATGTCCTCTTTTGTTTCAGACCACATGGTGGACCTCACACCCTCCCAGATTGACGGTCTGAGGAAGAAGACCGAAGAGTGGGACGCCAAGATCGTTCAAATCAACGTTGCGGATGCCAATATCGTGGACCGCTGCGAGTCCTGCCACATGAACGCCCGCGAGCCGCTTCGGATCTCTGCTGCGGTCATGACTGGCAAGGGCGAGAAGCATCCGGATGAGTATGCCCGGGCTTTCACCAGCCATCCCGACCCGGAACTGTTGAGCACGCATGATCCCGATAAATTTGGCTGCTCCCCCTGCCATCAGGGCAACGGGCGGGCGACCACCAGCGTCGAAAAGGCGCACGGCAACTACGAGCACTGGCTGTGGCCGCTGTTTCCGAAGCAGAATGCCGAAGCCGGGTGTCAGACGTGCCACGCCGCCGATATGCATTTGATGGTTGGTTCAGTGGGCGAGCATATCTCCGACGGAAAATTCCTCTACCGGCAGCGCGGATGCATGGGCTGCCATCGCTACGAAGGCTACGACAAGGAACCGGAAGAGCTGACGTCGATTGCGCAGCAAATGAAGTTGTTGGAGCAGCAGAAGATCGACAACGCCAAGATTTCGGCCGACCTGATGAAGCAAGCCGATGCCGCATCGAGCAACGACGAAGCCAACCGTCTGAACCAGCGGGCGGTCGCTCTCCGAGTGGCCAACAGCAAAATCGACGGTAGCATTCAGCAGCTTGATTTTCAGACCCACAACCTGATGCAGGATGTGAAGAAAATCGGGCCAAACCTGAAAGACGTCCGGCTCAAATTGAACCAGAACTGGATTCCGGTGTGGCTGAAGAAGCCGACTGACTTCCGGCCGACGACCAAGATGCCGAATTTCCGCCTGACCGATCATCAGATTCAGACGATCTCGGCGTATCTCTGGCAATCGGGATTTACTGATCCTCTGCCCAAACAAAAGTCGGGCAATGCTGAGCATGGCAAGCAATTGTTTGAGACTCGCGGCTGCCTGGCCTGCCACTCCATCGGCGAAGGCGATCAGTTGCAAGGCGGCACGTTCGCCGCGAATCTGACGCGCGAAGGCGAGAAAGCGAATTACGAATACTTGGTCCGCTGGATTCACAACGCGCGGGAGCGCACGCGGCCTTATTGTCCGTACGAGAAGAAGGATATCGGACCCGAGGACTACGCCAAGAAAGGCTTGCCTTACCAGTTTGATTTGCAGCACAGTCAGTGCCCCAACGACGGCCACGAACTGCAAGTGCAGAACATGACCGTGATGCCCAGCCTGCGTTTGTCTCCGGAAGATGCGCAGGACATCGCCACCTACCTCGTGAGTCAGAAGAAAGACGAGCCTACGGCGTATGCCGCGGCTCCCTACATGAACGATCCTGAGCTGAAGGAAGAGGGCAAGAAGTGGATTCGTCACTACGGCTGCGCCGGATGCCATGAGATTTCAGGCTTCGAGGATGAAGGCCGCATCGGCACGGAGCTCACGTACGAGGGCAGCAAGCCGATCGAGCGCCTCGATTTCGCTCTGTTTACGGAAATCTCGCAGCGCGGCGGCAAGAAGTCCGAGCCGATCACCGATCCGGAAGACCTGGCGCGGTTGCCCGAGGGACCGGCCAAGGATCCGTGGTACGACCACAAGGGATTCTTCGAGCACAAACTGGCGCAGCCGAATGTCTACGACAAGGACAAGGTCAAGTCGGAGACGGAAGTACTCCGCATGCCTAATCTCCATCTTTCCAAGCTGGA
>WNFR01008795.1_pt1 | contig 10204 bp, 10 predicted proteins | sample 5400221 | NCBI WGS metagenome assembly WNFR01 (sample SAMN13153357, study PRJNA577476) | soil metagenome | isolation source: 40 cm soil under Madrone tree | place: USA:California | collected 2016-06-14 | reverse complement strand
CACGGAGCTGGGAACCGAGAACGTGACGCTAGCGCCCGGTACGACGGCCGCGGTCGGCTCTGCCGGCTCGGCGTCGGCATCGCGCATGACCTGGATGGCTGCGGGTGCCGTGCGCGATGCGTGCCGCGCCGCGCTCGAGGAGTGCGATGCACACGGAGGAGAGGTTGACGTCGAGCGCGTTTATCGCCACCGTCCGACCGCGCCGCTCGATCCCGAGACCGGACAGATCGGCGATCTTCCTGCGCACGTCGCGTTCGCGTGCGCGGCGATGAAGGTCATCGCGGAGGTCGATGTCGACCTCGGGCTCACGCGCGTCGTCTGGATCGGAACCGCGCAGGACGTCGGCAAGGCGATCAATCCGCAGGCGGTCGAGGGACAGATCGAGGGCGGCACCGCGCAGGGCCTCGGCCTCGCGCTCATGGAGGAGATTCAGACGCGCGACGGCGTCATCACGAACGCAAGCTTCACCGACTACCTCATCCCGACGGCGCTCGACGTTCCGCCGATCGACTCCGACCTCGTCGAGGATCCCGAGCCGTTCGCGCCGTACGGAGTAAAAGGCGTCGGCGAGCCACCGACCGTCGTCTCGACCGCGGCGATCGTCGCCGCGCTGCGCGACGCGACCGGCCGCGAGCTGACGCGGGTTCCAGTCCGCCCGGATGAGATCGTTGGGCTGACGTGAGCGAACGTGAGGTGATGACGTGGGAGGATCTCGGTGCAGGCGCGCGTGACCTCGCGGAGACGATCCGGGCCGACGGCTATGCGCCCGACATGGTGCTCGCGATCGCCCGCGGCGGCCTCCTCGTCGCCGGCGCCCTCGGCTACGCGATGGACGTGAAGAACACGTTCACGATGAACGTCGAGTTCTACACCGGGGTCGACGAGCGCCTCGAGATGCCGATGATCCTGCCCCCGATCCCCGAGTTCCTCGACCTCGAGGAGGCTCGCGTCCTCATCGCCGACGATGTGGCCGACACGGGCCGGACCCTGCGCCTCGTGAAGGACTTCTGCGTCGGCAAGGTCGGGGAGGTCCGCTGCGCCGTCCTCTACGAAAAACCCCACTCCGAGGTCGCGTGCGAGTACGTCTGGAAGCGGACCGACAGGTGGATCGACTTTCCGTGGTCGGCTCCATATGATCGAACTTCGGATTGAGGTCTGCGATTGAGAGGGGAATCATGAGGAAGAGGAAGCTCGCGTTTGCCGTCGTTCTGGCGGCGATCGCAGCGACTGCGGTCGTGCTCGCGGCAGGCGCCGGAGCCGGCACGGCCAAGTCGAACGCCGCCTTCAAGGTGGCCTGGATCTACGTCGGCCCCCACCAGGACGGCGGCTGGTCGCAGGCGCATGACGCGGGGCGGCTGCTCGTCCAGAAGGCGCTCGGCAGCAAGGTGCAGACGACGTACAAGGAGAACATCGCGCCTGGCGCGCAACTGAACCAGACCGTCGCGAGCTTGGTCAACCAGGGCTACAAGATGATCTTCGGCACGTCGTACGGCTTCTTCAGCAAGGCGCTCGCCGCGAAGTACCCGAGCGTGCTCTTCGAGCAGGCGACGGGAACCGACACGGCGAAGAACCTGGCCGAGTACTTCGGCGCAGCGGAGGACACCGTCTTCCTCTCCGGGATGGCGGCCGGTAACGCCACGAAGAGCGGCAACATCGGCTATGTCGTTGCGTACCCGATTCCGGAGGTCATCCGGCACGCGAACGCATTCGCGCTCGGCGCGCAGCTCACGCACCCCGGCGCGAAGGTCCACCTCGTGTGGACGAACTCGTGGTACGACCCGGCGAAGGAGAAGAAAGCCGCCCAGGCTCTGGTTACTGCAGGCGCTGATGTGCTCGGCCAGAACGTCGACTCGCCCGCGACCGGCCAGTACGCGGAGTCGAAGGGCATTCCGTGGGTGGGCTATGACTCGAACGCGTCGAAGTTCGCGCCGAAGTCGTGGCTGACCGCAGCGGTCTACAACTGGGGCGAGTACTACCTGAAGCGCGTCAAAGCAGCCATGGCCGGCACGTGGAAGACGGGCTTCTACTACGGGAGCATCAAGGACGGGTTCACCGGCCTCGCCCCGTACGGGCCTTCGGTGAGCGCTGCAACGAAGTCCGCGATCGCAACGAAGATGAAGGCGATCGAGAACGGCTCGTTCTTTGAGTTCACAGGGCCGCTCTACGATCAGAAAGGCAAGCTGAAGGTGGCGTCGGGCAAGAAGATGACGGTCACCGATCTCTACGGGATGACCTGGCTCGTGAAGGGCGTGATCGGCAGCCCGACGGGCTAGTGAGCGCGGTAACGGAGAAGGACCGGAGGGGCGCCGAGGGCGCCCCTCCGCTCCCCGCGGTCACGATGCGCGGGATCGTCAAGCGTTTCCCGGGCGTGCTCGCGAACGATTGCGTCGACTTCGAGGCGGCGGTAGGCGAGGTGCACGCCCTACTCGGCGAAAACGGGGCGGGCAAGAGCACGCTCTCGAACATCTTGACGGGCCTCTACCGGCCCGACGCCGGCGAGATCCTCCTCGACGGCGAGCATGTTCAGTTCCAGGCGCCGCGCGACGCGCTCGACGCGGGAATCTTCATGGTGCACCAGCACTTCCGCCTCGTCGAGACGTTCACCGTCGCCGAGAATGTCGTCCTCGGCGACCATCGCGGCGAGGGACGGACGTTTCGTCTCCGCACGAGTGCGATCGAGCGACGCGTCGCCGAGCTCTCCCAGCGATTCGGACTAGCCGTCGAGCCGCAGGCGCCGATCTGGCAGCTTTCGCTCGGCGAGCAGCAGCGCGTCGAGATTCTGAAGGCCCTCTACCGCGACGCGCGCATCCTCATCCTCGACGAGCCGACTGCAGTGTTGACGCCGCAGGAGGCGGACGTGCTCTTCGTCACGCTGCGCGAGATGGCCGCAGACGGCAGAACGGTGATCTTCATCTCCCACAAGCTGCACGAGGTGAAGGCGGTCGCCGACCGGGTGACGGTTTTACGTGGCGGCCGCTCGGTCGCGACGGTCGACGCAGCCGACGCGACGCCGCGCTCACTCGCCGCGCTCATGGTCGGACGCGAGCTCGAGCCCGCGCAGGCGCCGCGCGAACGGGCGGCCGGCGAGCCGGTGCTCGAGCTCACGCACGTGTGGGCCGACGGTGACCGGGGCGGCGCTGCCGTGAAGGGCGCATCGCTCGTCGTTCGGCGAGGTGAGATCGTCGCGCTCGCCGGAGTCGCCGGCAACGGCCAGCGCGAGCTCGCCGAGACCGTCGTCGGCATGCGTCCGGCAACGCGCGGGGCGATCCGAATCGGCGGGAAGACGATTCGCGGCGGCGACCCCCGCGCGGCGATCGCGGCGGGTGTCGCCTATGTCCCGGAAGACCGGCTCGGCACCGGCGTCGCGCCGAGCCTCAGCATCGCGTCGAACCTCGCGCTGAAGGGCTATCGCGAGGCGCACGCATCGCACGGACCGCTGCTGCGACTCGGACGCATCCGTGCGCGCGCAGCTGAGCTCATCCAGCACTACCGCATCGCCGGAGCATCGCCTGCATCGCCGGCGCGGCTTCTTTCCGGCGGCAACCTGCAGAAGGTCGTGCTCGCGCGCGAGTTCTCCGGGAAGCCGGCCGTGCTCGTCGCCGCCTCGCCGACGCGGGGCCTCGACGTCGGCGCGATCGAGACGGTGCACGCATACCTGCGCGACGCGGCTGCGGACGGCGTCGGCGTTCTCCTCATCAGCGAGGACCTCGACGAGATCCTCACGCTCGCCGATCGCATCGCGGTGATGTACGAGGGCGCAATCGCAGGCGAGACGACGCGTGCCGATGCGAACGTCGAGGAGATCGGCCTGCTCATGGCCGGCGGACGGGACCCGCGTGCGGATTGAACGCCGGCTGCGGCAACCACGCTGGCTGCTCTTCGCTGTTCCTGTGTGCTCGCTCGTTTTTGCGTTCTTCGCGTCGGGGCTCGTGCTGCTCGCGACGGGGCACAATGCGCTGTCGAGTTACCGGCAGATCTTCGACGCCGCGTTCTTGAACAGCGGCGCGATCGGCCAGACGCTGACACAGGCGACACCGCTCGCGTTCACAGGCCTCGCCGCCGCCGCGGCATTTCGCATGCGCCTGTTCAACATCGGCGCGGAAGGCCAGCTCTTCATGGGCGCGATCACCGCCGACGCCGCAGGCCTCTTCCTCGGCAGCCATGGTTGGCCGAAGGCTCTCGTGATCGCCGCGATGGTGATCGCGGGCTGCGCCGGCGGCGCCGCGTGGGCGCTCATCCCCGGCGCGTTGCGCGCGTTCTTCAAGACGAACGAGATCATCACGTCGTTGATGCTCAATTACGTCGCCGCGTACGTGATGACGTACCTGATCTTCAACACCGAGTCGTACTGGCGGCAGACGACCGGATTCAACGCGAGCGTGTTCCCGACGTCAAAAACGATTCCGGATCTCGCGACGTGGCCGGCGGCGACGATTCATGCGCGCGGCGGCGTCGTGCTTCCGCTCGGCGCCGGCATCGCCATTCTCGCCGCGCTCGTCGTGTGGTTCCTCTACACGCGTACGCGCTTCGGTTTCGAGGCGCAGGTGCTCGGCGACTCGCCGCGCGCTGCGCGGTACGCGGGTATGCGCACGCGTCGCAAGATCCTCGCGGTGATGGGAATCTCCGGCGCTGTCGCCGGGCTCGGCGGCGCCAGCCAGGTCGGCGACTTCAGCCACCAGCTCGACGCCGACCCGAACGGATTGCAGAGGCAGTACTACGGCTACACAGGGATCGTCGTCGCCGCGCTCGCGCGCTACAACCCGCTCGCTGTCCCAGTCGTTGCGCTCCTCATCGGCGCGCTCCAGAACGCCGGCAACACGCTGCAAGGCGCCGACTTCCCGTCCGGGCTCGTCGGCGTGATGCAGGGAATCATCCTGTTCTCTGCGCTCGGGGGCGAGCTGCTCGTGCGGTACCGCGTGCGCCTTGGCCGCGCTTTGCCGGCGGTGGAGGCGGCATGAACAACTCGCTGCTCGTCGTGGTGCTCGCCTCGGGCATCGCCTACGGCACGCCGCTTCTCTACGCCTCGCTTGGCGAGGTTCTCGCGGAGCGCGCGGGCGTGCTCAATCTCGGCGTCGAGGGGATGATGCTCGTCGGCGCGGTGATGGGTTTCTGGGCCGTGCAGCGAGTGCACGCTACGACAGCGGTATCGCTGGCAGTTGCGATCGGCGTGGCGGCGCTGGCCGGAATCGCAATGGCCACGATCCATGCCTTCCTCGTCATCACTCTGCGTGCGAGCCAGATCGTGTCCGGGCTCGCGCTGACGATCTTCGGCGGTGCGGCGGGCCTCTCGTCGTATCTCGGCAATGACCTCAACCTTGCGGACAACCCTGCGCGCCACCACTTCGACACGATCTTTCCGGCGAGGATGCAGGGCTGGTCGATCGTCGGCCCGATCCTCTTCGGTCAGAACCTGCTCGTCTACGCATCGTGGGCGTGCGTCGTCGCGGTGTCGCTGTATCTCTCGCGCACGCGTCCGGGCCTGAACGTGCGCGCGGTCGGCGAGTCACCCGCCTCGGCCGATGCGATGGGGATCAACGTGACGGCGTACCGCTATCTGCACACGCTTGCCGGCGGCGCGTTCGCCGGTGTCGCCGGCGCGACGTTCACGCTCGCGATCACGCCGCAGTGGACGAGCGGCATCACCGGCGGCGCGGGGTGGATTGCGATTGCACTCGTGATCTTTGCGTTCTGGCGGCCGGCACTCTGTCTCGTCGGCGCGTATTTCTTCGGTGCGCTGCAGGCGCTGTCGCCGCAGCTGCAGGCTCGGCAGATCCATCTTGGCCCGACCGAGCTGTGGACGAACTCGCTCCCGTACGTCATGACAGTGCTCGTGCTCGTCTTCGTCTCGTCGAGCGGCGCGAGGCGCAGGCTCGGCGCACCTGCCAGTCTCGGCCAGCCGTACGTGCGCGAAGAACGCTAGATAAGCCGCTAAAGCGGCGTTTTCCGATTTGCAAGTCGGGGCATGACACCTGACAAGAGCTCATGCCGCGAAAGAGCCGCATCCGCGCTTTGTGCGCAGCTTCTCTTCTCGGCGCCGTAGTCGCCATCGCCTCCGGCGTGCCGGCCGCGTCGGCCGATCCGCCCGGATTCCTCTGCGGGCTGAACAGCGTTGTCAACGCCTTGATCGGCTGCGCCCAGGCGCCGACGCAGCAGCCGACTCCTGCGAGCAGCTCATCGAGCAGCGCGTCCGCCTCTTCCTCTGCACAGCTCGCGGCGGCGCCTCCGGTCACTCGGTCACCGACGAAGCCGACGTATCTCCCGAACGTGCTCCTCGTGCGGTTCAAGGCCGGCGTCTCCTATGCGCGAGGCTCGACGCTCCTGCTCGGCCTCGGTGCGACGACACGAGTGCGCATCCCGCAGCTTCGCACTCGCGTCGTCAGCGTTGACGCATCGCGGCGCAACCGCGTTCTGGCACGTTTGCGAGCGTCGCGGCTCGTCGCCGACGCCCAACTCGACGAGGTTCTGCGCACGTCGGGCGCGACGCTGAACGACACGTTCTTCAGTCGCCAGTGGGGACTGAAGCTTGCCGGTTTCACGACCGCGTGGCAAAAGACGCACGGCACTCGCTCGGTCGTCGTCGCTGTGCTCGACACCGGCGTGAACGCCTCGTCACCGGATCTCGTGGGAGTCGTGCGTCCGGGCGTCGATCTCGTGAACGGCGACGCCGACGCAAGCGACGACAACGGTCACGGCACCGGAGTCGCGGGAGTGATAGCGGCGCGTGCGAACAATGGCATGGGCGGAGCCGGTGTCTGCTGGAAGTGCGCGATCCTGCCGATCAAGGTGATGGGCGCGAACGGCAACGGCGACCTCGCCACCGTGGCTGCGGGCATTGTGCGCGCGGTCGACATGGGTGCCCGGGTGATCGACCTCAGTCTCGGTGGTCCAGCGGGTGAGCCGCTGCTCCAGCAGGCGGTTGCGTACGCGGCCTCGAAGGGCGTGCTCGTCGCCGCCGCCGCCGGTAACAGCGGCCTCAGCGTTCCGTTCTATCCGGCGAACTACCCCGGCGTCATCAGCGTCGGCGGAACGGATGTGCGCGACTCGCTCTACGGCTGGTCGGAGCGCGGCCCTTGGGTGCGCGTCTCCGCACCGGGATGCAACGTCACTCCTCTCCTGCACGGCGGATACGGCGAGTTCTGCGGGACGTCGTCTGCAACACCGATTGTCGCCGGGCTCGCGGGATACCTGCTCTCCGTGCGGCCGAGCGCAACGGCGCCACAGCTCGTGTCGCTGATCGAGAAGACCGCGCGGCGGATCCGCACCGGCGTTCAGTTCGGCCGCATCAACGCCGCGGCGGCGCTGGCGGCGCTCGGCCGGTAGCCAGGCCGGCGTCCTATCCGTGCACAGCGGTCTGGACGAGTGATACGCGGCCGTCCGTGAAGCACAGGCGCATCCCGTCGATGCTCGAACCGTTCATCTGGTTGGTGCCGTCATTCAGGACGAAGCGGTAGAGCCAACAGCGAGTGCCGGCAACTTGTGGGTTGCCCGCCAGATCCCGTACTTGAGCCCTCGTCATTCCCTTCTTCACGCCAATTGCCGCGGATGCTGTCGGCGGGGTTGTGGTTCGAGTCGTCATCCGGCCGCCGCAACCGGCGAGAAGAGCAGAGACCGTGAGAAGGACAAGACCGAGGAAAGCGATGCGCTGCGTCATCGTGCTCTTCTTACGTCACCGCGATGCCACTTCGTCACGGGTTGCCCGGCTCATGAAACCCATGGAAATGGCGGGAATGGCGAGGGCCGGACTCGAACCGGCGACACCCCGGTTTTCAGCCGAGTGCTCTACCAACTGAGCTACCTCGCCAGGTGGCGGCGGCCAGTCTATCGGCGCTGCGTTGCGCCCTTGCGAACTGCAGCGAGCCGGTGCACGAGCGTGTCGACGAGATCGCCCTTCAGGAGCACCGCGTCGGCGCCCGCCTCGGTGACGGCGTCGTGCAGCGCCTGCGCAGGATCGCCGGTGAGCGCGATGAGGCAGCAGCTCGGATGGTCGCGGCGCAGCCGCGCGACAGCCGTAACACCATCGACGAGCGGCATGTGCAGGTCGATGACGACCGCATCGGGATCGAGCTCGTCGGCGAGCTGGATCGCGTCGAGGCCGTTCTCGACCGTGCCGACGACCGTCAGCTCCGGCAGGTGCTCGATCAACGGACGGAGCGACGCGAGGAAGTCCGTGTCGTCATCCGCGAGAAGCACCCGAACCGGCGCCGCTCCCCCCTGATCCGGCTCGTCCATTGAGAGAGGGACGTTAGCCTTGCGGCCGTGAGCGTGCAACCGAACCGCAGGGTCGCGCTCATCGGCGCGCCGCTCGACCTCGGATCGGGCCGCCGCGGCGTCGACATGGGGCCGTCAGCGATCCGGTACGCCGGCCTCGAGCAGCACCTGGCGGAGACGCTCGGCATTCACTCGGACGATCTGGGCAACGTCGAGGCGCCGGTTGCGGAGTCGACCTCGATGGGAGACGACCGCGCGCGCTTCCTGCCGCAGATCCTCGAGCTGTGCGATCGCGTGGCGAGTCTCGTCGAGCGGGCGCGCCGCGGTGGCGAGACGCCGCTCGTGCTCGGCGGCGACCATACGGTCGCGCTCGGCACGCTCGTCGGGATGGCGGGCGTGCACGGCCCCGGCGGCGTCCTCTGGATCGATGCGCACGGCGATTTGAACACGCCGGAGTCGTCGCCCAGCGGGAACGTGCACGGAATGGTGCTCGCGGCCGCGCTCGGGCTCGGCGGGCCTGCGTTCGCGCACGAGGGCTGGACGCTGCCGGCGATCGACCGTGGCCGGGTCGCGCTCGTCGGCGTGCGTTCGCTCGACAAGGGCGAGCGCGAGCTGCTCAAGCGCATAGACGCAAAGGTCTTCACGATGAGCGAGATCGACCGCACTGGCATCGAGCCGTGCATGCACGAGGCGCTCGCACACGTCGCCGGCGGCGCGTTCCTGCACGTGAGTCTCGACATGGATGCTGTCGACCCCGAGTACGCGCCCGGCGTCGGCACGCCGGTCCGCGGTGGCCTCTCGTATCGCGAGGCGCATCTTGCGATGGAGGTCGTCGCCGAGTCCGCAGTCGCCGACTCGTTCGATGTCGTCGAGGTGAACCCGATCCTCGACACCGAGAACACGACCGCGAAGCTCGCGGTCGAGCTCGTCGCATCAGCTCTCGGCGCCCGGATTCTCTAAGGCGGCGCTTGCGACGCCGACTTCAGGACGCGCGGCTCTGCCGCGCGTCCGTCTGAAATGACCGGTCGACCCGCTCGCACTCAGTAACAAACGCTAGATCAGGAAGTGCTCGACGATGTCGGCGACGTCGTCGAATGCCGCCCACATCACCATGTGCATGCCGCCGACCGTGACGACTTCGGCACGCGCGCCGTACGCCTCGACGAGCTCCGGTCGCACGAGTCCGTACGCCGGCGCGTACAGCAATAACGTCGGCATGGTCAACACCTCGGGAGGCGGCGGCTCCGAGGCCAGCTCTCCGTAGATCGCCACTACGGCGGCCTGCGACGTTCGCCGCCGGATCCGTCCGTCCGGGAGCGTGTCGGCATGCAGGGCGACATCGGCGACGGCCCGCGCCACATCCATGCCACCTGCGTCGGTGCGGCTCTCGACGTAGGCCTCGACCGAGTCCCAGACGGGCACTCCGAGCTCGGTGTTCGCCACCTGGGCGGCGACGTGCGGCAAGACGTGAATGGCCGGATCCAGCAGAACGACGCGCCGCATCCGATCCGGGTGCCGCGCGGCCAGCTCGAGCAGCAGCCGTCCGCCGAAGGAATGGCCGACCCAGTCGGGCTGCTCGAGCCCGAGGTCGTCGATCGTTTCGATCACGTCGGCGACATGGGTCGCGAACGTCCACGGCGGCTCCCACCCGGAGCGACCGTGGCCGCGGAGATCGGGAGCGATGACATGAAAGTGCTCGGACCACCGCTCCTCTGCGAGCTGCTGGAAGCGGCCGCCGTGTGCCGTCACACCGTGGAGACAAACCACGGGCGGCGCACTCGGGTCACCCCACTCGTGGACGTGCAGCCTCACGCTTCTTCGCCGTCGCCCGACGGCCGGTAGTACTCGCGGCCTTTGAGCTCGTCGGGCAGGTTGTCGACTCCGAAGCCGGCGGGATCGTCGTGCGGATAGACGTAGCCCTCGCCGTTACCGAGCTTGCGGCCGTACCAGCTTGCGTTGCGCAGCGACTTCGGCGGCCGCACGTTCCCGTGCTCTT
>WNFR01008794.1_pt1 | contig 10205 bp, 12 predicted proteins | sample 5400221 | NCBI WGS metagenome assembly WNFR01 (sample SAMN13153357, study PRJNA577476) | soil metagenome | isolation source: 40 cm soil under Madrone tree | place: USA:California | collected 2016-06-14 | reverse complement strand
GCTCCGCCGGCTCCTCGGCGGCGAGCGACTCGGCGTGCTCCTCTTCCAGCGGATCGAAGCGCGCGCGGCGGCGGATGGCGTCGATCGCCTTGAAGCGGCCGGTCGAGACCAGCCAGGCGCGCGGATTCGCCGGCACGCCTTCGGCCGGCCATTGCTCGAGCGCCGCGCGGAACGCCTCGTGCAGCGCTTCCTCCGCGAGGTCGAAGTCCCCGAGCAGGCGCACGAGCGTCGCGAACACGCGACGCGATTCCGCGCGGTAGATTGCGTCGATCCGGTCCTGCAAGATGCGCAGGATAGCGAATCAGCAGCGCCGAATCAGGCTCGGAATTGTTTCGGGATTGTTTCGGCTTCGGCAGCTATGCCGGTCGCCGCGGCACGACGAGGTTGCCCACCGAGACCTGCACCGCCTCGCCCTTCTGGTTCCGGGTCGTGGTCCTGACCTTGACCATGCCTTGATTGGGACGCGACTTGGACGGCCGCACCTCGAGCACCTCGATGTCGAGATGCAGCTCGTCGCCCGGCCGCACCGGCGCCGGCCAGCGGAACTCGTCGAACCCGGCGCCGATGATGCCGCCCGCCGGCTTGAACTCGCTCTGGACCAGCAGCCGCATGGTCATCGCCGCGGTGTGCCAGCCGCTCGCGGCGAGGCCGCCGAAGAACGAACGGCGCGCCGCCTCGGCATCGAGGTGGAACGGCTGCGGGTCGAATTCGGCCGCGAAGCTCTTGATGCGCTCTTCCTCCACGCGCAGGCGTCCCGAGCCGTAGCTCTGGCCGGCGGCGAAGTCCTCGAGATATTGGCCAGTCACGTTGCCGTCCTCCTTTGCAGCGTCGGCCAGGTGAGCGGGCCGAACCAGGCGCCGCCGGCGATCGCGGCCGCGTTGATCACGCCGAACGCGACGAGCGCCAGGCTCTGCGCCAGAAAGACATACGACAGCTCGCCTGTCCAGCGCACGGCGAGCCAGCCGGTCAGCGCCGCGATCGCGAGCCGCGTCAGGTTGCCGATCAGCGGCCACAGCAGCCGGCCTGCACCCTGCGACGCGAAATAGAGCGCAAGCGCCAGGCCGAACATGCCATAGAACGGCCCGACGATGCGCAGGTAGCGCGAGCCGGCCTCGAGCATCGCGGGATTGGTATCGAAGAGCGCGAGCCATGCCGCCGGCCACGCTGCGGCCGCGAGCCCAATCGCTTCGGTGAGCACCAGCGCAATGGCGGCACCGATCCACGCCGTGCGCAGCGCGCGCTCGCGCTCGCCCGCGCCGATCGCGGTGCCGACCATGGCGACGAGCGGCGCACCGAGCCCGAAGACCAGCGGCACCAGCAGATATTCGAGACGCGCGCCGGTGCCATAGCCGGCGATCGCCGCCGGGCCGAAGGCGCCGACGAACGCCGTGCCGATGATGATGGTCAGGTTGGTGGACACCGTGACCAGCGCGGCCATTGCGCCGACGCGCAGGATGTCGCGAAAGAGCGGCCAGCGAAACTGCACGGTGCGAAGCGATGGCCGCACGACACTGCGCCCGGACCAGAGATAGGCGCCGAGCGCGATGCTGCCCAGCGCGTAGTACGCGATCAGCGCGAGCGCGCCGCCGACGATGCCCAGGCGCGGAAACGGGCCCCAGCCGAAGATCAATACGGGCGACGCCGGAATCACGATCAGCGCGCCGATGCAGATCACCGCGGCGGGGAGCGCCATGTTGCCCGTGCCGCGAATGACCGAGGCGAGCGAGTTGAACAGCCACACCAGCACCGCGCCCGCGAACACCCAGTTGGAATAGGTCAGCGCGGCGGCGAGAGACGCATCGCGGCCGCCCATCGCCTGGTAGAGCGCGCGGCCGCCGATGAGCAGCGCGAGCGTGAACGCGAGCCCGAAGCCGAGCGCGATGACGAGCGCGTGCAGCGCGAGCGCATCCGCATCGGCGCGGCGAGCGCCGCCGAGCGCGCGCGCGATGGACGACGAGATGCCGCCGCCCATGGCGCCGGCCGACATCATCTGCATCAGCATCACGAGCGGGAAGACGAGCGCGACGCCGGCAAGCGCGTCGGTGCCGAGCTTGCCGATGAAATAGGTCTCCACCAACCCGACCGCCGCCTGCACCACCATCACCACCATGTTCGGCGCCGCGAGCCGGAGCAGCGTCGGCGCAATCGGCGCCTCGAGCAGCGCGCGGGTGCGCGGATCCATTCAGGCGCTCACACTCCTTTCCACGGCTTGCGCGCGCTGCGCGAGGCCCTGTCCGAACGAGAAATTCTCGCCCGGCCCTTCGCTGAGCATGACCATCAGATCGTCGGGCGAGATGCCGGTGCCGGCGACGATGCGCGCATTCAGTTCCTTGAGGAGCGCGAGGCGCGTTTCCTTCGGCCGGCCGGCGATGAACGTGATCTCGAGCACGATGAAGTCGTCGGAATACTTCAGTCCGAGGAAGGACGGCGTGTGGAGGAAGCGCTTGCGCGGCAGCTCGTGGATGATCTGGAAGAAATCCTCCGGCGGAATCTTGAGCACCGCGATCAGCGACTCCTGCACCGCGCGCGACAGTTGGCTGAGGCGCTGTTCGTCGTAGCGGCCCTCGAGGACATGAATCTTGGCGAGTGGCATCGCGAATCTCCTGTTCAGGTGGCGAGCGCCGGCCGCAGCTTCGGCGCTTCCTTGATCGGCAGGTGGATGAGCGCGGCGCCGACCGCCAGCATGATGTCCGTGTACCAGAGCCAGTCGTAGCTGCCGGTGCGCTCGTACACCTGGCCGCCGAGCCACGCGCCGAGAAAGCCGCCGACCTGGTGCGACAGCATCACGAGGCCGAAGAGCGTCGCGACGTAGCGGATGCCGTGCAGCTTGCCGACGAGGCCCACGGTCGGCGGCACGGTCGAGAGGTAAGTGACGCCGAGCACGACGGCGAAGACGAGGAACGTCGCCGTGGTCTTCGGCGCGAACACGAACGCGAGCACCGCAGCCGCGCGCCCGGCGTAGACGAGCGAGAGCACGCTCTTCATGCGCCAGCGGCCGATCGCCCAGCCGGAGCCGAAGCTGCCAGCGATGTTGAACAGGCCGATGAGCGAGAGCGACCAGCCGGCAACCGCGGGCGGCAGGCCGCACAGCGCGACCACGTTCGGCAGGTGCGTGGCGATGAACGCGACGTGGAAGCCGCAGACGAAGAAGCCGGCCGTGAGCAGCAGGAAGCTCGGGTCGTTCATTGCATCGCGCACCGCGTGGCGCATCAACTTTTCGGGCGGCGCGCCGTGCGGTCCCGACGGATGCAGGCCGCGCAGCGGCAAGGCGAGCGGCACGATGGCGAGCGACAGCAGCCCGAGCGTGGTAAGGGCGCCGACCCAGCCGAGCGTCCCGGTCAGGAAGATGGCGAGCGGCGCGACGACGAACTGGCCGAACGAGCCACCGGCGTTGACGATGCCGCTCGCGAGGCCGCGCTTCTCGGGCGGCACGGCGCGCGCCACCGACGACATCAGCACGCCGAGACCCGCCATGCCGCCGCCGCCGGCGGCCACCACGCCGATCAGCAGCACGAGCATCCATGCCGTGGTCGCATGCGGCGTGAGCACCGTTCCCAGCATCACCAGCACCGCGCCCGTCGCCACCACGCGGCCGGTGCCGTACTTGTCGGCGACCGCGCCGGCGATCGGCTGCGTGATGCCCCACATGAGCTGCGCGACGGCGAACGCGAGGCTGATCGACGCGATGCCGAGGCCGGTGGCGGAGTTGATCGGGCTGATGAACAGGGCCACCGACTGGCGCACGCCGAAGATCAGCGCGAACACGAGTCCGGCGGCGACGACGATGCCGAGCTGGCGACGGCTCATTGGAGGTCACCTCGCGAAGGTATGACGATCGTCATATTAATGCGCAAAAAAAATCAGCCGGCCGCGCCGCGCACCAGCTCGCGCGCCGACTTGCGAATCCCCTTGGACAATTGCGCGTCATCGACCGCCCGCGCGAGCATGAGTGCACCGATCAGCGTGGCGACGACCGACATCGCCTTGTCGTGGGCGGCGCTCCTGCCCCATTGCGGGAGCTGCTGCTCGACCAGGCCGATGAACTCCTTGACGCGGCGCGTGACGGCGCGACGCACCTCGGGACACTGGCGCGGCACCTCGCTGCCGGCGGCCGCGATCGCGCAGCCCAGGCCGTTCTCCGCCGCGCTCACGTGGCTGTCCGCCAGATAGGTCTCGACGATCGCCATCAGCTCCTCGCCCGGCTTCGCCTTCGCCAGCGCCCGTGCGAAGGATGCCGCGGACTCGATTCCTGCCTGCTCGGCCGCCGCGGCGAGCAGCGCATCGCGCGACTCGAAGTGTGCGTAGAAGCCGCCGTGCGTCAGCCCCGCATCCTTCATCACGTCGGCCACGCCGACGCCCTCGTAGCCGTGCCTGCGGATGGCGCGCGCGGCCGCGCGCAGGATGCGCTCGCGCGTCTGCTCCTTCTTGGAGAGGGTCTTGACTTCGGCCTTGACTTCCCGCATATGACGAGTATCATATTCTAAGCGCATTCCCCTGTCAAGCGAAAGGAATCCCGGTGGACAAGATCAAGCCGCTCTACACGGCGACCGCGACCGCTGTCGGCGGCCGCAACGGACATACCGAAACCAGCGACGGCATCATCAAGGCGAACCTCTCGGTGCCGAAGGAGCTCGGCGGGCCCGGCGTGCCGGGCAAGGCGACGGCCGAGCACCTGTTCGCCGCCGGCTACGCTGCCTGCTTCGGCGGCGCGCTCGATTTCGTCGGCAAGCAGAAGAAGCGCGACGCCTCCAGGGCCAAGATCACCTGCGCGGTGACCATCGGCCCGCGCGACGGCGGCGGCTTCGGCATCGCCGTGCAGATGCAGGTCGAGGACCGCAGCCTCGCGCAAGCGGAGCTCGAGGGCCTGGTGCGCGAGGCGCACGAGAAGATCTGCCCCTACTCGCATGCGACGCGCAACAACGTCGATGTGCGATTCGAAGTCACCGGCAACTAGGAGCCATCATGAGCGAGAGCAGAATTGCAATCGTCGCCGGCGCCCGCACGCCGTTCGTCAAGGCGGGCCAGGCATTCGCCAAGCTCGGGCCGCTCGCGCTCGCGACGCACGCGGTGCGCGGGCTGGTCGAGCGCCACCACGTGGACCCGGCAGGCATCGAAGCCATCGCGTTCGGCGCGGTCGTGCCCGAGCGCGGCAAGCCGAACCTGGCGCGTGAAATCGTATTCGAGGCGGGCCTGCCCGCCTCCGTCGAGGCGCAGACCGTTTCGTCCTATTGCATCACCGGCCTGCGCACGGCCACCATCATCGCCGACGCCATCGCGCGCGGCCGCATCAGCGCCGGCATCGCCGGCGGTGTCGAGTGGCTGAGCGGCGCGGATCCCGCCACGTTCAAGGAACCGACCACCGGCCTGACGATGGGCGAGCACATGGAGATCACGCGCAAGAAGTGGGAAATCCCGCGCACTCGTCAAGATGAGGTAGCGCTCGCGAGCCATCGCAACGCGCTCGCCGCGGCGGACAAGCTCGCGGCCGAAATCGTGCCGCTCGAAGGCATCACGCGCGATTCCGGTCCGCGCCCCGACACATCGCTCGAGAAGCTCGCGACACTGAAGCCCGCGTTCGGCGCGGATGGCTCCATCACGGCGGGCAACGCCTCCCCCGTTACGGACGGCGCGTCAGCGGTCCTGCTGATGAGCGAAGCGCGCGCGCAGCGCGAAGGCCGCAAGCCGCTCGCGTACATCGCGGCGATGGACTACGCGGCGCTGCATCCGGACGAGGGACTGCTGATGGCGCCCGCGATCACGGTGCCGCGCTTACTCGCAAAAGCGGGGGTCAAGCTGGCGGACATCGATCTGCTGGAGATCCACGAAGCGTTTGCTGCGCAGGTGCTGGCGAACGTCGCGGCCTGGGAGCGCGGCTGGAAAGGCGAGCCGACCGGACGCGTCGACTGGAGCCGGGTCAACGTCAACGGCAGCTCGGTCGCCATCGGCCATCCATGGTCCGCCACCGGCGGACGCATCCTGACTACGGCGGCGAACGAGCTCGCGCGGCGCGACGGTCGCTACGCGCTCGTCAGTATTTGCGCCGCGGGCGCGATGGCCGGAGCGTTCTTGCTCGCGCGCTAGCCACCGCGCCTGCCCTGTCCTAGTGCGCTACCTCGAGTGCGGCCCGCTTGATCAGCGCAGCCACGTCATCGGGGCGTGACACGTAGATGGCGTGGCTGCCGGGCTTCTCCACGACGACAGACCCGGCGCGCTTGGACATGAAGCGCTGTGCCGCGACCGGAATCATCCGGTCATCGGTCGCCACCAGATACCAGCTCGGTTTTGTCTTCCACGCCGGCTGCGTGACCGCTCCGTTCAGCGCGTCCAGGCCCCAGGGCACCTGGGAATCGGCCATGAAGGCGGCCTTGCCGGCCTCCACGTCGGCCGCGAAGGACGCCCGGAACTTCGCCTTGTCGAGCGCGAGGTAGCCGTCCTGCGGCGGCAGAATCGGCGGCACCGGCGCCCCGGGCGGCGGGTCCTTGATGAGCGAGGAAACCGACTCGCCCGCGTCCGGCGCGAACGCGGTGATGTACACCACCGAAGCCACTTTCGGGTGGTTTCCCGCTTCGCTGACGACCACACCTCCGTAGGAATGACCGACGAGCACCACGCGGCCTTCCTGCGCGTCGATCACGCGCTTCGTAAAGGCGACGTCATCTGCCAGCGATTTCGTCGGGTTTTGCACGATGCTCACTGAATAGCCGTCCTTCTTCAGCGCCTGATACACACCTTCCCATCCCGAGCCATCGACGAAGCCACCGTGGACGAGAACGACGGAGACAGCAGGTGCTTGGGCCATGCGAACCTCCTCCTGGTTGCGTAGCGCGCTTGCGCTACTGGTTAGCATCCTCGCGCGCCCTGATGTGCCAGGTCGAGCGTCATGTTGGTTACGGAGGCGGAGCCGGGATTCAGCGCGAGACTGAATCCCAGCCGCCGCGCGAGGCGCAGCATCCCTTCATTATGCGATAGCGTGGTGGCCACCAGCCGCCGCACGCCGTCGCGCTTCGCCGCGTCGATGAGACCCTCGAGCAGCCGGCGACCGAGCCCGTGCCTTTGCCAGTCGTCGGCGAGCACGATGGCGAGCTCGGCGTCGCCCGGCGCGTTCTCGTCCTTCACGTAGCGCGCGACGCCGATCTGGCGTTCGCGCCCGTCCACCATGGTGGTGGCGATGAGCGCCATTTCGCGTTTGGTGTCGATGTCGGTGAAGCGTCGTATCTCTGCGGCGGAGGGCCGCCTTGCCGACATCAGGCGCTGATAGCCGGTCGTCGGCGAGAGCCCGCGGACGAATTCCTCCTCGAGGTCGTAGTCCGCCGCGGTGATCTGGCGGAGGGTGACCGGCGTGCCGTCAGGCGTAGTCCACGTTTGGCGCATATCGATGCGCCGATTCTATGGCCCCGGCTACGCGGCGCGTGCGCGATCCACATCGACCGGCAGACGGACGCGGTCCTGCATCACGCCGGTCACGGCCATTTCGGCGGCGAAGACACGGCCGAAACCGGTGCTGGCCCCAGTAATCAGGAGATTTCCTCTTTGCGCCGTTCACTGCAGGGCCGAGAAGTCTGTCGGGGTCAAGAGTTGGATGCTGATCCTGTCGACAATGGGGCCATCTCGCTCACTCTCCTGCTTGACCTTCTGCCACGTCGGATCGTCGCCGAAGGCCCTCCACTTCTCCTCACGCTCCACGGGTGATTTCCAGGCCAGGATGTACGTCAGCTCATTGCTCGACCGTCCCACATCGGTCGTCCAGAAACCAACTTGCTGGATGCCGTGTCTCTCCCAGATAGCCAGCGTGTGGTCGCGGAAACGGCTGACCAGCGCTTGCATGCGCCCAGGTACCAGTCGATAGACGCGAAGCTCGTAGATCATTGCTGTGTTCTCCTCGGAAGATGACGGAGCCGGCAACAACGCCGGCCCCGCCGTGTTCCGACTGTGTGGGATACGCTACCTCGTCGCCGCCTCTAAGATGACATCCGCGACCTGTTGCGGCTTCGACAGCATCGGCGCATGGCTGGTTTGCAGAGTAGTTGTCTTCGCACCAATCTTGTTGGCCATGGACAACTGCAAGTCGGTCGCCATCATCCGGTCATTGGCTGCCACGATGAAGTAGGATGGCTTGGTTTTCCAAGCCGCCACACTGACCTTTTCACCGAACGCCTTGCTGTTGATCGGCACCTGACTAACGGCCATCAGGTTGGTTTCCGCTCTTGATACGTCCGGCGCGAAATCATGCGCCATGACCTCAGCGGGCAGGCTCAAATAGCCGGTATCGTCGGATTGCAGTCTCTTCATACCGGCCGGGGGTTCATATTCCTTACCCAGGTCACCGGCTGCTTGACCTTCGGATGGTGCAAAGGCCGCCACGTACACCAGCGCGCTGACTTTATCGCTCGCCCCCGCCTGGGTGATCGCCATGCCACCCCATGAATGGCCGACCAGGACGACCTTACCGGTCTGCGCGGCAATGGCACGATTTGTCGCCGCCACATCGTCGGCTAGAGAGGTCAGCGGGTTCTGCACCACAACCACCTTCAGGCCCTTGGCCTGCAACAACGGTACGACCTTGTTCCATTCCGATCCGTCGACGAATGCGCCGTGCACAAGCACAACAGTCGTGTTGGAGGTCGCAGCCGGCGCCAGGGCCGGCATAGTGAAGCCTGCCAGCATCGTCGATGCCAGCAGCACTGTTTGAAAACTGGGTACAGTGATTCGCACAATCTAGTCCTTTCAAGGGTTCAAAGAGTTCAAAGGTTCAGGGATCATTTACCCCGGGCAAAATAATCGGAATCAATTTGATGGGGAGATGGAAACGGGCGAAATCACTTTTCCATTTATGCAGTGACGGCGGCCTAGATGCCGGCGTACCACTCGTAGCCCTGATCTTCCCAATAGCCGCCGTGGCCGCGGCCGATCTGCTTGAAGCTCTCGACCAGCTCGATTCGCATGATGTACTTGGCCATCTTGTACCCGAGCTGGCGTTCGACTCGTATCCGCACCGGCGCTCCGTTCGCGATGGGCAGGGGCTTGCCGTTCAACTCGTAGGCAAGAATCGTCTGCGGATGGCGCGCGTCGTCCAGATCGATGCTTTCGTAATAGCGCGTGCCGCTCTCATCCATGGGGTCCGCGCAATGGAACACCACATAGCGAGCGGCACCGGTAGGTTGAACGAGATCCAGGATTTCGCTGAGCGGCACTCCCGTCCATTTGGCGATCGCGCTCCAGCCTTCGACGCAGTCGTGCCGCGTGACCTGGGTACGGGCTTTCATGGCACGAAGCTCGGCGAGGGATAGCTCGCCCGGCACGCGCACCAACCCATCGACGCGCAATTTCCAGTCGCGAAATTCGGCCTCGGCGTGGCGTTGGTAATCCTCATCCTCGGGATTGTCCGTTCCATTGCTGCGAAACGTCGGCGAGAGATCGGACTCGTCGAATTCCTGGGCCAGAGCGGTCCTGGCGGTGAGGGCGCGCTGGATTGCGCGATTCGCCGTTTCCCCGGCGCCTAGGAGCTTGGGACCCCAGCTGCTTCGCGACACGGCATCGCATCCCGCAAGCAGCAAACCGGAAGCCGCGGCGCTCAGGCGCAGAATGAAGCCGCGCCGATTCATCGCGCGGTCCTCTCGGAGGCCGAGTCGGGAGTGAAAGCGTCCGTCGTGGGCTCCTCGACCTCGTAGCGCCCCGTGATCATTGAACGCAGATTGTTCCAAAATCCGCTGATGATGGACTCGAGCACGTGGATGAGCACGAAAAGGACGATCAGATTGGCGGCGATGAAATGCAGGGTGCGCGCCGACTGCCGGCCGCCGAAAAAATCCACCCAGCCCGGGACCAGGGTGTCCATTTGCGGGGACATCGCAATGCCCGTGAGGATCATGAACGGCAGCAGCCCGAAGATGACCGCGAGATAGGCCAGTTTCTGCAGCACGTTGTAGCGCTTCGCTTCCTGCCCCGAGGGATGCCGCAAGAGCAGATGATCGACGATGGACAGGCCGATGGATCGCCAGTCGCGGCGAGTCGGCGCCAGGTCGTTCGACAGATGGCGGCTCCAGATCGAGGACGCGATGTAGAGCGCGCCATTGATGGCGAATACCCAGGCGAAAAGAAAGTGCCAGCGCCGCGCCATCGCCAGCCATACGGGACCGGGAATGGTGAGCCACGAGGGGAATGCGCGTTCAGCAAGCTGGCCCCGGGAATCCCTGGAAAGGCCCAGC
>WNFR01008793.1_pt1 | contig 10206 bp, 4 predicted proteins | sample 5400221 | NCBI WGS metagenome assembly WNFR01 (sample SAMN13153357, study PRJNA577476) | soil metagenome | isolation source: 40 cm soil under Madrone tree | place: USA:California | collected 2016-06-14 | reverse complement strand
GTCACCATATACCGCCTCGTCAACGCCTTCGCCCTTGTGCCCGGTAATCATCCTGCGAAGCTCTTGGTCCATACCATGCCTTCGCGCCGTGGTAATGAAGCGATGACGCCAGCCATGGTTTGGCTGCACCTGGGGATCGCTGACGACCTTGCGCACGAATACACTGACCCGGTTCTTGACTGCCCTCCAAGGCCCTCGCCATCCGCCCGACTTGGTTGGGGTGAAGAACAGATAGCCATCCCGCGATCTGTTTACGAAGTCGGGAAATCCTAACGCTACAAGCTGAGGGTGTAGTGGAACATCTCGGTACTTGCGTCCCTTCACCGTTCCCGCTTCTGGCGTAATACGCAGCACATAAACTGAACCTTCGCGTTTTATGTCTTGCTTGCGAAGCTGGACCATCTCGCCAAGGCGCGCACCAGTGAACGCGCACAGCCACGGCACCCATTGCTTCGCGGCTGTCGTCTTTGGAAGCTCTGCGCCCATTGGCTTATAGGCTCGCGCACGTTGTAGGATTGCGAGAGCTTCAACATCAGTGAACCCTTTCGGGCGCAGCCGCATCGGGACAGCGACGGCAACAGTGATCCCTGTGGCGGGATTGGACGCGAGTTTGCGGTTCCGCACTCCCCACCAAAACACAGTCTTTAGCGCCACCAAGTCGCCATCGTTCACCGTCTTCGCGGACACCGGCTTGCCAGTTCGAGGGTTGATCTCAGCAAGACGTGCATCCTTGAAGGCGACGACGTTCTCAGGCGTCACCCTTGCCGGATCGTCATGCCCGAGGAATTTTACAAGGACCCGAATGGATCGGCTGTAGCCATCTGCCGTGCTTACCGAAGCCTTCCCGGCTGCCCTGGCTTCACGACTCCACCCCTCTAGCAGTGTATCCAAGGTGACACCTTGAGCGGACACCGGGCATGCGCCGCTGGCCTTGTTGTCCCACTGAGGGAACCGAGCGGCGTTGTCATCGGGGCGATAGTCACCATCAGCATTGCGGGTCAGCGTCACGCTCGCCTCGTGCATCGCTCGCGCAATCTGTTGGAGCAGTTTTCCTCGGCTCGCCTCGTCAACCCTTATCGCTTTCCGCGCTAGGACTAAATCAACGAATGGCCCGAAGCGTTCCGCTAAGGCAGCCGCCTTGCGCGCCTCGTCTCCTATCAACAGCGAGGACCCGCCGAAGTCGCCGGCAAAGGCTGACAGATTGTCTTTCTGCACTCGCCTCCATTGCTCGGCCTCCCCCGGATCATCTTCAAGGGCGCTTGTGAACTGCTTGTAGACTTCACCAGCGAGTGCCGTGGCCTCCTTCTGTGTCAGGGAGCGGGGCCTTTCTCTTAGAGACCTCCACACCCATTCAAGGTGCGCGGCAACGGCTGCCTGCCTGATCTTCCCTTCGCTCTCGTTGTTAGTTCGCAGCGACAGGCGCACTGAGACGGTCTTGTTAGTGATCTCTACGCGGGTCAGCGAGTCGCCGACAGGAAAAAGCAACGCCTTTCCCACCAAGCTAGACTTCACGTCTGCTGGGATACGCTGCACAAAATAAAGCTGAGAAACGCCTTTGCGCTTCATGGGACGGACCAGACGAAGAAGCATTGTTGCTCACCGATGTTACACAGTCCGGTGAGTCGCAACAGTCTGTTATCGCTTATCTATCTGATCTAAAGGGAGATCGTCAGAGGGATGGTGCCCAGGAGAAGACTCGAACTTCCACGGCCTTGCGGCCACAGGTACCTGAAACCTGCGCGTCTACCAATTCCGCCACCAGGGCATCGGGAGCCGGATTGTCGTCAGTCGGCCCCTAAAGTCAACGAACAATTGGGGACCGGCTTGCCTCCCGATTCGAAGCGAGCCGGAAGCAATGGCACCTATGAATTCGCGCCCCCTTGATTGGGGGCGGGCGATCAAAGGTGGCACGCACAATTGGTCTTGTTCCCAGGCCCAGGTTCCTGCGATATCTCAACCTGAAATTGGGGAGAATTCATGGCGAGTCCCGTAGCGACGATTTTCGGCGGATCGGGTTTCATCGGCCGCTACATCGTGGAGCGGCTGGCCAAGCGCGGCTGGATCATGCGCATCGCCGTGCGCCGGCCGGACCAGGCCCTTTTCCTGAAGCCACTGGGCGACATCGCCCAGATCGTGCCCGTCGCCGCCAATATTCGCCATGAGCGTTCGGTCGCCGCAGCCGTACAGGGCGTCGACTCGGTCGTCAATCTGGTGGGCATCCTGCACGAGAGCGGACGGCAGCGCTTCAATACGGTCCATGTGGAGGGTGTGCGCCGTCTGGCCCGCGCCGCGGCCGGTGCCGGGGTGCGCCACTTCCTCCACCTCTCGGCGCTGGGCGCCGATGCGCAATCGGCGTCATCCTATGCGAGATCCAAGGCGGCGGGGGAAGCCACCCTGCGCGAGCATTTTCCCTCCGCCATCATGCTGCGCCCCAGCGTCGTCTTCGGGCCGGAAGACGATTTTTTCAACCGCTTCGCCGCCATGGCAAGGGTCTCGCCCGCCCTTCCGCTCATCGGCGGCGGGCGCATGCGCTTTCAGCCCATCTATGTGGGCGATGTGGCGGATGCCGCGGCCCATGCCCTGGAGAATCCGGCGCTGGCCGGGCAAATCTTCGAACTGGGCGGCCCGCGCATCTATACCTTCAAGGAACTGATGGAAATGCTGCTGGCCGCCATCGGCCGCAAGCGGCTGCTTCTGCCGCTACCCTTCCCCATCGCCACGATCCAGGCGGCGATCCTGGGGCTGCTGCCCAATCCGCCACTGACGTTGGACCAGCTGCGCCTGTTGAAACAGGACAATGTGTTGAGCGGCAATCTGCCGGGGCTGGCGGAATTGGGCGTTCAGGCCACAGGGCCGGAAGCCATCCTGCCCAGCTATCTGGAGAGCTATCGCCCAGGCGGGCATTTCGCCAAGGCGGAAGCTTTGTAGCCTGCAGGAGCTCAATACCCTCTGAAATAGATCAGATAGAGCAGGGCTGCGCCCAGCAACAGGCGGTAGACGACGAAGATCGTGAAATTGCCGCTGCGCAGCCAGCGCATCATGAAGGCGATGGCCGCAATTCCGGCAAAGGCCGAAAGCGCCGCGGTCAGCGCCGCGTCGTGGAGTTGGCCCAGATCCCCCGACTGCACCAGCTTGTAGCCTTCCAGCAGGCCGGCCGCGGCGATGGCCGGAATCGAAAGCAGAAATGAAAACCGCGCCGCCTCGGCACGCTCGTAGCCGAACAACCGCGCCGCCACGATGGTAATGCCCGAACGGCTGGTGCCCGGCACGAAGGCCAGTGTCTGGGCGATGCCGATGACCAGCGCCTGGGGCAGGGTCATGTGCCCCAGCCGGCGCGCGGTCAGGCCGATACGGTCGACCGCGTAGAGCACGATGCCGAAACCGATCATGGTCCAGGCCACCACATGCACGGAGCGCAGCATGTCGCCCAGGTAACGGTTGACAGCGAATCCGATGGCCAGCGCCGGCAAGGTGGCAACCGCGATGTTGAGGGCAAGCTTGGCGCCCTCATCAACCCGGCCCGTCGTCAGTCGCCCCAAACCCGCCAGCATGGCCAGCACGTCGCGCCAGAAATAGACCAGCACCGCGAGCAACGTTCCCACATGGGCCGCCACGTCGATTGCCAGACCCTGGTCAGGCCAGCCGGTAACGCCAGGCACCAGGATCAGATGGCCGGAGGAGCTGATGGGCAGGAATTCAGTGATGCCCTGGACCAGGGCGAGAACGACGATATGCAACAGTGGCAAGGCGGCCTCCAGCTAGCGACACCGCTGCCAGAAGGGCGGCGCGGCGCCGCTTATAGCATCGCAGCGGGAAGGGACCATAGGCTGCAACTAGTACCAAATCAGGACTAATATGTGGAAGGGTGGCCGGTCAGCAGCGCCATTCCGATCCTGGTCATTCAGAAAAAACAATAATAAGTCAATATTGCTGCCCTTACTGTCGGAATCCACTCGCAGCCCCTGTTTTCCTGCTGCATAATTCCCGCTTCAACACCCCGTCGCGGAGGTCCGCAAGCCATGGCGTCCAAGATGCTGACCTTCGTCACGACCGGCCGCGAAATGCCGGAAAAACGCCCGGCCGCGGGCCGTCGGCGCGATTTCGCCGAAATCTATGCCCGTTTCGACAAGAGCCAGGCCGCGACGCAAGCCGGCCGCTGCTCCCAATGCGGCGTACCCTTCTGCCAGGTTCATTGCCCGGTCCAGAACAACATCCCCGATTGGCTGAAGCTCGCCGCCGAGGGCCGCCTGGAAGAGGCCTATGAGGTCTCGTCGGCCACTAACAACTTCCCGGAAATCTGTGGGCGAATCTGCCCCCAGGACCGGCTCTGCGAAGGCAATTGCGTCATCGAGCAGGCGGGCCACGGCACGGTCACCATCGGGGCCATCGAGCGCTATATCACCGATACCGCCTGGGAACAGGGCTGGGTCAAACCGGTCAAGCCGCGCGTCGAACTGGATCGATCTGTCGGCATCGTCGGCGCCGGCCCTGCGGGCCTCGCCGCCGCCGAGCAGCTTCGCGCCAAGGGTTATCGCATCACCGTCTATGACCGCCACGACCGGGTCGGCGGGCTGATGATCTATGGCATTCCCAACTTCAAGCTGGAGAAGGAGGTGGTGCTGCGCCGGGCGAAGTTATTGGCCGATGCCGGCATCGAATTCAAATTGCAGACCGAGATCGGCCGCGACGTCACGCTGGCCGAATTGCGGGCACGCCATGACGCGGTGCTCATCGCCTGCGGCGTCTACAAGCCGCGCGAGATCAAGGCGCCGGGCGTGGGCCTGCAAGGCATCCTTCCCGCGCTCGAGTATCTGACCGCCAGCAACCGCGCCAGCCTGGGCGATGTACCGGCGGATTCACACGGCCGCTTCGACGCCAAAGGCAAGCATGTGGTGGTGATCGGCGGCGGCGATACGGCAATGGATTGTGTGCGCACCGCAGTGCGCCAGGACGCCAAATCCGTGAAGTGCCTCTACCGCCGCGACCGCGCCAACATGCCGGGCTCGCAACGCGAAGTGACTTATGCCGAGGAAGAAGGCGTGGAGTTCGTCTATCTCGCAGCACCCGAGGCCTTTCTCGGCGAGCGCAAATTGACGGGCCTGCGCGCGCAGCGCCTTCACCTGGGCCTGGCGGATGCCACCGGCCGGCAGACGCCCCAGGCGATCGAAGGATCCCACTTCAACCTGCCCGCCGATCTGGTGCTGAAGGCCCTGGGCTTCGATCCCGAGGATATTCCGGGTGCATTCAAAGCCCCCGACCTCGCCGTCACCCGCTGGGGCACCTTGAAGATCGATTACCGCAGCATGATGACCAACCTCGATGGCGTGTTCGCCGCCGGCGACATCGTTCGCGGCGCGGCCCTCGTCGTCTGGGCCATCCGCGACGGGCGCGACGCCGCCGAGCAAATCGAGGCCTATCTCGCGGCCAAGAGCGCCAGCCTCGGCGTGGCGGCGGAGTAAAGCGATTGCGGCCACCCCCCAACTCTCCCCTATCAAAGCGCAAACCTTCGGTTTGCAGGCGGAGGGAGGGTTGGGATGGGGGTGGCTGTTTTCTGGAGCGAATTAGATGACCGAAGATTTCACAGCCTCATATCTCCGCAACGCCAAACATCTGGCGGAGGGCGGGCTCTACGATCCGCGCGAGGAGCATGATGCCTGCGGGGTAGGTGTCATCGCGTCCCTCGACGGGCGGCCGCGCCGCCAGGTAGTGGAAGCGGCGATCGCGGCGCTGAGGGCCGTCTGGCATCGTGGTGCCGTCGATGCGGATGGCAAGACCGGCGATGGCGCCGGCATTCATGTTCAGATCCCGCAGGATTTCTTCCAGGACCATATCCGCCGCGCCGGCTCGCAGATGGGCCCGGGCAAGCTGGGCGTGGGCATGGTCTTCCTGCCGCGCACGGACCTCGGCGCCCAGGAACGCGCCCGGGTGGTGGTGGAACGCGAAATCCTCTCCTACGGCCATACCATCTATGGCTGGCGCCAGGTGCCCGTGAACGTGGATGTCATCGGCGAGAAAGCCAATGCCACGCGCCCGGAGATCGAGCAGATCATGATCTGCAACAGCCGCGGCGCGGGCGAGGAGCAGTTCGAGATCGACCTCTATGTCATCCGCCGGCGCATCGAAAAGGCAGTGATCGAGGAGAGCATCAAGGATTTCTACATCTGCTCGCTGTCCTGCCGCTCGGTCATCTACAAGGGCATGTTCCTGGCCGAGCAGTTGACCGCCTTCTATCCCGATCTGCGGGACGAGCGCTTCGTTTCCAACTTCGCCATTTATCACCAGCGCTATTCCACCAACACCTTCCCAACCTGGCATCTGGCCCAGCCCTTCCGCGTCATCGCCCATAACGGGGAGATCAATACCCTCAAGGGTAATCTCAACTGGATGAAGGCCCATGAGACGCGCATGGCCACGCCCGTCTACGGCGATCACATGGAGGCCATGAAGCCCATCGTGCAGGCAGGGGGATCGGACTCGGCGTCGCTGGACAACGTGTTCGAGGCCATGGTGGGCGTGGGCCGTAACCTGCCCATGGTAAAGGCCCTGCTGATTCCCGATGTCTGGGCGGGGCGCGAGACCATGCCCAAGGCGCACCGCGACTTCTACAGCTATTGCAATTCGGTGATGGAGCCCTGGGACGGGCCGGCGGCGATCTGCGCCTTCGGCGGCAATTGGGTGATCGCAGGCATGGACCGCAACGGGCTGCGCCCCATGCGCTACACCATCACCGGCGATGGGTTGCTGCTGGCGGGATCGGAAGCCGGCATGGTGCGGGTGGACGAGAACACCATCGTGGAAAAAGGCCGCGTCGGGCCGGGCCAGATGATCGGCATCGATCTCGCCGCCGGGCGCCTCTATCGCCACCGCGATCTCATGGATCATCTCTCGAGCCAGGCCGCCTTCAGCGATTGGGTGAAGAACATCACCGTGATCGACAGCTTGGTGCGCAACGCCCCGGGCAAGCCGGCCGCCTTCGAGCGCGAGGAGTTGCGTCGGCGACAGCTGGCCGCCGGTTTCACGCTGGAAGATCTGGAGCTGATCCTCCATCCCATGGTGGAAGAAGCAAAGGAGGCCGTGGGCTCCATGGGCGACGATACGCCGCTCGCCGTTCTGGCCGACCATTATCGGGGCTTGCATCACTTCTTCCGCGAAAGCTTCAGCCAGGTCACCAACCCGCCCATCGATTCGCTTCGCGAGAGCCGGGTGATGACGCTCAAGACGCGCCTGGGCAATCTCGGCAACGTCCTCGACCAGGAAGAAAGCCAATGCCGGCTGCTGCAGCTCGAATCCCCCGTGCTGTTGACTTCCGAATTCGAGGCGATGCGAATCTACATGGGCGAAAGCGCCGCCGTGGTGGATTGCACCTTCAATCCCCGGAGTGGCGACAACGCGCTACGCGATGCGGTGCAGTCCATTCGCCGCCAGGCCGAGGATGCCGTACGCGGCGGGGCGGTGCATATCGTGCTGTCGGACGAGGCCACAGGCAAGGATCGCGCCGGCATTCCCATGATTCTGGCCACTGGCGCGGTCCACACGCATCTGCTGCGCCAGCAGTTGAGAACATTCACCTCCCTCAACGTGCGCTCCGGCGAATGCCTGGACGTGCATCATGCTGCCGTGCTGGTCGGGGTGGGCGCCACCACGGTCAACGCCTATGTGGCCGAGGCCAGCATCGCCGATCGCCATCGCCGTGGCCTTTTCGCTCACCGCAGCCTGGAGGATTGCCTGAAGCGCTATCGCGAGGCCCTCGACCAGGGCCTGCTGAAGATCATGTCCAAGATGGGCATCTCGGTGATCAGCAGCTATCGCGGCGGCGGCTTCTTCGAGGCCCTCGGCCTCTCGCGCACCCTGGTCGCCGAGTATTTTCCCGACATGCCCTCGCGCATTTCCGGCATCGGCATGACGGGCATTCAGCGCCGGGTGCTGGAACTCCATCGCCGCGCCTGGCGCGAGGACCATGCGGCGCTGCCCATCGGCGGATTCTATCGCTATCGAATGGGCGGCGAGGCCCACGCCTGGGAGGCCGGCCTCATCCACATGCTGCAATCCGCCGTCACCACGGAGGCCTATCAGACCTTTAAGAAATACAGCGAGGCGATGGAGAAGCGCCCGCCAATCGCGATCCGCGATCTGCTGGCCTTCGAGCCGGCCAAGCCCGCGATCTCCATCGACGAAGTTGAATCCATCACCGAGATCCGCAAGCGCTTCAACACGCCCGGCATGTCCCTGGGGGCGCTGTCGCCCGAGGCCCATGGCACCCTCAACATCGCCATGAACCGCATCGGCGCCAAATCGGATTCCGGCGAGGGCGGCGAGGACCCGGCACGGTTCCGCCCGCGGCCCAACGGCGATAACGCCAATTCCGCCATCAAGCAGGTGGCCTCCGGGCGCTTCGGCGTCACCGCCGATTACCTGACCAATTGCCGCGAGCTGGAGATTAAGATCGCCCAAGGGGCCAAGCCCGGCGAGGGCGGCCAGCTTCCCGGATTCAAGGTTACGGCGGAGATCGCCCGATTGCGCCTGGCGACGGAGGGCGTCTCCCTCATCTCGCCACCGCCCCACCACGACATCTATTCCATCGAGGATCTGGCCCAGCTCATCTACGATCTGAAGCAGATCAATACGGAGGCCAAAGTTTGCGTCAAGCTGGTGGCGCGCTCGGGCATCGGCACCATCGCCGCCGGCGTGGCCAAGGCCCGGGCCGACGTGATTCTGATCTCGGGCCATGTGGGGGGCACCGGCGCCTCGCCCCACACCAGCATCAAATACGCCGGCATTCCCTGGGAGATGGGCCTCTCCGAGGTGCATCAGGTGCTGACCCTCAATCGCCTGCGCCATCGCGTGCGGCTGCGCACCGACGGGGGCATCAAGACCGGCCGCGACGTGGTGATGGCCGCCATGCTGGGGGCGGAGGAGTTCGGCATCGGCACGGCGGCGCTTGTCGCCATGGGTTGCATCATGGTGCGCCAATGCCATTCAAACACCTGCCCGGTGGGTGTGTGCACCCAAGACCCGCGCCTTCGCGCGCGCTTCGGCGGCTCGCCGGAGAAGGTGGTGAACCTGTTCAGCTTCATCGCCGAGGAGGTGCGCGAGATTCTGGCCCGCCTCGGCGCCCGCTCGTTGAACGAGGTGATCGGGCGCACGGACCTGCTGACCCAGGTGAACCGGGGCGCCGCCGATCTGGACGATCTCGATCTCAATCCGATCCTGGCCCAGGCCGACCCCGGCGAATACGCTCGCTATTGCACGCTCGAGGGCCGCAACGAGGTGCCTGAGACCCTGGATGCCCAGATGATCGGCGACGCCAAGCAGCTGTTCGACGACGGCGAGAAGATGCAGCTGCAATACAACATCCGCAACACCCAGCGCGCCATCGGCACCAAGTTCAGTTCCAAAATCACCCGGCGCTTCGGCATGGCCGGATTGAAGCCGGGCCATGTGACCGTGCGGCTGCGCGGCTCGGCCGGGCAATCGCTGGGCGCCTTTGCCGTGCAGGGGCTGAAGCTCGAGGTCTTTGGCGACGCCAACGACTATGTCGGCAAGGGCCTCTCGGGCGCCAGCATCGTGGTACGGCCCCTACCCTCCAGCCCGCTGGCAACCCAGGCCAATGTCATCATCGGCAATACGGTTCTCTATGGCGCCACGGCGGGCAAGCTCTTTGCCGCCGGCCAGGCTGGCGAGCGCTTCGCCGTGCGCAATTCCGGCGCGAATGTCGTGGTCGAGGGCTGCGGGTGCAACGGCTGCGAATACATGACCGGCGGCACCGCCGTGATCCTGGGGCCCGTGGGCGACAACTTCGCCGCCGGCATGACCGGCGGCATGGCCTTCGTCTATGACGAGGCCGGCGAGTTCCCGCGCTACGTCAATCCCGACTCGGTGGTCTGGCAGCGCCTCGATTCAGCCTATTGGGAGAGCGAGGTGAAGAGCCTGATCGCCGAGCATGTGGCCGAAACGCAATCACGCTTCGCGCAGCGTCTCATTAACGATTGGGCACTCGAACGCGACCGCTTCTGGCAGGTGGCGCCGAAGGAGATGCTCTCTCGATTGCCACAGCCTCTCAGCGACCGGAAAGAGGAACGCCTAGAGCGAGCTTAGCCTCCCTCCCCTCCGCCACGGAATTGGGGTCACTTCCAATGCCCATTGACGCCGATCACCCCTGAATCGCGTTTCTTCACCGACAGGAATCCCTGATTCTGCTCACTGTGA
>WNFR01023182.1_pt1 | contig 10208 bp, 8 predicted proteins | sample 5400221 | NCBI WGS metagenome assembly WNFR01 (sample SAMN13153357, study PRJNA577476) | soil metagenome | isolation source: 40 cm soil under Madrone tree | place: USA:California | collected 2016-06-14 | reverse complement strand
TGCGCGACTTGCGGCGCGGGGAATTTGACGTGCTCATCGGAATCAATTTGCTGCGCGAGGGTTTGGACCTGCCCGAAGTGTCACTGGTGGCCATTTTGGATGCGGACAAAGAGGGATTCTTGCGAAGCACGACGTCGCTGATCCAGACGATTGGACGTTGCGCCAGGCACATCGAGGGAAGAGCGATTCTGTATGCGGACCGGCGGACGGACTCGATGAATCAGGCCATCGACGAAACGAACCGGCGGCGCGCGAAGCAGGTCGCGTACAACAAAGAGAACAATATCACCCCGATGTCGATTATTAAGTCCGTGGATATGGAACTGGCGAGAATCGTCGAGGCGGATTACGTGACCGTGCCGGTGGACGATGCCAGCCTCGATGCGGCCACTGCGAACATCAAAAGCGAACAGCAGCTCGCGGAGATGCTGCAACAACTTGAAACCCAAATGCGCGAAGCGGCCAAGAAGTTTGAATTTGAAAAAGCGGCGCAGCTCCGTGATCGCATCCGTTCACTAAAGCAAAAGGATGTGGCCGGACTGTTTTCAATGGCAGCAACTCCCGCGTCGGCGGAGCCGGCAAACTAAACTACGCCACGTTTCAGATCGTCCAGCGGGTAAAACGTGTCACGCCAAATGATGCCGCCCTGCTTGAGCGTAACGACGGTCGAACGGAGAAGCATGTAGCTGAAGAGAAGCGCACCGAGAGGATGCGTGAACGCGTACAACGGCGAAACACGCATGCCGATGTCCACGCCGGTGTGGAAGCAGAGCGCGATGACCAAGGCGATTGCCGCGAAAATGCGAATCCACCCGTGGCCGAACAAAATACCGAAGACTGGTGCTACGTTCATGAGCAGAAGACCGGTAACGGCAATCACCACGACAGCCACGCTGTAGCCCACGCCGGCGAAGAAATTTTTCGTGACGCCGCGAATCAGATTGCCGAGGCCGGCGTGCCAGCGCACGACGACGAAATCCTGCGCAATACCCGCTCCCGAACGAAAGCCCGATTGCTTGACGATTTTTCCCAATTTCATATCATCCACAACTTCCATGGCCAGGCGGCGGTGGGTGCCGCTGGCTTCATAGGCGGCGCGCTTGAGGAGTTGGAACGCGCCAACCCCGATATAAGCGCGTGAATTGGGATTGGCCACGCGATAAGGATCGATGGCAATGTTAAACGCCATGCCAAAAAAAGTAATAAGCACCGTCTCCCAGAAGCCAACCATTTCGACATCGCCCATGAGCGTGAGGTGCTCCAGGTTGCGCGCTTTCGCGAGAGCAATGGCGCGGCGCAGGGCATCGGGCTTAAACCGCACATCGGCATCAGTGAAGAGCAGCCAATCGCCGTTGGAGGCTTCGTAGGCTTTCTGGACGGCGTGAGGTTTGCCGAGCCACCCAGCGGGTAGTTGCGTGATGTGGACGACCCCAAGCCGCGGATGCACGGCAGCGAACTCGTCGAGGATGCGGCCGGTAGAGTCCTGCGACCGATCATCGACCGCAATTACCTCCAGCTCCGGGTAATCAATTTCCATCAGCGTGGCAAGTGCGGCGGGCAGTTTTTCTTCTTCGTCACGCGCCGCGAAGAGAATCGAGATGCGCGGACAATCGGCGTCGCATGCGGGCGCGAAATCCTTGATCCAAGGAAGGCGCATGGTGCCATAGGCAACGCGGAGGCCGTGGGTGAGCCAGAAGAATGCAATGAAACCAAAGAGGACCAGTCCGAAAAGATGCATGGAAATTGGTGTCAGCGTTGCCCTCGGGTTATCCTAACACGGGATGCCAAATAGCCTGGCGATCATCGGGGCGGGACGCGTCGGACGAGCGCTGGGACGCCGGCTCCGCGAACTGGGGTGGAAGATTGGAGCAGTCGTTACCCGCAGCGACGCGAGCGCGCGGCGGGCCGTTCGGTTCATTGGAGCAGGGAAAGCTTGCGCCCGAATGACGCGGCAGATCCTGGCATCGCGGGTGATCCTGATCGCAACACCCGATGACGAAATCGCGATTGTTGGGCAAGAACTGGCGCGGATCGGCGAAGAAGAGTTGCGCGGGAAAGTTGTACTGCATACCAGTGGGGCGATGGACTCTCGTGTGCTCGATGCCCTGCAAATGCAAGGCGCGACGGTTGGATCGATGCATCCGCTGCAATCGTTCAGCGGAGTCGCGGTGCCGTCGCTGGAAGGCAAGGTTTTTACGATTGAAGGGGAAACGCATGCGGTCCGGGTAGCGCGGCAGATCGCGCGAGCGCTCGGCGGATCGCCCGTGCACATCGCGGGAAGCAAGAAAATCTTGTATCACGCGGCAGCAGCGATGGCCGCCGGTCATGTGCTCGCGCTTGAGGAAGCCGCCATGCAGTTGCTCCTCTCGCTTGGGATGAGGCGGAGCGAAGCCGTGCGCGCGTTGTTGCCGCTGACGCGCCAGGTTCTGGAGAATTTGGAAACGTTAGGGCCACGCGCGGCGTGGACCGGTCCGCTCTCTCGGGGCGATTACAAAGTGGTGCGGGCGCATTTGGACGCACTTCAGGAATCGCCGGAAGAATTTGCGCAGGCCTACGATATGCTAAGTCACCTGGCGGCGCGCGTGCTCGCAAAAGATGCTGCCGGGATGTTGGCCGAATTGGAAAAGATTTCCCTGGAAAAGAAACCAAAAGCAGAGGCCATAGGGGGCAATGCGTGAAACGACTCCAGATTCGGATGGAAAGTACGAAGCTGGCAAACGGTTTGAACGTGGTGGTCGCGCCGGATACCACGGCGCCGGTGGTTACCGTGGGCGTGTATTACAAAATCGGATTCCGCCTCGAGCCGCGGGGGCGCAGCGGGTTTGCGCATCTGTTCGAACACATGATGTTTCAAGGCTCCGCGAACGCGCCGAAGATGCAACACATCAAGCTGGTCAATTCCAGTGGCGGCGTGCTGAACGGCTCGACGAGTTACGACGTGACGAACTACTACGAAGCGGTCCCTTCGAATGCGCTGGAACGCGTGCTGTGGCTCGAAGCGGACCGCATGCGCGCTTTGAAGGTGGATGATGAAAATCTGAAGAACCAGCGCGACGTCGTGAAGGAAGAAGTTCGCGTCAACGTGATGAACCAGCCATATGGCGGTTTCCCGTGGCTGGACATGCCGCCGGTGGCGTTTCGAAATTGGGCGAACGCGCACAATTTTTACGGTGATTTTGCCGACCTCGATGCCGCGGACTTGGCCGACGTACAGTCATTTTTCAAGACGTACTACGTGCCGAATAATGCCGTGTTGCTGGTGCTGGGCGATGTGAAAGCGGAAGAAGGCATCGCGCTGGCAAAAAAGCATTTCGGCGAGATTCCGGCGGGAGCGCCGCCGCCGTTCGCCGATCCCAGCGAGCCCGAACAAGCAGAGGAGCGGCGCGGCAACGTGGAGGAAAAATTCGGGACGTTACCCGCGATGGCCATTGGATACGTGTTGCCAAAAAGGCGCACGGTCGATTGGTGCGCCATGGCGCTGCTGGATCAGGCTCTGCACGGCGGACGCGCGGGAAGAATGCATCGCGAGTTGGTGCTGGAGAAACAGATTGCCGTCGATGCCGGCGGCGGAATTGACGACATCTTCGGTTACAACGGGCCGACGCAAATGACCACGCGCATTCTCCACAAGCCCGAGTATTCGAACGAAGCGACTCTGCAAGCGTTTGATGCGGTGATCCGCGAAGTGCAGGAAAAGGGCATCAGCGCGGACGAGCTGGAACAATTGAAGGTGAAGTGGCGCTCGGATTATTTCGCAACGCTGGAAGGCGGCCGGGGTGGCTACATGCCGAAGTACGGCCTGATGCATCTCCTCGCGTGCTTCACGCTGTTCGATAACGATCCGCAACTAGTGAACACCATTCTGGATGGGTTTCTTGCCGTCACGCGAGAAGAGATCCAAGCCGTGGCCAAAAAATATCTGCGAAACGAAAGACGCGCGATTGTGTTTCGCACGCCGGTCAAGGCCGGAGTACCCGCGGACGCGGGCGCGAAGGAGGCGGCGTAATGGCGACTCGCGTTGTGGAAGTGGCCAACGGAGTGCCTGGCCTCGCGGCGGAACGCGCGGTGACGTGGCCGAAACGGACCAAGGCGCGGCTTTCGAACGGACTGGAAGTCATTCTTGCGGAGGCGCACTCGATTCCCAGGTTTCATGGCGAACTGTTTTTCCGCTCAGGAAACGCAGCTGCGATTCATCGCGCTCCGGGGCTCGCGGAAATGACTGCGACGGTGGTGCGCACCGGAACAACGAAGCGCGCAAGCCGCCAGATCGAAGAAGATCTGCGGCGCATCGGCGCGGACCTCTCTTCCAGCGCCGGAGCAGATACCAGCGCAATTTCGTTTGCTGGTTTGTCGGAATTCTCGGAACCGCTGCTGGGATTGGTGAATGAACTGGCGCGCGAAGCGGCATTTCCGGAAGCCGAATTCGAACGCGAACGGCGGCAGAAGCTGGAAGAAGTAAAGTTGGAGCGCACGCAACCGGGATTTCTGGCGAGCGAGATATTGCGTAAAGTCTTGTTCGGCGCGCATCCCTACGGGCAAGTGTCGCCGAGCGAAGAGCAAGTGGCCGCGTACAAGCGCGAAGATTTGCGGGCGGTCTACCGCGAATTTTACACGCCGGAAAATGGGATCTTGCTGCTTGTCGGCGATTTCGACGCGCAGGAAATGTTGAAGACCGCCGAAAAAGTATTTGGCGGATGGACCGGAAAAAAACCTGAGACGAGCGCAGCTGCGGCTCCGGCGAATCTGCGCGGGCGACGGGTGTATGTGGTGCACGTGCCGGGAGCGGTCCAGACGCAGGTCCTTGCGGGATGCCACGTGATCACACGGAAGCATCCGGACTGGATCAAGCTGGGTCTCACGAACAGTTTGTATGGCGGAGCATTTAATTCCCGTTTAGTAATGAATATCCGCGAGGATAAGGGCTATACCTATAGCCCTCGCAGCGGAGTAAATGCGCTGCGCCAGCACGGCTACCTTTCGGTTTCGGCCGCGGTGCGAAATGATGTTGTGGCGGCATCGTTGACGGAAATGTTTTATGAGATGGACAAACTGCGGTCCGTGCCGGTGCCGGAACCGGAGCTGGCCGACGCGCAAAATTACCTGAGCGGAGTCTTTTCCATGGGACTGGCGACGCAGGATGGCTTGCTGTCGCAATTCTCCACCGTGGCGCTGAACGAATTGCCGGACGACTACCTCGAAACCTATCGCCAGAAAGTTCGCGCCCTCACGCCGCAAGACCTGCTCGCGACGGCGCGCAAATATCTGGACTCCGCAAACATGCAAATTGTCGTCGTCGGCGACCGCGCGCAAATCGAATCGCAAGCCGCCCTCTTCGGCGAACTTGAAATCTACGACGCGCAGGGGAAGCGTCTGGAGTGAATGCGCCTTTTGTTGTTGATTTGTGTATCTAGTCGGAAAATTATATTGCCGCTATGCCGCGGCGATTCCAATCCAACTCCTTTCCATCGTTCTTTTTCTCGGCTTGATCTTTTCCGCCTCAGCGGACGCCGGAAAGAAAAAACGGCGGGCCAAGCCGGTGGCTCTCAATACAGCCACGTCGGAAGAACTGCAGCAAGTGCCGGGAATCGGGCCGGCGACGGCGGAGAAGATTTTGCAAATGCGCAAGTCGTATGGCCCGTTCAAGAGCGTGGACGATTTGCTGGCCATTCGCGGGCTCGGGGCGAAGCGCCTCGAAAAAATGCGCAAATATCTGACTGCGGGAAAACCGAATTCCAAAAATGCGGCGCCAGCAACGGGATGCTCCGGCCGCGCGAAACCCAAGGTGCCCCCCGGAAAATCACCGATCAAAACTTCTGCACAACCAGCGTCTTCGCAAACCGCTGGGGGGTCCCGACGAGCCACCACTTTAGACGCCGAAGGAAAAAGCAGATTCCTCGCTTCGCCGATGCGGATGCCGTAGCCTTCGAGGGCGACGACTTTTTTCGGGTGATTGGTGAGGACGCGAATGTCCTTGAGGCCGAGGTCGATCAGGATTTGCGCGCCGATGCCGCTTTCGTGCTGGACCATGCGCTGGCGCGCAGGCTCGCGATCGAGCTGGCCGCGCTTGTGGAAATGAATCTGGGGGAGCGCACCGGGCTCTTCGGCGGTCTCGACGCTGAAGCCGCGTCCCGTGTGGTGCAGGTAGAGAAAAACGCCGCGGTCTTCCTTGGCGATGGCGGCCAGCGAGCGCGAGACCAGTTCGCTGCAATCGCAAGCGGTGGAACCGAAAACGTCTCCGGTGAGGCAGTGCGAATGGACGCGCACCAGCGCCGGCTCCGCGCCTTCCAGATCGCCGCGCACAAGGGCAACGTGCTGATCGTGGTCCACGTCGCTGGCGTAGGCGATCATGCGGAAACCGCCAAAGCGCGTGGGCAGGACCGCTTCCGCGACGCGCCGGACGTAGCGCTCGTGCTGCATGCGGTAGCGAATGAGGTCCGCCACCGTGAGCATCTTCAGGTTGTGTTCCTTGCAAAATTCAACAAGCTGCGGCACGCGAGACATGGTGCCGTCATCACCCATGATTTCGCAGATGACGCTCGCAGGAGTGAGGCCGGCGATTCGGGCGAGGTCGACGGAGGCTTCCGTCTGGCCGGCGCGGACGAGCACGCCGCCGTTGCGCGCACGCAGGGGAAAAATGTGGCCGGGGCGCGCGAGGTCCTGCGGCTTCGTTTTTGGATCGATGGCCGTCAGAATCGTGATGGCGCGATCGGAAGCGCTAATCCCCGTTGTGACGCCAACGCGCGCGTCCACCGCTTCAGTGAAGGCCGTGCCGTGAACGGAAGTGTTGATGGGAGACATCAGCGGGAGGTGGAGTTCGTCGCAGCGCTCTTCCGTGAGGGGCATGCAAATCAGGCCGCGGCCATACTTGGCCATGAAGTTGATGGCGTCGGGGGTGATTTTTTCGGCGGCCATGGCGAGGTCGCCTTCGTTTTCGCGATCCTCGTCGTCGACGAGGACGACCATGCGGCCCTGGCGGATTTCTTCCACGGCATCTTCGACGGTGGCGAATGGTGAGCGCGCATCAGTCATCGCAGGTTTTCCCTCGCTGAATGATGATGATAACACTGGCGATGGCTGAGGTGGCAATGTCCGGATGGAGGGAAATTCAAAAGCCCCGCCGTCCGGGAACCCGCGGACGGGGTACCAAAGACCATTCCCCTCGTTTGGCATGTTCCACTCGCTGGACGGTGTGGAATTGATTTCAGTTTGAGGGCTGCTAGAATGGCGACTCCCTGGAGGGAATGCTAATGCCTCCCACACTTGCGAATGGAAGGATCTGTTACATCGAGATGCCCGCCGCAGACATTGCGCGCTCGGCCGACTTCTACGAGCGGGTCTTCGGCTGGACTATCCGGAAACGCGGCGATGGCAGCACTGCTTTTGACGATGCGAGCGGCGAAGTGAGCGGCACGTGGGTGCTCGGGCGCCCGCCCGCAGCAAAGCCCGGCCTCCTGTTTTATATCATGGTTGACAGCGTGGCCGCGACCATTGACGCGGTGGTAGCCCAAGGGGGCGAGATCGTGCAGCCGATTGGCGCGGACGCACACGAGATCACGACGAGGTTCCGCGATCCGGGAGGAAACGTGATCGGCCTCTACCAACAACCCGCCTGATGCTGGGATAGGGCAGGGCGGTCTCTGTTTTTTTGAGACAGACTCGAGGCCTGTGCGGCACCTACGCTGCGCCAGCGCGGCAAAGCCCTGCCACCAGCCGTTGTGGCGCGAGGTGTCCTTCTTAGAGCTCGCGAAGTGGCGGGGGCAAAGCGTTTCGGAGCGAATAGGCGCCCGGGCCGGCAATCAGCAAGCCGAAGGCAAGGAGCAGTTCGGAGAGCGCAAATTCGTACCCGCTGTGATTGATGTCGAAACCATGCGGCAGGTGGACGAGGAAGATGGCGCCGAGCATGACGATTATCACGCAGACTGCTCCGACGCGCAGAAAGGCGCCGGTGAGAATGGCGAGGCCTCCGGCGAATTGGGCCAGGCCGACGAGATAACCGACGGCCGCGGGCGCGTGCATGAAAGCGGCAAAGTTCGCCGGTCCTGGTCCGCCGAGAACGCCAAAAAGAATACCGCTGCCGTGATAGAGAAATGGGAGCGCGCAGGCTACGCGCAGGACCAGCAGAGCAAAATTGAGCTGCGGTGACTCCGAAGAGGGCATTCCTGGTGTGGGATTCATGAGTTCCTTCCCTTGCTTGTCGCCTCGGGCATAGGATGCCACAAAGCGCAAAGAAGAATCACGGCCGGCGGGAAGCGGCCCGACTACGAAGGCGGGCCCTACGAGAGTAAGTGGCGGAGGAGTTGGAAGAGGGCGGCGCCGAAGAGGGCGGAGCCGGGTGTGCCGACTTGGCTGGCGTACTCATCTAAAGAACTGAGCATCGGAATATCCGCTGGACTGGTTCTATTGTGTCCGGCTCGGGAGTTTTGCATGATCCCATTCTCAGTTCTCGATCTGGCGCCCATTGCCGAGGGCGCGACTCCGGCGGACGCTTTTCGTAACTCCCTGGAACTCGCGCAGCACGCTGAAGAATGGGGGTATCGACGCTTCTGGCTGGCCGAACACCACAACATGCCGGGCATTGCCAGCGCGGCGACGGCGGTCATCATTGGACACGTGGCCGGTGGCACAAAGACCATTCGCGTGGGAGCCGGCGGGGTGATGCTGCCCAATCATGCGCCACTGGTAATCGCAGAGCAGTTCGGTACGCTGGCGTCCCTGTATCCCGGACGCATCGATCTCGGCCTGGGCCGAGCACCTGGAACGGATGTGCCGACGACGCGGGCATTGCGGCGTGACAGTCAGTCCACCGGCGATGATTTCCCGCGGGATGTGCTGGAGTTGCAGTCGTACTTCGCACCTGCGGAACCAGGGCAGAAAATCCGCGCGGTCCCCGGCGCAGGTCTGCGCGTACCCATCTGGTTGCTGGGTTCAAGCTTGTTCGGCGCGCAGCTGGCGGCGATGCTGGGATTGCCGTTCGCTTTTGCGTCGCATTTCGCGCCCGCCGACATGATGCAGGCGCTTCATCTGTATCGAAGCGGCTTCAAGCCGTCGAAGCAGCTCGACCGGCCCTACACCATGCTGGGCGTGAATGTCGTCGCCGCTGCTACCGACGGGGAGGCGCGCCGGCTTTTTACTTCGCACCAGCAAGCCTTCGCACTACTCCGGCGCGGAACGCCGGGGCAAATTCCGCCGCCGATCGACGACATCGAAACGTATTGGTCTCCTTCGGAAAAGGACATGGCCGGCGAGTCGCTGGCCTGTTCGGTCGTTGGCGCGTCCAGGACGGTGGAGCGGGAACTGCATGAATTCATCGGGGCTACGAAGCCCGATGAACTGATGATTGCGGCGCTTATCTACGACCAGGCCGCGCGCTTGCGATCTTACGAAATCACCGCAGAGGTCCGGGAGCGGTTGCGTGTGGAAGAACGCAAAGTGAGCGTACCGGCCACTGTTTGGGCGGAAACTAAGCCGCATTGATGGCAGTGAGGATGTGACAAAAAGCAAGAGGGCGTTCCGGTTGCCCGGAATGCCCTCTTGGAATTGAAGTTACGGGCGAGCTGGAGAAACTTAGTACATGCCGCCCATGCCGCCTGCGCCGGGGGCTCCGGCAGCCGCTGCCTTCTTGTCGTCTTCCTTGATGTCGGCGATGAGAGCTTCGGTGGTGAGCATCAAACCCGCGATGGACGCTGCGTTCTGCAGAGCGAGGCGGGTGACCTTGGCCGGGTCGATAACACCCATCTTGACCATGTCGCCGTACTCACCGGTTTCGGCGTTGAAGCCGAAGTTTTCGTCCTTGGAATCGCGGATCTTGCCGATCACAACGGCGCCTTCATGGCCGGCGTTGAGAGCGATCTGGCGGGAAGGCTCTTCGAGGGCGCGCTTCACGATGCCGACACCAACAGCTTCGTCATCATGCAGCTTCAGCTTCTCGATTGCGGAGATGCAGCGGAGCAGCGCCGTGCCGCCGCCGGGGACAATGCCTTCCTCGACAGCCGCGCGGGTGGCGTGCATAGCATCTTCGACACGGGCCTTCTTTTCCTTCAGTTCGGTTTCGGTGGCAGCGCCGACTTTGATGACGGCGACGCCGCCGACCAGCTTGGCAAGGCGCTCCTGGAGCTTTTCCTTGTCGTAATCGCTGGTGGTGTTTTCGACCTGCGAGCGGATCTGCTTCACACGGCCTTCGATGTCCGCGGACTTGCCGGCGCCTTCGA
>WNFR01008787.1_pt1 | contig 10208 bp, 5 predicted proteins | sample 5400221 | NCBI WGS metagenome assembly WNFR01 (sample SAMN13153357, study PRJNA577476) | soil metagenome | isolation source: 40 cm soil under Madrone tree | place: USA:California | collected 2016-06-14 | reverse complement strand
AGTCCGCGGCCGCTACATTTGCTGAGACGTTTGGTATTGCGATGCGGAACGGCTTGTCTTGGGGCTGACGATGTTAAAGCGGCGGCTAGACCGCCGCACTCCAAAAGAAGCTGCGCTCGACGGGCGATTGGCTAGTCTACGGACGGATTGGGATTTTCGGGGAATGTCGCAGAGGCGCACTACCGAACGAGAATAGTCTGCCAGAACGGTCATTACCACGTCAATTAAATTCACGAGCGCAAGGGTTGTCGCGCGACTTGCAACTCGGTGCGATAGAAAAGGCGAAAGCGGCCCCAGGACGGCGGCCGCTTTCGCTTTGTTGCTTGCCCGCTAGTTACGTTGATCCACTGTGCTGCGTTGCGCCCGGGTGCTATTGGAGGCGAATGCCGGGGAACGGGGCCTGGAGGACGGAGACTTTGGAATTGACGCCGCCGTCGGTGGCCGACATGTTGGTCATGTACAACTTGCTGCCCTTGAAGATGGGGCTGGCGTTGAAGTCGAGCGCGTTGGCGCCGGTTCCGGAGTAACGGTGAATGAGGCTGCCGTCCGGGGCGAACACTTCGACTTCGTTGGAAAGGTTAGCCATCACGTAGAGGTTGCCCTTGACGTCGAACTGCATGCCGTCGGCAAAGAAGAGGGCGGTGGGGCTCTGAAGGCCGAGCTGTTTATCGAGGGTGGCGCCGTCGGCGAACAGTTGAATGCTGCCCGGGGTGCCGTTGTTGAAGGGGATGCGGAAGACCTGGCGATTGCCGGCGTTGTCTACATACAGATACTTCTCGTCGACGTCGAAGGCGAGATCATTCGCGCCCACATTCTGAATGGGGTTGGTGGAAACCAACGCGGGGTCGGCAAACCAAAGGGAGAGCTTGGAATCCTCGGCGCTGAGCTTGAAGATGGCGCCCAAAAGGGAGTCGGTAATGTACAGGTTCCCATGACGGTCTTCTTTGATGTCGTTGGGAAATGCCAAGCCGTCCGATGTGGAAGTCAGAGAGGTGACCTGGTGGGTGCGCGGATCGATTTTGAGTATTCGTCCGTTGCCGACGATATTGTCCGCCTGGTCGAGCACGTAGAGGTAATCGCCCTCCCAGAGTTCGCCAATCAGGCCGATGGTGGTGGCGTTGGGATTTGCGGGGACGTTGATGATATCGGTGAGATGGCCTTTGGAATTGAGCACGCAAACGTGACCGACGGTGGTTGCGCTATCCGAATTCGACGAGAGATAAAAGTTACCGTCCGGGTCGATGGCAATCCCTTCGGGCTGCCGACAAACTCCACCAGCTGCGGTCTGGAGGTTGGGGCCGAAGTTCACGATCGTGCCCACCGGAAGATCCTGTGCAAACACCGGCGTGGAAATCGCTCCTAGAGCGAAAGATAGAGCGATCGGGGACAACCATCGTCTTGCCTGCATGAGCGGGCGCATTCAATTCTCCTTAGGTCAAAGTGACGGTCAACACGACTGACCGCAAAAGATTGGGTGGAACGAGCAAAAGACTACACAGACAGGGTCCAGTTGAAACTGGTACGGAAGGACAGTTACTTGCGAACGGGCTTGACGTAACTAAGTAATGAGAAAGATACCGCCCGCAGTGCGAAGCCCTCAGCGGCTAAAGCCTTGTTGATTTTGCTTCAGTTGCGGCACGGCTAAACAAGTTGCGGAAAAAAGGCATAAGACGTTTCCTCAGGCGCTAAAGCGCATTGATGCGACGGGCTTTATGTCGGAGCTGAAGCTCCGACCCCCTTATTAGTCTGACTTTTTCCGCAGCCTGTTTAGCCGTGCCCTGACGAAAGGCCAGGGTTGCTACACCGACTCGTCAGTCCAAGTCGCGGTAAATCGCAGTGGCAAAAAAAAGCGCGCACTCCTTGCGGAGTGCGCGCCTGTTCATTTTTAGCTGAGTTGTGAGTTTTGTGTTTGGCGAAGCTCCCGCGTTAGAAGGCTACGCGCAAGCCGAGTTGGATCCAGCGGCTGCCGGACAAGCGGTTTCCTGGCACCGCTTGCGAGGAGATCACGCCAAAGGCGGCAGGATTGGTCATGTCCATGAACGAGGCGCTGCCGCCCACACCGGGATCGGCGAAGGTGACATTGTTGAACACGTTGAAGAAGTCGGCGGAAAGCTCCAACCGGAGACGTTCGGTGATGGTCGTGGTTTTGCCGAGGCTGAGGTCCTGGTTCCAGGAACGGAAACCGCGCAAGGGATTGCCGCGGCCGCTGGAGGTGTCCGAGGACAGCGAGATTGGACGGAACATGCAGTAGGCGGCGCCGGGATTCGCAAAGTAGTTGAGTCCGGTAGCCGCGCTGCCGGTGCCGGCCGTCTGGCCTGCGCCGAGGCAGGACGCGGCCGAACCGGTCACGCCGGTGTGCAAGCCGGCTCCGAAGGAACTTGCGCTGGCCGTGGGGATTTCATCCACGTTGTTCGAGGTGACGATGCCTCCGCCGAAAGCGAGACCGCTTTGCGCGGCGACCAAGGGCACGCCACTACTGGCCCGGAAAATACCGGTCAGATGCCAGCCGCCGATCACGTAATTGACTGCGCTGGGGCCAAGGTTCAACCGGTGGCCGCGGCCAAATGGCAGGTCGTAGCTGAACAGAGCGTTGTAGATGTGCGTGCGGTCAAAGTAGGACGGGCCGTAGCTCGCGTGTGGATTGAAGCTGTTGAAATATCCGTTGGTGAAGGTCTGGATTCGACCTTCCTGGTCGAGGGATTTCGAGAACGTGTAGTTCATGTCAAAGGTCAACCCACGCCAGCCGCGATTGCGCAGGGTGACGACCAGTGCGTGGTAGTTGGAAATATCGTTGGAGACGTGAACGCCGAGGTCCTGCTGCTGCAGGCTGTTGAAGGCGGGAAGTCCAACGCTGGAGCGGGTGCCGCTCATGTCGGAGAAGATGTTGGTTACTCCGCCAAAAATGAAGTCTTGGGTATGGTTGTTGGCGATGCACTGCGTGTTTGTGAAGCCCGCGCCGCAAGTGGCAGCGCCCCAGCCGACGGGCAACTGATTTTCAAACCAGGCTTGCGAGGTTAGGCCTGTGACGGATTGACCGGCGCGCAAAGCGGTGGCCACGACGTCGAAGGCCTGCGCAAAGGTCTGGCCTGAGCCGGGAGTGCCGGAAACGCTGGTAACGTCCTTGAACATGTAGGGTGACTGGTTCAACGTGACGTTGGATGGCAATCTCCGCCCCAAGCGGCCGACGTACCCCAGCTCCATAAGGAGGTTTTTCGGCAATTCACGCTGGATGGTGAAATCGAGCAAGTGCGCGCGGCCTACCTTCAAGTTCGGATCGGTTTGCACGATCCAGAACTCGCCGTTTGGTCCGGGGACGTAGGGGATGGACTTTGCAGTGTCGGCAGCAGGAACAGGAATTGTACCGTCAACACCCACGCGGAAGGTGGAAGCGACCGGGTCGGCGGAAGCGGCGTTGCAGCCGGACACGGTGACATTGATGTTGCAGGCCGGAGTCGGCAGCTGGAGGTTTTGGGAGAAGCCCTCGTTCATCGAGGAGACGACGACGTTACCGGCATCAATACGGTCGTCGGCAATGCCGTAGCCGGCGCGGAGAACGGTCTTCTTTTGTCCGAGCACTTTGCCCCACAGGCCGTCAGATGCGAAGGGATTCCACGCGAGAGAAACGCGCGGCGCAAAGTTGCTGTAGTCGGTGTTCCAGGCGCCGGACATTCCGAGCTTGCGATAGGGAACGTAGGCGAAGGTCGGGTTGTAGACCTGGCCGTTCATGGCCGCGGCCTCTTTGTTCTTGAGGTAGGCGAGGGGATCGATGGGTGTGCCGTTGGTGTCGGTCAGAACGGAAAAGCGGCCTTGGCTTTCCGAAGGAGGCGTCTGCCAGCCGTAGGAGAGGCCGTAGGTAAAGGTCAAGGTGGAACGGATGCGCCAACTGTCCTGAGCGTAGAAATCGTACGAGCGCGACTTGGCGTTCGCCACGAGCGGCGTGCCGATGGGCAGCGGATTCAGATTGGCGTCGCGCACGACTGTGACGGCGGTGCTGTCCACAAGACCGAGAGCGGCAGCGTAGAGACGATCCCAGTTCGTTCCGAGACCCGCAGCGGTTACGGCGGCAGGGCGGTCGGCGTTGGTGAGAGTTAGAAATTGCTGGTCGGCATCCAAGACAGCTTGAATGGAGTTGCGCGGACCTTGCCGGCGGTCATCGGCCTGGTAGTAGGTGGGAATCCAGTGGATGTCGGTTCCGTAGACCCAAGAGTGCTTGCCCTTGGTCCAGTTCAAATCGTCGCGAATTTCGACGTTGCTGTTGTATGTCTTGCCGCGAATAGCGCCTGGGGTGTTGTTGTCCACCGGGATGGAGAGGATGGTGCCGAAGGGAGCACCGAAATAGCCAGGCTCCAAGAAGACGGAGCCGTCGGCTGAATTGGTGCCGGGCAGGTTGAATTGCGCTGCCAGCGTGGAGGCTTTGACCGAATCGGAATTGACGCGTTCGCGGATGCGGCCGAAATGCACACTGTTGATCAGATTCCCGCGAATAATCCAGTCGAGGCCGGCGATGCCACCATCTCCGAACACGTTGCGGGTGGCATTGAATTTGGCGGTGCCGTTGCTGGCGCCAACCAGGTTGACCTGATCCTCACCGGCAGGATTCAGATCGCGCGAGTAAGCGTAGCGCGCAAAGAAGTGCAGGGTCTGGCTGAAGTTGTGATCCAGTTTGAGGGAAAAATTGTCATCGGTGCGGGGGGCTGGGGCATTGAACTTGTATCCAAGGAAATTAACGCCGTCTCCTTGCGTGGGGTCGTTGCCGGAAGGCAGCATCGCCCATAGGGCTTTCACCGTGGGGCTGAGACCGAGACCGCGCGGATCGTTGGCGGCGAGATCGTAGGTCACGCCGTTAAACGTCATGGCGCCGTTGGGATGAGCGGGATTCAGGCCCTTGAGGGTGTCGCTGGGAACGATGCGCTCTTCGCCCACGGATTGATAGAAGCGACGGGGTTCATAGCTGGCGAAAAAGAAGGTCTTGTCCTTCTTGATCGGGCCACCTACGGTGAAGCCGCCGCGGTTGTCGCGAGTTGTGGGGCGCGCTATTCCGAAGGCGTTATTGTCCCAGCTATTCGCGTTGAGCGCGCTGTTCTGGAGATACCAATACGCCACGCCGTGGAAGGCGTTGCTTCCGCTGCGGCTAGCGACGGAGACCTGGCCACCAGCTGCGCGTGCGAACGTGGCATTGGGGTTGGAAATACCGACGCGGAATTCCGACACGGTGTCCACGCCGAGTGGAATGACGATGGAGTTCGGGAGGATCCAGCTGGAATTGTTGGTGATGTCGATGCCGTCGAGAGTTACGTCGTTCTGGTCGGCACGGGCACCGGAAACGGTGCCGCCGTTAGTCGCAAAAGCGTCGCTGGCGCTGACGGCCGGCGTAGCTCCGGGCTGCAAGGTCAGCAACTCGGAAACGTCGCGCGTACGCGTGGGCAGGCGGAGAATTTCCTTGCCGCCGATGACGTCACCAATGGTGGCATCGGTGGTCTGAAGTTCGGCCTTCGGTTCGGTCCTGACTTCCATGACGATGGCGGCATCGCCGGACTCGAGCGAAATATCGACGGTGTAGCTTTTGTTCACGCTAAATTGAAGGGACTGCACGGTGGCCGTTTGGAAGCCGTCTTTCTTGACGTCCAGGATGTAAGTGCCCGGAGCGACGTTCGCGTAGACATAGGCGCCTTCCGCATTGGTCTTTTGCTCGCGCTTAGCATTGGTTGCCAGATTGTGGAGAGTTACTTTTGCTCCCGCGAGAGCGTTTCCGGTTGTATCCGTTACTCTGCCTAAAACGGTGGCAGAAGTTGCCGTCTGCGCTCGCAACGGCAGTTCATATCCCGCTAACAATAACACCAGTGACAAAACGAACTTTATGGTTCGCACTGCGCCTCCTGAGTTTTGTACAAGAATTAATACTTGCGGGAACCCACGCCCTAGCGGTCGCCCCAAGCCCCAACGCCGGTTATGCCCGGCAGCACCAGGTCCAGATCGAGCAGGTGTGGCCGCCGGATATGCATTTCCGTTTCCAACGTCATTAACCCAGTGGAAGGAAGGGTGCTCGATTTGAAAAAGGGCTTCCAATCAAAGGAAATCGCTGGGAAACAAGTGCTGCGCAGTTACTCCGTTGCGGGGAACCTTAATCGTTGTTGCGGGGAAATCATAATCGTTGGGGTCAGTTGGTGTCTCAACCTGATAAGCGTTCTCAGGAATTTCTATCTCAAGTCGTCACCAGTGAGACTCGCGAACGAAGGCGTTTGGCCAAGAATGTACTTCTGCAGTCCTCGACACGGGTGTGCCGAGGTTTACAACTTTCGGAGGCGGAGTGGGTTTAGTCTAGGAAGTGTTGCGAACGTGTCCCGACTAAGGGAGCGCGTATGAAATTTGATGTCCGGCCAGGCGCTGGTGTGAAGCATGTAGTGCACCTCCGAAGCAGCGCTAAATCACTTCTATCCATTTTTCTCTCTATTGCTTTTGTGTTTCCCACAGAAATTGGTTGGCCTGCGCGTGCTGTCGCTGCGGTGCCTGCTGCTGAAGACGGGCGCGGCAGTGCCGTGCCCCTACATGACCGACTGGGCAGTGTGCCCACGCCTGCGAAAAACAAGAAGCCGAAACAAGACCCGGCGCTGAAGGGATTGCCGATTACGGAGTTGAGCGCGGACGAGGCTATTTTGCACGCCTTGAACCGGCTGGCGTATGGTCCGCGGCCGGGAGATGTGGAGCGCGTGCGGCAGATGGGGCTGGCGAAATGGATTGAGCAGCAGTTGAATCCGAATGCGATCGACGACCGGGCGGCGGAGGCGCGGCTGGAGCAGTTCCCTACCCTGCGGATGACGGCAGCGAAATTGCTGGCGGAATATCCGCAGCCGAAGCAGGCCGAAAAACAGGCAATCAAGCAAGGGCAGACTGAGCCGCGTTCCTCGAACAGCGGCGCGGCCGGCGTTGCAAACGCGAACGAGACGGCGAGCACGGCAACGAATGAAGATGCGCCGTCGCCAATGAAGCAGGAATCACCGGCGGAAATGAATGCGGCGACTCGCGGGGCGGGAAAGCGCGATATGCTGGGCGGCGCAGATCCGAATGCGGTGCCGCGAGCTATTGCCGATGACAGCAAGCGGCCGCAGCGCGTGGTGGAAGAGCTGGCGATGGCCAAAGTGGCGCGTGCGATTTACAGCGAGCGACAGTTGCAGCAGGTGATGGACGATTTCTGGTTTAACCACTTCAATGTGTTTGCCGCGAAGGGCGAGGATCGCTGGTTTTTGACGAGCTACGAGCGGGATGTGATCCAGCCGCATACGATGGGCACGTTCAAGGATTTGCTTACGGCGACGGCGAAGAGTCCGGCGATGCTTTTTTACCTGGATAATTTTTTGAGCGCCGATCCGAAAGCGGCAGATAGGCTCGCGGCTCAGCGGGCGGCGCGGCAACGGCGGGGCGGATTTGGGCGGCCGCAGCGTGCTCCACAACAGCGGCAGGCGAAGAAGAACGTGCGCGGGCTGAACGAGAATTACGGGCGCGAGTTGATGGAGCTGCACACGCTGGGCGTCGATGGGGGCTACACGCAGAAGGATGTGACGGAAGTAGCGCGGTGCTTCACAGGTTGGACGATCGACAAGCCGCGGGAGTATGCAGATTTCAAATTCGATGAAAGGATGCACGATCCCGACCCGAAGGTAGTGCTGGGCAAGAAGATTCACGCAGGCGGAATGAAGGATGGGGAGCAGGTGATCGAACTGCTAGCGCGACATCCCAGCACGGCGAAATTTATTTCGACGAAACTGGCGCGGCGCTTTGTATCGGATGATCCTCCGCAGCCGCTGGTGGAGCGCATGGCGAAGACGTTTCAATCGAGCGACGGCGATATCCGCGCGGTGCTGAAGACGATGATTTACTCCTCGGAATTTTGGTCGCGCGAAGCTTATCGCGCAAAGATCAAGACTCCATTTGAACTGGTGGTGTCGACGGCGCGTGCGCTGGGCGCGGATGTGGACACGCCGATGCCGCTGGTGCAATGGACGGGGCGCATCGGGGAGCCGCTGTACCAGGCGCAGCCGCCTACGGGTTATGCAGACAGGTCGGATGCTTGGGTGAATACAGGGGCGCTGCTGAACCGGCTGAATTTTTCGCTGGCGCTGGCGGGGAACAAGGTGCGCGGCTCACGGAGCGATGTGGGTTCCCTGCTTGGGCCGGATGCGGATGGCGATGCGAGGACCGCGCTGAATCGCGCCGTGCAGGTTTTCCTTGGCGGACAGGCGGCTGCGACTACGGTTGAGACTCTGGAGAAACAGCTCGAGAGCCCGCAGATTTTGCAGGCGAAGTTGGACGACCCGGTGAAGCGGGTGGACTTGGGAGTGGTGGCGGGGTTGGTGTTGGGGGCGCCGGAGTTTCAGAGGAGATAGTCGACAGTCGACAGTTGAAAGTCGAAAGTGGAAGAACTCACATGAGCTGCACGTTTGTGATGAAGTTTACGTTGAGGTTCTTCGGGCCAGACGGCGGCCCTCAGAATGACAGCTTTTTCGCCGGCGGGAGTGCACTGCGGCTTGCGTCCGGGTGACGCGTTCGACCGTGAAAGCGGCGGCTAGACCGCCGCACTCCAAAAGAGGTGCCACGTGAGTTACGAATGTTGCGAAGGCCCGAGAGAACTAAAGTTTTCGCGGCGGTATTTTTTGAAGCAGGGCGGGATTGCTTTGGTTGGGCTGAGCGCGATGCCGGCGTTTTTTGCAGCGCGCGGCGGCGGCGACGGCGATGCCGAACAAGAAGCAACTTGTGGTGCTGTTTCAGCGCGGGGCGGCGGATGGGCTGAATATCGTAGTTCCCTTCTCCGAGCAAAATTATTACCGGCTGCGGCCGACGATTGCGATTCCGCAGCCGCGGCGCGGCGCGGCTGATGCGTCGATTGATCTGGATGGATTTTTCGGACTGCATCCGAGCCTTGCGCCGCTGGAGCCGCTGTTTCGAACGCAACAGCTGGCGATCGTGCACGCGGCGGGCTCGCCGGATCCGACCCGATCGCACTTTGACGCGCAAGATTTCATGGAATCGGGGACGCCGGGCGTCAAAACGACTGAGGATGGCTGGCTGAACCGGGCGATGGAGGCGGTGCCGGAAGAGAATGCTTCGCCATTTCGCGCCGTGGCGATGGGGCCGAATTTGCCGCGGATGTTGCACGGGAGCGCATCGGCGATTGCGCTGCCGGATTTGCGGCAGTTCAAGGTGATGCCACAATCGGCGGCGATGGCGGCTACGGTACAGGGCGGGTTTGAGGCGATGTACGCGCAGACGGTGGACCACGCGCTGCACGGCACGGGGACGGAAACGTTTGAAGCGATTGATATGCTGCGGAAAGTCGATCCGAGCAAATATGCGCCGGAACATGGCGCGCAATATCCCACGAGCCGCTTGGGGCAGAGTTTGCAGCAGATTGGGCAATTGCTGAAGGCGAATATTGGGGTGGAAGTGCTGTTTGTGGATTGCGGCGGCTGGGACAATCACGTGAATGAAGGCGGCGTGCAGGGGCAGCTTTCGAATTTGCTCAAGGATCTTGGGCAGGGACTGGCTGCGTTTCAGCAGGATATGGGCGACCGGATGCAGGACATTGTTGTGGTGACGATGAGCGAGTTTGGGCGCACAGCGAAGGAAAATGGGAATCGCGGCACGGATCACGGACACGCGAACTGCATTTTCGTGATGGGCGGCGACGTGAGGGGCGGGCGCGTGTACGGGAGCTGGCCTGGATTGGCGGATCATCAGTTGAATGAGGGGCGCGATTTGGCGCTGACTACGGATTTTCGACTGGTGCTTGGGGAGATATTGAGCAAGCACAATGGCGTTTCGGATTTGAATGCGGTTTTTCCGGGGTTTGAGAATAATCCGCAGAAATTTGCCGGATTGATCAAGAGCTGAGACGCTGTAGGGCTGCAACTCCATGCTGCACGACTCTATTCTCCGATGAACGCCAACTTCCTCTGATATACTCGCGCGCGCAAAAACACAGAGAGGGTTTATGACGACACTTGCGCGTGACCGACGCTCGTTCCTTGCTTACTTTTCCAGTCTGGGGTTGAGTTCGACACTTTTGCCTGGCGTTTTGTGGGCGAAAGTTGAAGAGCAAAAGCCGGAGCGGATCAGCAAAGAGATGTTGCGGGCGGCGGCGAGCGTCGCCGGAGTGCAATTCACCGAGCTGCAGCTCGATCGAATGCTGAAGGAAGTCAACGAGAACCTGAGCA
>WNFR01008784.1_pt1 | contig 10211 bp, 12 predicted proteins | sample 5400221 | NCBI WGS metagenome assembly WNFR01 (sample SAMN13153357, study PRJNA577476) | soil metagenome | isolation source: 40 cm soil under Madrone tree | place: USA:California | collected 2016-06-14 | reverse complement strand
AGGATCGACTGGCGGCGAAAGCCACCGCTCCTGAGCTCCCCGGACCCGAGTTGCAGGGTCTCACCCAGGCCCAGCGTGAGTGCCACCTCGGCGAGCGGCTCGCGGCTCACCACCCTGGCACGCAGGCGGCTCAGGTCCCCTTCCGCTGCAAGCGGGAAGGCTGCATACAGATGGTGCGCGATGACGAGATTGAGGACGGCGTCGCCAAGAAACTCGAGCCGCTCGTTGTTGGGAGCTGAGGCGCTGCGGTGGGTCAGGGCCGCGCGAAACAGCGACAGGTCGCGCGGCTCGTAGCCCAGCCGGTCCTGCATCCAGCGCCCCGGCCAGTCAACACTCCCGCCGATCGGCATGCCCTTGAAGATGGGTGCGCCGCTACTCGCCGCTGCCGCTGCCGCCACCGCTGCGTACAGTCTTGTCGAACATCACGTGCAGCGACACGTTTCCGAACAGCGGCGCTTCATCGTCGTACTTGGCCTCGATCACCCACGCCCCCCCCTCGCGCCTGACCTGGATGTCCTTGATGGTGGGAAAGTCGACCATGTCGACCTCAAAATGCCGGTCGATCGCGGTACGGATCGCCGTCGCGTCGCCGGCGCCGCCGCCCTTGGCGGTGCTCACCGCATTGTCTATCGCCCGTACGACCTTCATGTAGTTCAGATACAGCGGCGCCAGGCGGATGCCGGCGTAGCCCACGATCGCAAACGGCGTGAGCAGAACCAACCAGCCGATTGCGGTGACACCCTGCTGCCTGTTACGCATCGATGCTAACCCCCCAACTGCTGCCTGCGGAGCAAAGCGTGCGCCGCGCTTCGGTCATGGAATGGCGGAGCCGATGCGGCTCCAGATGGGACCGCCGGAGCGGCGCAGATCCCAATTGAACCAGATCCGGGTCGCCCTGCCGACCAGGTTCTCCTCGGGCACATAGCCCCAGCGGCGCCCGTCGTCGCTGTTGTCACGGTTGTCGCCCATCATCAGATATTGCCCCGGCGGCACGTCGCCGACAAATGGCTCCATGCGGCTGCTTCCGGGGGCGTCCTCGTCCCCGCAGACGTAACCGCGCACGCCGCGGCGGTCGCACGCCGGCAGCACCGGCTGACGATCCAGCGCCACCGGGCAGAATATGGTCTCGTGTTCATGGCTGCCGAGCCGCTCCCTGGCCAGCGCCAGGTTCACATAACAGCCGTCGGTGTACCTGTGTTTCTCGATGGTGAACTCGACCGGCTTGCCGTTGATGATGATGCGGTTGTCCTGGACTTCGACGTGATCGCCCGGCAGGCCCACCAGGCGCTTGATGAAGTTGGTCGAAGGGTCCACGGGCCAGCGGAACACTACCACGTCGCCGCGCTGCGGCTCGCCGACGTCGAGGATCTTGCGATTGATCACCGGCAGGCGCAGCCCGTAGGCGTACTTGTTGACGATGATGAAGTCGCCGTCGAGGAGCGTGGGCATCATGGAATCGGAGGGAATCCGGAACGGCTCGAAGATGAAGGAGCGCAACAGCAGCACCACCAGGGCGACCGGAAAGAAGCTGCGCGCGTAGTCGACGGTTCCCGGCTCGGGCGTCAACATCCGGTCCCTGCCGGCGGCGCGCGCGGCGGCGGTGCGCCGCGGGCCGAGCAGCCACACGTCCAACGCCCACACCAGACCCGTGAGGAGCGTGATCGCCAGCAGCACCGCGCTGAAATCCAGCCGCTCGGCGAGCAGCAGGCGCAGCACCGCACAGGCGATCAGCACCGGCAACGCGCCGTACAGCACTCTCATCAGCGGCGCGTCGCGCACGGTCTGCAGGCCGGAGGCGATCACGCGCCGCGGGCGCAGCAGCCAGTCATCGACGATACATACCAGCGTCACCGGCAGCGCCAGCCAGGACAGCAGAACGATCAACGGCATCAGCGTCTGTAACATGGCAACCCTTCGTTCTAGTGTTTGCGGCCAACCTGCAGAACCGCCAGGAACGCTTCCTGCGGAATCTCGACATGTCCCAGCTGTTTCATGCGTTTCTTGCCTTCTTTCTGTTTCTCGAGCAGCTTGCGTTTGCGGGTCACATCGCCCCCATAGCATTTCGCGAGCACGTTCTTGCGCAGCGCCTTGACCGTGGCGCGGGCGATGACGGCGCTGCCGATGGCCGCCTGCACCGCCACTTCGAACATCTGCCGCGGGATGAGCTCGTGCATCTTGTCCACCAGCTCGCGGCCGCGCTGGTAGGCGCTGTCGCGGTGCACAATGATCGACAGCGCATCCACCTTGTCGCCGTTGATGAGGATGTCGAGTTTCACCAGCGGCGCGGCTTCGAAGTGGCTGAACTCGTAGTCGAACGAGGCGTAGCCGCGGCTCGCCGACTTCAGGCGATCGAAGAAATCCAGCACCACTTCCCCGAGCGGCAGCTGATACTGCAGCGACACCTGAGTCCCCAGGTACTGCATCTTGTTCTGCGTGCCGCGCTTGTCGTTGCACAGTTTCAGCACGGCGCCCACATGATCCGGCGGCACCAGGATGTTCGCCACGATGATCGGCTCGCGGATTTCGTCGAGGTCGTTGGCAGCGGGCAGCTTCGCCGGGTTGTCGACGTACACGACACTTGCGTCGCGGCGGGCCACCTCGTAGATCACCGTGGGTGCGCTGGACACGAGCGTAAGCTCGTACTCGCGCTCGAGACGCTCCTGCACGATGTCCATGTGCAGCAGTCCCAGAAACCCGCAGCGAAAGCCGAAGCCGAGCGCCCCTGACACCTCCGGCTCGTAGTGCAGCGCCGAGTCATTGAGGCGCAGTTTGGCGAGCGCGTCGCGGAATTTCTCGTAATCCTCCGAGTTGACCGGGAACAGCCCGGCGAACACCCGCGGCTTGATCTCCTTGAATCCGGGGAGCGGCGCTGCCGCCGGCCGGTTCTCCAGCGTGATGGTGTCGCCGACGGGGGCGCCGTCGATCTCCTTGATGCCTGCGACCACGAAGCCCACGTCGCCGGCGGGGAGCTCGCGCTCCACCACCGGCTTGGGCGTAAAGCGCCCGAGCCGGTCGACGACGTGACTGCGGCCGGTGGACACCACGCGGATCCTGTCGCCGGTCTTCAGGCGGCCGTTCATCACCCGCACCAGCGACACGACGCCGACGTAGTTGTCGAACCAGGAGTCGATGATCAGGGCCTGCAGCGGCGCATCCTCGGAGCCGCGGGGCGCGGGAATGCGCCGGATGAGAGTCTCCAGAAGATCCGGAACCCCCTCGCCGGTCTTGGCGCTCACCCGCGCGGCATCGGTGGCCTGGATGCCGATGATCTCCTCGATTTCGCGGCTCACACGGTCGGCATCGGCCGAGGGCAGGTCGATCTTGTTGATGACCGGCAGCACCTCCAGGCCCTGTTCAGTAGCGGTGTAGCAGTTGGCGACACTCTGCGCCTCGACACCCTGGGAGGCATCCACCACCAGCAGTGCCCCGTCGCAGGCGGCCAGCGAGCGCGACACCTCGTAGGAGAAATCCACGTGCCCCGGGGTATCGATCATGTTCAGCTGGTAGCGTTCGCCGTCGCGAGCGGTGTAGTAGAGCGTGACGCTCTGCGCCTTGATCGTGATCCCGCGTTCGCGCTCGAGCTCCATGGAGTCGAGCACCTGCTCGTGCATTTCGCGGTCGGCCAGGCCGCCGCACAACTGGATGATCCGGTCGGCGAGGGTCGATTTGCCGTGGTCAACGTGCGCGATGATGGAAAAGTTACGTATGTGCCGCATGAACCGCCGAGGTGCTGTCGCGTGCTGCCGCGCCAGAGCCAAGCGGCCGGCGGATTATAGGGAAGTTTGGCCTCCTGAGTAGCGCGCGGCTCTCAGGCGTGCGCGCCTCGGCCCGGACGCAGCAGCCGCACGAGCTCGCGCCGATCGAGGCGGTGGCGACAGACCACCGCGCCATCGAGTAACAGCACCGGGACGTCGAGTCCGTGGCGGCGGCGAAGCAGCGGGTCGGAGTCGACGTCCAGCAGGTCGATCGGGGGAAGCGCGACAGTCCTGCCGAGGGCTTCGAGCTGCGCCAACATCTCGTCGCACAGTGCGCAGTCGCGGCGATGCACGAGCGTCAGGCGCGGCGCCGCCATGCGTCAGGGGCGCCGTGAGCCGACCGACGGGGGTTCCTGGGCCTTGAGCTGGTTGGCGATGAATCGCACCGTGTCCGGCGGAACCTCGCCCACCGCCGTGATCTTGTGGCCGTCGATCACCGTCGAGAAGGCGGACGATGAGCCCACCGTGGCTGACTCGGACACCGAAGGCTGATCGGCTTGCTCGCGCCGCTGCGGTTCGACGAACACCGAGACCGAAGCCAGCCCGTCGGTAAATACCAGATGGTCCACGGGGTCGGTCGAGCCGGGCAGGGTCTGGGCCGAGCGCGCCGCGAACCGGAAGCCCGGCGGCAGGCGCATCGCATTCCAGGTCTGCGTCGCCGCCGCGAGCGCCGGCGGCGCCGATTCGTTGCGCAGCCATTTGAAGCCTACGGTCGAGACTTCGGGCTTGAACGCCGAGTCGGGGATATGCGCGGAGAGCGTGAGGCTCGCGAACACGATCTGCTCGATGACGTGCCCACGCGTGTCGCACAGCTGAGTCTTGAGCGGCATGGCGGTGGAATCGTCGATCCACAGCCGGTAGCCGTAGCGATACTCATCCTTGGGCGAGACCGTGATGACGTGAGTGTTGCGGCGGTTCAGGCGCGTGCGGCTGACTTCGCGGATGTCGTAAAAGCTCGCGGGCTGATCGTTGAGGGCGGGAAAGCCCACCAGGGATTCATCCGGGGGTCGCTGTTCGACCAGCACCGTGCGTTGGTCCGGCAGGTAGCAGGTGAGGCTCGCGCCGGTGCGGATGAACTCCCGGCCCGAACCGTCGAGCGACGCCAGCCGCTCCGAAACGGTCCCATCCTGCACGCGGTGGATGATGCGCAGCATTTCCACGTGACCGCCGTGCCAGTGCGAGAACGTACCGTCATAGTTGCGCGTGGTGAGCGCCTGGTTCATGCGCTCGAGCCACTGCGCCGGGGCCTGGTCGAGTGATGTCTTATGCGCCGGCGCGGACTCGGGCGATATCTTGTGCGCCGGCTCCTCGGCCAGCGCGGCCCCTGCGACCGCCCAGGCGAGCGTCAGGGCAACGAACCGCTCGCTACTGGACATTGCCCTGAGCATCGTCCCGTGGTTCCTCGGCGGCGCTGCCCGATTCGCCGGTCATGAAGGCCGACAGCAGATTACGGCGCGTCACGGGCGATGAAAACACGCTGTGCGCCACGACGTAGTTGGCGAGCTCGGTGCTCGGCACGACCGGGGCGCGCACCGCGGGCGCGCGCGGCACGACATAGCTGTCGGGGGAGCCCGCGGCGGCGGCGGGGACCACCGCTGCACCCGGCACGGTCGCTGTCGGGGCAGTCAGGTGCGCGCTCAGGGCAGCCCCGGCAAGCGGGGTCTGGGCGCGCAACCACAGAACCGAGACCGCGGCGACCCCCGCGGCGACCGCGGCCGCCGCCACCGGCTGCCACCAGCGCACCCCGGTGCGCCGCGCGCCGTGCGCCGCGGCGAGCGCCGGCTCGGCCAGGATGACGGCACTGACGAGGCCTGCCAGCGGCGCGTTGAGCCGCACGCCACGCTCGGAGCGGATGGCCGCGCCGACCACCGCATAGCGACCCCAGCGCGCCTTCAGTTGCTCATCTCGCGACAGGCGCCGGGCGAGCAGCTCGCACTCCCCCGGCGCCAGCTCGTCGTCGAACATGGCCGATAACTGACTGTCGAGCTCCTCGTTCATCCGAGTTCCTCCGCGCGGCCGAGGCCACCCTCGAACACCTCCCGCAGGCGGCGGTCGATGGCTTCGCGCGCTCTGAAGATGCGCGAGCGCACGGTCCCCACGGGGCAGGCCATGGCCGCGGCGATCTCCTCGTAGGAAAGCCCCTCGAGCTCGCGCAGCACGATGGCGGTGCGCAGGTCCTCGGGCAGGGCGTCAATCGCTGCGTTGACGGTCGAGCGGATCTCGTCCGTCAGCACGAGACCCTCGGGGGTCTCGGAATCTTTCAGCCGGCCTTGCATGTCGTAGGACTCTTCGTTGTTGCGGTCGAGGTCATATTCGATGGGGCTACGGTCACGGGCGACCACGGCGTTCTTGGCGGTGTTGATAGCGATGCGATACAGCCAGGTGTAGAAGGCGCTGTCGCCGCGAAACTGCGGCAGAGCTCGATAAGCCTTGATGAAGGCTTCCTGGGCGATATCCTCTGCTTCCGCCGGGTTACGCACGTAGCGCATGACCAGCTTGACGAGTTTGTGCTGGTACTTGAGCACCAGCGCATCGAATGCCCCCTTGTCTCCGCGCTGCACGCGGCGTACCAGGCTCAGATCACTTGCATCGGCGCTCATGCGCGCCCGCTACTCCCAATCAGAGGGCCGCCGTGCCGTGCGCTGAGTAGACTGTGACCTCACGTGAAAGTTCAGCCTGAGTCGGCGGGAGTGCCGGTTGCTGTGGTGAGAATAGCGCCGACCCGCCTTGCATAGCGACATAAGTCCGAATCGCCCCCGCCAGGCGCGCCAATTGGGGCTCGGGCGGAGTGTTTTCACCCAGCAGGTACCCCGCCAGCAGGGGGTCAGGCAGCGCCAGCAGCTCTTCGAGTGCCCGGCGCTGCTCCGGCGAGGCGTGTGCAAGAGCCTCATGAGCGAAACGCTCGAGCATCACATCCAGCTCCTTCATTCCCCGGCGGCAGCGCCACAGCAGGCGCCGTGCCTGCGCATCCAGCGCCGCGGCGGGGCTGGCATTCACGGGGTGGCTCGGGGCGACACGCATCAGCTCTGCCGCTGGACCAGCATCTTCTTGATCTCGGCAATCGCCCGGGCGGGGCTCAGATCCTTCGGGCACACGTCGGTGCAGCTCATGATCGTGTGGCAGCGGTAGAGCCGGAAGGGGTCTTCGAGCTCATCCAGCCGCTCGCCAGTCGCCTCGTCGCGGCTGTCGATGATCCAGCGGTAAGCGGCGAGCAGTGCCGCAGGACCCAGGAACCGCTCGCTGTTCCACCAGTAGCTCGGGCAGGCGGTCGAGCAGCACGCGCACAGGATGCACGCCGCGGGGCGGTCGATCCGCTCCTGCTCCTCTTTTGATTGCAGCTGCTCCCGATCCGGAGGCACCGGCGTGCGCGTCTGCAGCCAGGGCTTCACGGACGCGTACTGCGCGTAGAAGTTGGTGAGGTCCGGAACCAGGTCCTTCACCACCGGCAGATGCGGCAGCGGGTAGATACGGATCTCGGCAGCCAGGTCGCGCGTGGCCGTGGTGCAGGCGAGCCGGTTGACGCCGTTGATGTTCATGGCGCACGAGCCGCAGATGCCCTCGCGGCACGAGCGGCGGAAGGTGAGCGAGGAATCGATGGCGGCTTTGATCTGGATCAGGGCATCGAGCACCATCGGACCGCAGCTTCTGGCTTCAAGCTCGAAGCTGTCCAGCCGCGGGTTGCCGCCTGCGTCCGGATTGAAGCGATAGATGCGCAAGGTGCGTACCGCGCCGCTACCCGGGGGTGCTGAGTAGGTGACGCCCTTCACGACGCGCGAGTTGGCAGGCAGGCGGAATTCGGTCATCACAGTCCTTCAGTAGGTGCGCGCCCGGGGCGGAATCGACTCCACGTCGCCCGTGAGGGTGTTGAGATGCACCGGGCGATAGTCGAAGCGGGCACGCTGCGGCCCCTCGACCCACACCAGCGTGTGCTTGAGCCAGTTGCGGTCGTCGCGCTGCGGGAAATCCTCGCGGGCGTGCGCGCCGCGGCTCTCGGTGCGATTCGCCGCCGAGTGGATGGTGGCCGTGGCCTGCAGCAGCAGGTTCTCGAGCTCGAACGTCTCGATGAGATCGGTGTTCCAGATGAGCGAGCGGTCGGTGATGCGTACCTCGGCAAAGGATGCGAACGTCGCCCCGATCCTTTCGATCCCCTGCGCGAGGCTCTCGCCGCTGCGAAATACCGCGGCGTCCAGCTGCATGGCCTTTTGCATCTCCACGCGGATCGCAGCGGTTGAGCGCGCACCGTTGGCGTTGCGCAGGCGATCGAGCCGCGCTATGGCCGGCTGCCCCGCATCCGCGGCCAGGGGGCGGTGGCGGCTGCCGGGTTTGACGGTTTCGGCACAGCGCCGCGCGGCCTCGCGCCCGAAGATCACCAGATCCAGCAGCGAGTTGCTGCCTAAGCGATTGGCGCCGTGCACCGACACGCAGGCCGCCTCCCCCACCGCCATGAGCCCGGGGACGACGCTGTCCGGATCGCCGTCCTTCGGCCGCACCACTTCGCCGCGGTAGTTGCAGGGGATGCCTCCCATGTTGTAGTGCACGGTCGGCTGCACCGGAATGGGCTCGCGGGTGACGTCGACGCCGGCGAATATGCGCGCCGTCTCCGCGATTCCCGGCAGGCGTTCGTGAATGACACCGGCCCCCAGGTGCTCCAGGTGCAGAGCAATGTAATCGTGCTCGGGGCCGACGCCGCGCCCCTCGCGGATCTCCACCGTCATGGCCCGGCTCACGACGTCGCGCGAGGCGAGATCCTTGGCGTTAGGCGCATAGCGCTCCATGAAGCGCTCGCCCTTTGAGTTGGTGAGATAACCGCCCTCGCCACGCGCCCCTTCGGTGATCAGGCATCCCGCGCCGTAGATGCCGGTGGGGTGAAATTGCACGAACTCCATGTCCTGCAGCGGCAGGCCGGCGCGCAGCACCATGGCATTGCCGTCGCCGGTGCAGGAGTGCGCCGAGGTACACGTGAAATAAGTGCGCCCGTACCCGCCGGTGGCGAGGATGGTCACGTGCGCGCGGAAGCGGTGCAACGTGCCCTCGGTCAGATCGAGCGCCACCACGCCGCGGCATACGCCATCCTCCATGATCAGATCGATCGCGAAGTACTCAATGAAGAAGGTCGCAGCGTGGCGGAGCGACTGCTGATAGAGCGCGTGCAGCATCGCATGCCCGGTGCGGTCCGCCGCGGCGCAGGTGCGCTGCGCGATGCCCTTGCCGAAGTGCGTCGTCATGCCGCCGAATGGACGCTGGTAGATGCGGCCGGCTTCGGTGCGCGAGAACGGCACGCCGTAATGCTCCAGCTCGATGACCGCCGCGGGCGCCTCCTTGCACATCAGCTCGATCGCGTCCTGGTCGCCGAGCCAATCCGAGCCCTTGACGGTGTCGTACATGTGCCAGCGCCAGTCGTCCTCGCCCATATTGCCCAGGGCCGCGCTGATTCCGCCCTGTGCAGCCACCGTGTGGCTGCGCGTCGGAAAGAGCTTGGTGATGCAGGCGGTCGACAAACCGCTTTCGGCAAGGCCGAGCGTGGCGCGCAGGCCCGCGCCTCCGGCCCCGACGACGATGACGTCGTAGGTGTGATCGATAAAGCCGTAGGGGCTCATTGGGCCGCTCCGAAGGCAACCCGCAGGACGGCAAACACGCCCGCCGCCCCGATCAGCGTATGCGCGAACATCACGCTGACGAGCGTCACGGTCCTGGCGCCGGCGCCGTGAACATAGTCCTCCACCACTACGCGCACACCCAGCTGCGAGTGCCACGCGCAAGTCAGCACAAAGAGAATGAGGAGCAGCGCGGTCCAGCTCTGAGCCATCCAGGCCACCACGGTCGCATGATCGAACGACGGCAGCGACAGCAGCGACACCGCGAACCAGATCGACAACGGCACCAGCGCGACCGAGGTGAGGCGCTGCATCCACCAGTGATGCACGCCCTGCTTCGCCGAGCCGGCGCCCAGCACCTTGCCCAACGGGCTGCGCAGGCTCACGGGGCGCGCGCTCCGGCGAGCCACGCGCAGTAACCGACCAGCAGCATGAGGGCGATGCTGACCCCGACCACCAGCCACGCGCTCCTTTGCGCCTGTGCGCGCTCCAGTCCCCTGCCGGTGTCCCAGACGAGGTGACGGACGCCGGCGCTGAGGTGGTAGCAGAACGCGATGATGAGAGCCGCATACGCCAGCTTCATGACCGGCAGCGACAGCAGCCTTGCGGCGCGCGCGTGAGCGTGTGCCCCACCCGCCACCGCCATGAGCCAGTACACCAGCAGCAGCAGCCCGACCGACAGTCCAACTGCGGTGAAACGATTCAGGATGGAAGTCGTCAGGGTGTACCTGAACTTGTACACCGACAGGTGAGGCGATAGGGGCCGCGGCGGCATAGACTAAAAATCGATGCAGCGGCGGTCAGTGGAAGCCGGAAGATCAGCGGGCGGGATGAAAAAAGGTGCGCCTGGGTTCTTGCGATG
>WNFR01019693.1_pt1 | contig 10212 bp, 6 predicted proteins | sample 5400221 | NCBI WGS metagenome assembly WNFR01 (sample SAMN13153357, study PRJNA577476) | soil metagenome | isolation source: 40 cm soil under Madrone tree | place: USA:California | collected 2016-06-14 | reverse complement strand
AGCCGACCCGCATCGGTTTCGGGAAGCAACAACCCCGCGCGCCGGAGCAAGGTCGCGGCTGCGGGCATGTCGCCCCGGACGAATGCGCGACGTCCTGCGGACGCGAGCCGAGCTGATCCGTCGCGACCGAGCGCCTCCACGTGGTCGTCCGAGGGTGCGAGCTCGAGCAGGAACCGATGCGCCTGCTCGAGGTGATAGCCGAGAATCTCTTCGAACTCGACGGCGCGGTCGCCGTTGACGGAGTCCGCCCACTCGACGAATCGCTCGTGCAAGGTCGCGCGCTGTCGCTTGAGCAGAGTCTCGTAGACGGAGTCGCGGAGGAAGATGTGGTGGAACTGGTGGAACCGCTCCTCGCCGCGACGATCGGTGGCCGCCTGGACGTATCGCAGCGCGGTCAGGCGTTCGATCCGCTCGTCGACCTGTCCGCGCACGAAGTCCTCGCTCAACTGCTCGACAGCTGCGAGCGGGAAGACGTGGCCGATCACCGAGGCAGGCTCGAGCACAGCCCGGTCCTCTCGTTGCAGGTTGTCGATGCGCGCGCTCAGCAGCGCGTAGATCGTCGGCGGGACCCAGCCGACGGGCAGGGATGCAAGCTCCCAACGGCCGTTGTCGAGTTGCAACGATCCGTCTTCCTGGAGGACTGCGACGAGCTGCTGCGCATAGAGCGGGTTGCCGTCCGCCGCTGAGACGATCTGCGACAGCGATCCCTCCGCCAACGGGCCACCAAGCAGCGTTTCGACCAGCTCGGCTGTGTGATCGTGCGTGAGGCGCTCGAGCTGCACGATTGCTGCTTCGGCCAGCGAGGGCCGGCGCTCGAGGACGTCCGGACGTGCCGCAGCGATCGTGAGGACTGCGGCGTCCAGCCCGGCAACCGAGTCGAGCAGGTCGTGGAGCGTTGGTTCGGCCCAGTGGAGATCCTCGATCAGCAGGACGACCGGGCCCTTGGCGGCGAGAAGCTCGAGCAGTCGCCGAAATCCCCAGAACAGCTCGGTGAGCGGGAACGGCAGCTCGCTCAGGCCCATCAACGCGGAGAGACGATCGATGACGTCGGTGTGCCCCGCGCCGACCAGGGCGCCCAACTTCGCCACGGCGATCGCGTTCGAGTCGCCGTCCTCGACCAGGCTCGCCGACCGGAGCGCCTCGATCAGCGGCCAGAAGGTGATCCCTTCGCCATAGGAAAGACATCGACCCCGGAGGACCGTGGCCGGCGCGAATGCTCCGGTCGCCTCGTCGAGCAAACGTGTCTTGCCGACGCCCGCTTCACCGATGACGAGCACGCGGCGGGCGGCACCCGTTGCGACCGCCTCTTCAAGTGCGCCGACGAGTCGTTCGAGCTCGCCGACGCGTCCCACCAGCACTTGCCGCTGAGCGAGCGGTTCGTTCGCAAAGGCGTCGCGGATGGAGACGAGGCGATACGCGGGCACCGGCTCGGACTTTCCCTTGAGCGTCAGCGGCTCGACCGGCTCGACCTCGACGACACCCCGCACGAGCCTGTAGGTCAGCTCGCCGATCAGGGTCTCCGTGTCGCCGGCAGCCTGCTCGAGCCGGGCGGCGACGTTCACCGCATCACCGGTGACGAGTCGCTGCTGCGTCGCGGCGTCGCCCGCCACGACCTCCCCGGTGTTGACGCCGATCCGGTTGGCCAGCGTCACGCCATAGCTCCGTTCCAGGTCGGCGTTGAGTGAACGCAGACCGTCCTGCATCGCCTGTGCGGCTCGCACGGCCCGCAGGGCATCGTCTTCGTGAACGCGTGGCAGCCCGAACACCGCCATCACCGCATCGCCGATGTATTTCTCGATCGTGCCGCCGTGCCGCGTGATCGCCGCGCTCATGACGTCGAAGTACTGCGCCATCACCTCCCGCAACGATTCCGGGTCGAGCGCCTCGCCGAGGTTCGTAGAGCCTTTGAGGTCGCAAAAGAGAATCGACACGACCTTGCGCAGCTCTTGCGCGGGAGCGGCGGCCACGAGCGCCGTTCCGCAATAGCCACAGAGTCGGAACTTGTCCGGGTTCTCCTCGCCGCAGTTGGGACAGGTGATCAAAGCCCTTTCCAGTCTAGGCACCCGCACTTCAAGTCTCCAGCTCGATTTGCCTTTGGAGGCAACGTGTGATTGGTTTAAGCGAGATGCAACTGCGGCGTCATCGTTGAAGCACGGGCTGAACAGACGGGTTGGCGGTGCTCGGCGTCCTTTGGGCGCCGCGGCCATCGCGCTCGTGGCGATCGTGGCGATCGCTCTGCCGGCGGCGGCATCGGCGCCCCTCGTCATCCCGCAACTCAGTGCCTTGATCGGTACCTCGGGAACGGTGCCGGTCGTCACGTACGGCCAGACCGCGGCCTGGTCCGTGACCGTGACGAACACCGGCGGAAACACCGTCAATCACGTGACGCTGATCGATGCCGTCGACATCGGCACGGTTCTGAGCACCGACAACGTGGCCTGCAAAGTCACGACGGGATCGACTTCGTCGTTCACGTGCGCGGTCGGGCAGCTCGCTGTCGGGCAGGCGTTCACCGCCCGCTTTGCCTTCACGGCGCCCGCCTCCTCGACGGCGACCCTGATGACCAATACGTTGAATGGGACGTTCGACCCGCAGACCCCGAACACGACGAACAAGCGGGGAACGGACACGCTGCCGACATCTACGAGCTCGGCCACGCTCATTGCGGTCAGCACCGATTCGATCAGCACCTACGGGCTGCCAAGCGTCAACAACGGCGTGATCCAGACCGACGTACTCTCGCTCACGCACAAGCAGTTCACCCAGGTCGATCTGCCCTCGACGCTCACGTCCGGGTTCGGAACTCCGGTCCAGCTGACCGAGCTCGCCGGCGGCCCGTGCCTGACCTGCGTTCAGTATCAGTCGGTGATCTCGATTCCCGATTCCGAGACCGGTTCGCTGAACGCGAATCCCTTCACGAGCAGCACACCGTTTACCTGGTCGATCCAGGTCGACGGAACGCTGTTGCCCAACGGCTTCAAGCCCGCCGGGATCTACCACAACGGTGACTTGCTCCCGTTCTGCTCCGTGCAGCCGATCACGGCCGTGCCGATCTGCGTCTTGACGCTCCAACAGGACAAGAAGACGAAGACCGTCTACGCCACCGGTCTCGCAACGACGAACGGCTCCTACCAGTTCGGGTAGTCGCCGCGCGCCGCACGAACGTCTTTTCATTTTCACGCGTCTTGCGCTGAGCTACGCCACATCGCGAAGCTCGCGGCGAGCGCCCAGATGAGCATTGCCGGAATCACGGCGACGCCGGCGAGAAGCCCGTTCGCCACCACGAGGACGAGCGAGACAACGAAGCCGAGCCACGCGAGCCAGCGTCCGAACGCACCGCTGCGCAGGATCATCACCGACGTCGTTGTGATCGCGACCGCGGCGGCAAGGAGTGCGAGGCCACCTGCGGCATAGGAGATCTGCGGCAGGTAGCGCAGGAGATCGGCGTTGGGGACCGGCTGAGACCAGTGCGACTTCGTGCCGAACCCGATCACTCCGCGGGCAACGCCGGAGACGAAGAGCATCACGACGAAAACGAGGCCGCTGCCGAAGACGATCTCCGAGAGCTTCGTCGATCCGGTGTCGCGCGCCGCGAGACGCGCCCGCAGGTTCGACATGAACACGAGGAACAAGAGCCCCGCGATCGCGAAGCAATACATCGAGATGACAGCCGCGGTCTGGTTGCCGCCGTCGGACCAGAACTCGACGATCTTCTGGTCGCTTCCGCGCAGAGGTGCGTTGAGGCTTGCCGACCCGATCAGGTATGCGAGCGCAAAGCCGATCCCACTGAGGCCGGCTGCCTTCCCACGCGCGGAGCGGACGAGCGTCTGTTCGAGGTGGTCGGACGCGAGTGCGGACATCGGAGACCTCCAGGTCGAGTGCCGGACGCTTGTGCGTCCGTGGACTCGACGCTACGACGAGCGCCGCGCGGTGTCGTCGAGGCGGGCACCGAAGGTGACTCGGTGCCAGCACTGGTTCATCCCGAGGGACTGCGGAGATAGGCGAGCACGGCGAGCACGCGTCGGTTGTCCTGCTCGGAAACCTGCAAGCCGAGTTTCGCGAGGATCGACCGAACATGCGTCTCGACGGTCTTCTCGGTCAGCCAAAGGCGCTGAGCGATGGCTGCGTTCGCGCGTCCCTCGGCCATCAGTCCGAGCACCTCCCGCTCACGGGCCGTCAAGGCGGAGAGCGGATCGGCCGCTCCGTGCGGCTCGAGCAACGTCGCGACGACTTCAGGATCGAGCGCAGAGCCGCCGGCCGCGACACGCCGGACGGCGTCGAGGAAGTCGTCGACGTCGAGCACCCGGTCCTTCAAGAGGTACCCGAACCCGCCGCCGCCCCGGACGAGCTCGACCGCGTACCGGGCCTCGACGCTCTGGGAGAGCACGAGCACTGCCGTCCCCGGATAGCGGCTTCGGATCTCCACTGCCGCGCGTGTCCCCTCGTCTTCGTAGGTCGGAGGCATGCGTACATCGACGACCGCGAGCTCCGGCTGATGCTCGGCGACGACCGCGAGCAGCGCCTCGGCATCGCCCACGCGCGCAACGACCTCGTGCCCAGCGTCTTCGAGCAGGCCGGCGAGCCCTTCGCGTAGCAGCACCGTGTCTTCGGCGATCACGATGCGCACGGCAACTCCGCCTCCACCAACGTGCCGGCACCCGGCGGGCTCACGATGCGCAGCCTGCCGCCGTGCGCGTCCACACGATCGGCCAGCCCGACAAGACCCGATCCCACGCCGGCAACAGCGCCTCCCTTGCCGTCGTCCTGCACTGTGAGGATCAGCGTGTCGCGCTCACGGACTGCCCTGACATCGACGCGTGACGCGTCCGCATGCTTGATCGCGTTCGTCATCGCTTCGCACGCGACGAAGAACGCTGCCGACTCCACCGAAGGCGGCAGTCGTTCCGCGGTCGCCCTGATCTCGACCGTCACGGGCGCCCCGCGTGCGAGATCGCGCAGCGCCGGAGCCAGTCCGTCGTCGAGCCGAGCGGGACGAATACCTGCTGCGAGGTGCCGCAGGTCGGCGATTGCATTGCCGATCTCGTTGACCGCCTGGTCGAGGGCCGCGGCGATCACGAGGACCTCGTTGGGGAGCGAACGCTGCATGCGCCGCAGCTCGATCCCGAGGGACACCAGGCGCTGTTGGGCACCGTCGTGCACGTCGCGCTCGAGCCGACGCCGTTCCTCGTACCCCGCCTCGATGATCCGGGCCCGCGAGGCGGCGACCTGGGCGAGCTGCGCCTTCACCTCGACGCGCAGGCGCGCAACCTCGATCGTCAGACTCGCCGCGTCGAGAACGCTGTTCAGCAGCTCACGACGGCCTTGCGGCAGGGGCCCGTGGAGGAGCAGTGCGAGCGGAGCACCGTGCAGCACCGCTTCCGTCCGGTCACGGTCATCGTCCGGAGCCGTGACGACGGATCCCTCCACGTCCGCGTACACCTCGCTTGCGGGTAACCAGAACAGGAGCCGCACGGTCGGGTCGTGCAGCACCTCAGCAAGCAGGGTCTCCAGCTGCTCGGGCGATGCCTTGCCCTCTCGGACATCTGTCTCGAACGCCGCGACGCGCCGCAGCCCGTCGAACCGCGCACGGTCGAACCGCCAATCGATGACCGATTGCGCGCGAGAGCGCAGCGGACGGAACGTCGCCGCCGCGCCAAGGGTCGCGGCGGCGGTGATCCACGTCGAGCCATGACCAACCAGCACACCGAGACCGAAGGCGATGCCGGCGTACACGGCGCCGACCACCGCGGTCACGAGGCCGTACACGAGCGTGCGGTTGATCAGGCGATCGAGCTCGTAGAGGCGATAGCGGCTCACCGCGAGCCCGACCGCGATCGCGGCAGCCGCCTCCAGCATCAGGACGACCACGAAGACCACCTTGTCGGCCCCGCCAACCAGCAGACCCCAAACGAGACAGAGAGCAAAGCCGAGCGGGACGAGCGACGCGACCCAGACGAACGATCGCAGCTGCAACCGCTCGATCCCACGAGCGCGCCGCGCGCGCGCTCGAACAGCGACGGCGCCTGCGAAGAGGCTCGCAAAGAGCAGAAGCACGAGCGGGAGCCGAAGGACCTCAAAGCGCTCGAGGACACGCGGCGACGGGCTCTGGAAGTCCTGGAACGGCGCTCCGAGCCCGCGCTCGGTCAGGGCGATCACGATGATCAGCAACGCGGTCGACACCGCCGCGGCCCACACCACAGGTCGCCAGGCGGGCGAGACAAGCCGGCCGTCGGGGAACAGGAACGCAAGAGCCAGGGGCCAGGCGAAGAACAGCGGCCAGGACGCATCCGAGAACGCGGCCGCCCACGTCCCACCGGGCAACGAGCCCGGGTGCGCGACCAGGGCGACGTCCGCATACGGCTGGACCGCCCCGGCGAGCGCAACGCCGAGAGCACCCAACAGCAGCACCCAGGCGATCGACGGCGCGACGCCGCGCAGGGCAAGGACGAGCCCGACGATTACCGGCGCCGTCACGGCTACGAGGTAGATCGACGTTTGTGCGAGATCGAAATCGGTCGCGCCGGAGCGATCTGCGATCACCCCGAGCACGATCGCCGCTGCTGCGACGGCAACGGCTTTAGTCGGAAGACGCGGCTTCGCCGGCGAGCCAGACGAAGCCGAGCACGATGAAGCCGAACAGCGCCGGGATGCCGAGGATCCGGCCCCAGCGCGACTCGAGGACGATCGTCAGCACGACGCCGAGGGCGAGGCTCGCGACGGCTGCCGCCGGCAGAAAGCGCGCGACGGGCCGCGCTCGCCGCGCCGGCGCGTCCGCCGGGACTGTTCCTTCGTCGAAGTGGCCGCGCAGGACGAGCCCGAAGAGGAAGGCGAGCGACGGGATGAGAATGACCCCACCGATCGCAAGCGACACGATGAGCGCGACGAGAGTCGAACGTCCGGCGGCCGCCTGCTCGATCGTCAGGCCTGGCAAGAACCTCGGCCGCTGCGCGAGCCCCCACCCCGCGATGATCGCTGCGACCGCGATGGCGGCGGAAAGACGCGCGAGCCCATAGCGCCGTCGCAGCACGAGTACGACCGTCGCAAGCCCGCCGAGGGCAGATGCAGCAACCGCGACGAGCCCGGCGCCACCGGTGAGCCCGTCCCAGATCGGCCGGGCGTCGTGACGAACGACAACGAGGCCGGCGAGCGCGGCGGCGCCGGCGACGACGGCCATCACGAGCGCCCGGCTGCGAAACGCTTCCTCCAACTCGGGACGGCCGAGGCGCACGGCGTCGGCTGCGAGGTAGACGGCGGCAAGGTACGCGGCCGTGGCGACCGACAGGACGCCGAGCGTGACCGAGGTCGGATTGAGCCAGCTCGTGACGAGATCGCCGGCGGCGTTCCCAACCGGGATCCGCCCCGAGGCGATCCCACCGATCATCGCGCCGAGCGCGAACGGGGTCAGGACCGACGAGAGCGCGAAGCCCACCTCGACGATCCGCTCCTCGCGGGCGGTCGTCGTGCCGGAGCGCAGCGCGTAGGCGCTACCGCGCAGGATGATCCCGATGCCGGCGACGAAGAACGGAATCGCGAGCGTCGAGGTGATCGAGCCGAACGCCTTGGGGTAGGCGGTCCAGCAGACGACCAGCACGAAGATCAACCACACGTGGTTGGCCTCCCACACAGGCCCCATCGCGTGGTGTGCGTGCTCGCGAAGCGCGCGGTCGCGCTCACCTCGACCGCCGAGCAACTGCCAGAGCCCCGCGCCGAAATCGGCTCCGGCGAGCACCGCGTACGCCGCGAGCCCGACGAGCATCAGGACGACGGGAGCCTCAGCCAGCGACATGCGCCTCCGGATCGGCGAAGGGAGCACGGGCGAGGCGGCGCAACAGCCACACGACTGCGACAGCGAGCCCGGCGTACACGAGCGCGAGCGTCGCGTAGCCGACCGGGATGCCCCCCGCCCCGGTCACCGCGTCCGAGGTGCGCATCACGCCGTACACGATCCACGGCTGGCGGCCGACCTCGGTGGTGATCCAGCCGGCGATCAGCGCGACGAGCGAAAGCGGCCCGGCCGCGACGACTGCGCGTAGGAACCACACCGACCGCGGGAGCCGCTTCACCCGGTACCACGTGGCGGCGTAGAAGACGCCGATCAGCGCCAGGAAGGTGCCGATCCCGACCATAGTCTGGAACGCGAAGCGGACGACGTTCACGGGCGGCTGGTCGCGCACAGGCACGGTGTCGAGCCCCTGCACGGTCGCGTTCGGATCGTGGAAGGCGAGCAAGGAAAGCAGCTTCGGTATGCGGATCCCGTATCGCACCTCGTGGCCGTCGTACCAGCCGAGCAGGTGCTCCGGCGCGCCTCGCTCCGTCGTCCCGAGGCCCTCGAGCGCCGCGAGCTTGACCGGCTGCGCCTGGGCGACATCCCTCGCCACCCAATCGCCGACGACGACCTGGACGGGCGACGCGAGCGCGGCCGCCGCGAGCGGGATCACGAGCGCCGTCCGGTTGTAGCGGGTGTCGCGCCCCCTCAAGAGCGCCCACGCGTACACGCTCGCGGTTGCGAACCCCGCCACGATGTAGCCGGCGAGGTACATGTGCACGAGCTCGTGCCAGAAGTAGCCATTCTCGAACAGGGCGGCAAACGGATGCACGTGAATCGTGCGTCCGTCCTTCAGCTCGAAGCCGCCGGGATGGTTCATCCAGCCGTTGACGGCGATCACCATCAGGGACCCCGCGAAACCAGCGACCACGATCGGAATGCCGCACAGGAAGTGTGCGCGCGGGGAGAGACGGTCCCAGCCGTAGACGTAGATGCCGATGAAGATCGCCTCGACGAAGAACGAGATGCCCTCGATCGCAAAGCCAAGCCCGAAGACGTCTCCAAAGGTCGCCATGAAGTTCGGCCACAGGAGGCCCAGCTCGAAGCTGAGGATCGTGCCTGTGACGACGCCGACGGCAAACAGCGCGAGCATCACCTTCGACCAGCGGCGCGCGAGGACGCGGTAGAGCGGATCGCCCGTACGCAGGTGCAGCCACTCGACGAAGACGACGAACGCCGGGAACGCGATGCCGAAGCAGACGAGTGGGATGTGCGCGGCGAACGACAGCGCCTGCATCTGCCGCGCCTCGAACAGGTACTTCTGCTCGGAGGGGCCGAACGCTGACGAGGTCGAGCCGGCCGCGGCGAGGAGCAGGTGCGCCGCGACCCCGGTCACGCCGCGAGCGCGAGGAACTCGACGGGGTACGCGGTCGCCTCGCACGGCAGCCCGAGCTCGGCCATGCGCTTCGGCGCCGGCCCTTCGGCCGCGCCGGGGTCTTCGAGCCCGGAGAGGTCGCCTTTGTAATCGGCGGCGAAAGACCGAGACGCCGGCGTCGGAGAGCTGCTCTGCGAGAAGCTGCAGCGTCCGCGTCTTCCCGGTGCCGGTGGCGCCGGCGATCAGGCCATGGCGGTTCATCGTCGCGAGCGGCAGGCGCACCACCGCGTCAGCCTCGAGCGCGCCCTCGTGCACGCCGCGCCCGAGATCGACGGCTGCTCCGTCGACGGCGTACGCCTGCGCAATCGTCTCGGAGAACGCCGTCATCGCCGGGAGACTACGACACGGGGTTCGGCGGGCCTCAGACGACGGTCGCGTTGACGATCGCAGAGTCGGGCGCGGGCAGTCTCGGGTCGAGATGCTCGAGTGCGGCGACGAGGATCTCCGCGACGGCCAGGTTGCGCGACCAGTTGTGGTCGGCGGGAACGACGTACCACGGCGCCCAGTCGGTCGACGTCTTGTGCAGCGCGTCCTCGTAGGCGGCGGCGAAGTCGTCCCAGAGCTTGCGGTCGTCGAGATCGCCGAGGCGAAACTTCCACCGCTTCTCCGGATTGTCGAGGCGTTCCTGCAACCGCAAGCGCTGTTCCTCGCGCGACAGGTGCAAGAACACCTTGACGACCGTCGTCCCCTCTTCGGTGAGCGTTCGTTCGAACGCGCAGATCTGTTCGTACCGGCCACGCCACACCTGCTCCGGCGCAAGTTTGCGCACACGAACGGCGACTACGTCCTCGTAGTGCGAGCGGTTGAAGATCCCGATCTCGCCGCGCGCCGGGCACACGCCGTGGATCCGCCAGAGGTAATCGTGCGCGAGCTCGCTGACCGTCGGAGCCTTGAACGACTGCACACGGCAGCCTTGAGGGTTGACGCCGGTAAAGACCGTACGGATCGTCCCGTCCTTGCCCGAAGCGTCCATCCCCTGGATGACGAGCAGGACCGCGCGCGTCGCTTCCGC
>WNFR01008783.1_pt1 | contig 10212 bp, 12 predicted proteins | sample 5400221 | NCBI WGS metagenome assembly WNFR01 (sample SAMN13153357, study PRJNA577476) | soil metagenome | isolation source: 40 cm soil under Madrone tree | place: USA:California | collected 2016-06-14 | reverse complement strand
GGGCCCTGATTGCGTGTGTCGGCGGCGGCTCGAATTCGATCGGTTTGTTTCATCCTTTCATTGCGGACGAACAGGTCCGATTGATCGGCGTGGAGGCGGGAGGACGTGGCGATTCGCTCGGCGAACATGCCGCGAGATTTCGCAGTGGCGCGGCTAGTGGTGGCGGACGCGTCGGAGTTTTGCAAGGCACCATGTCGTACGTGCTTCAGGATGCGAACGGACAGATTGCAACGACCCATTCCATTTCAGCCGGGCTTGATTATTCTGCAATCGGCCCGGAGCACGCGTTTCTCCATGACAGCGGGCGGGCCGAATACATTTGGGCGACTGACGCCGAAGCGCTCGAAGGATTTGAACTTTGCGCCAAACTGGAGGGAATCATTCCCGCGCTCGAAACCTCCCACGCCATCATGCCTGCCGTTCGTGTCGCCCGCGAATTGTCGCAAGACGACGCAATTATCGTGAATTTGTCCGGCCGCGGCGACAAAGACGTTCAGCTCGTTGCGGAATTGCAAACCTAATGAGTCGAATCAGGGAAACGTTCGCTGGCCTGAAGCGCTCCGGACGCGGCGGATTCATCCCATTCATCACAGCGGGCCATCCCGATCTTGCGACGACGGAACTCTTGCTGATTGAGCTTGCAGCAGTCGGAGCAGATATCATCGAGCTAGGCGTCCCTTTCAGTGATCCAGTTGCCGATGGTGAGGTGATTCAACGCGCGTCTGAACGTGCGTTGCGCAACGGCGTTACTCTCCGCGACGCGCTCACATGCGTTGCTCATGCAAAGCAGCACATCGATGTACCAATCGTACTCTTCAGCTATTTCAATCCACTGTTGAAATTCGGCGAAGATCGGCTGGCAAACGAGGCCAAGCATGTCGGAATCGACGCAGTTCTCGTCACCGATTTGATTCCCGAAGAAGCTCAGGCTTGGATTGAGACCCTATGCCGACACGAGCTAGATCCGATTTTTCTTGTCGCACCCACAACGTCGGATGAGCGGCTAGCGTGTATCGCGAGGCAAGCACGTGGATTCATCTACGCTGTTTCACGTGCGGGCGTGACAGGAGCGCGAGATGAAATGACGCGCGACACCGAGACTCTCGTGAAACGTGTGCGGTCTGCGACTGACTTGCCCGTTGCCGTTGGCTTCGGCGTCTCGACTGCAGCACAGGTGCGCGAAGTCTGGCGGTTTGCAGATGCCGCTGTGGTCGGCAGTGCAATCGTAAGGGAAATCGAAAGATTAGCCGCCGAAGCGGACTTGGTTGATCGCGTCGGCCGGTTCGCACGATCGTTGCTCGCACCGAAATCGGTTCGTCAGGAAGTGGCCAGTTAGTACAATATTGGGAAGGACAGTTTTTTGCAGAGCGTGACCTGTTGACGATGAGGCAAAGCCAACGAATGCCTAACGGTTCGCTCCCGCCGGGAACATAACTTTATCTGGCTCGGCATTGAGAGCAGCGAGCAATTTTGGAATTAAGCGTGTTTTGACCGAGCCGGCCTCGCGGGGCGACACGAGGTAACGTACGATCGCATTGATCCAAGTTACTTCATCGACACGAAAAATGACTCGCGGATGCGAACGAACTTCCAGCTCATCAACTGGCGTGCGAGCCAGCAGTTGCCGGAAAACTTCGATTCGCTTCATCATTTCTTTGCCGAGCTCGTTCTCGACGATCTGCTGCATCGTCTCGGCGACAAATTTCAAATCGCTCTGATAGGCGATCTGAAATTTGATTTCGTTCCAGATATAAGGAAAAAGCGGCCATGAATAGTTGTAAATGAGCTCGTCGAGCACTTTTTCGTTTGGGAACTTGATCACCCGACCGCTCGGATGATCACCGGAAATGTATTGGCCGCCGAATTCCCACAACGTCGTGTCCAGGTAACCTACATCGATGACGTCACCGGTAGCGTCACCTATTTTGATACGATCGCCCACGCGATAGGGCTGGCGGACGAGGATATATATCCAGGCGATGAAACTTTTCATCGGCGTTTGTACTGCCAGGCCGATGATAATTGATCCAACGCCCAGCGCGGCAACCGTGGCATACCAATTGACAAAAATTATCGATATAGCAATGAGCGCGATAAGAATGGCAACGACCAGATGCATGATGCGCTGGAGGGTAAAACGGGTGGAAGCATCCTCAATACGACCGAGTCCATATACGGAAGCAGCTTTTGCAATCGCGAGCACGATCACGATCAGCGTTGCACCGCGTAAAACTCGTCCCGCAATATCGATAGTTGGGTGCGGCAGCGGAATTAGTTTCGAACCGAGCAGAAGATAGAGAACGGCGCAACCAGCAAGAATCAATGCGTGTGTAACAAACCAGAGTTTGTCTCTTCCGTGTGCTTTGACCTTTTCATGCCGTTTTTCGCCAGTAGCCCGTTGAAGTTCTTTGCGGACTTCAGGTTGTTGTGAAATTTCTTCTGCGGTCTCAGGCATCACTATTAAAATCGCATTGGAAGAAAAAAGTGCGCGCAACCGGGCCGGCATGCCAGCCGGCCACCCAGAGCGAGGAAACAATCAACCTGAGCGCGAATCTTGCCGCCTTTGGAGAAATCTTCCTTTATTTTTTATAAGCGGCGAACAGCGAAGGACCAGTGCCCAAAAGCAACCAATCGCAGTCTGGCGAACGAAATTTATGTGTTATGACGAACCTACAATTCAAGGGAGGTTGGAACGAAGTGAAAGGCAAACTCAAACAGAAGTACGGTCAATTACCGATGACGACCTTAATTTGCCGAAGGAATCTTCCTGCTGCGGGCTTGCACATAGCTATTTAAAGAAAACTAACCGGAAATAAAATCTATGCTGTGGACCATATTTGTAATCCTCCTCGTTCTCTGGCTTCTCGGGCTTCTCGGACACGTGGGCGGCGCCTTAATCCATTTGCTGCTCGTGATTGCGGTCGTTGTCTTGATCATTAATCTGATTCAAGGCAGACGACCGCTCTGACCGCTCTGAAAGCGCAATCGCACGGCGAGCAGCTCCGCCGGGGCCTTCGAAGATTTGGCAGGTCACCGGACGAATCACGTCCACTCGCGCATGCGTTTTGAGCCGACGGTCTAAATTATGGAACTCTTCTGCCTGCTGAAATGCCGATAATAAAAAAGATCAGGCAAATCACTAGGAAGAGAAAGAACAGGAACTTGGCAATTCCCGCGGCCGCCGCAGCGATGCCGGTAAATCCAAACAGCGCCGCCACCAGTGCGATTACCAAAAAGATTACAGCCCAACGTAGCATGTTGTCACCTCCTCAGAAATGAATCGCACCAGCCGATTAAACCGCGCGCCTCTTCAACGGAAGCGTTGTTCGTTGAGTAGCGCGACGCCCTAAGGGAAACAGGACGTTCGTTAGTACCATCGTTCACCTGCGTAAAATTTTACTCGAATCTGGGCGTGGCAGCGACACCCGAAATTTTGAAGTAATTACGCTCGGGTTTTCGCCTTTCGCCCCAGACGTCTGGTTGTATCGTCTGCGCCACCGCGAGGGCGAGCCTTAACGTGACGGCCGATTACGCGGTTATATACTTTCACATAGTCGCGTGCCATCCGGGTCGATGTGAAGCGCTTCTCAAAAACTTCTCGGCAGTGAGCGCGACTGAGCTCAGGAACGCGCCGAACTGCCTTTATCGCGTCCTCCAATTCTTTAACGATGAAGCCCGTTCGGCCTTCTTCGACCACTTCGGAAACTGCTCCACCGTCGTACGCGATCACTGGGGTCCCGCAGGCCATTGCCTCAATCATTACCAGACCGAACGGCTCCGGCCAGTCAATGGGGAACAGTAATGCGTAAGCATTCCCGAGGAATTCGTCTTTCTGTTCGTCACTGATTTCACCGACCCACTCCGCTACAGAAGAGTCTCGCAGCAGCGGCTCGACTACGCGTTTGAAGTAGCGCTTGTCAACCGGATCAATCTTTGCGGCAATCTTCAATGGGATCCCCGTCCGCTTCGCGATTTCGATCGCCCGGTCCACCCGTTTTTTCGGGGCAGATTCGCCCCAGAAAGGCGAGATATCTTCCCGGTTCCGCCCGAAACCGAAAGAGATCTTTCGGCAGTCCATGATAAATCGTCGCCTGCCAGTTCGTCCAAGGCAAAGGTTCACGTTGGGAGTCCGAAATCGAGAGGACCGGCATATCTCGAAACTGGTCGTAAAGCGGAGCGAGGTCCGGGATATCGAGCCGGCCGTGCAGAGTTGTGACGTGCGGAATCCGCAAGAGTCGAGAGACTGGAAAATGCAGGTAATCGATGTGGAAATGGATCACATCGAATTCTCGCGCGCGCTGAGATACCTGCTCCAACAACACGACGTGGTGCGCAATCTGATCCATGCAGCGTTCATCCAGCCGAAGCGAGCGGCGGCATACGGGAACAAGCCGGGCTGCGGTCACCGAATCGCCGCTTGCGAAAAGGGTCACGTCGTGCCCCTGGCGGACCAATTCCTCAGTAAGATAAGAAACGATTCGTTCGGTCCCTCCATACTGTTGTGGAGGCACACTCTCGACGAGAGGCGCTACCTGAGCGATTCGCATACAAGCCCCTTCTTCCCTTGCGCGATGCCTGCTTTGCTACCCGCGGCAGTAGCGAAATGCGCTTTCGTTCCGATAAGTCGCGCTCGCGCGACGGTGACTCTGAGATCTGCATGAATCAAAAATCATAACTGCCCTCTAATCGAATACGGGCGTGCCTTTGGTTCTCAGAGATTGGCGGCGAAACGTCAGTTTTCCACTAACCGCCTTCGATTTCCTTTGTTTCGATCCGAACCGCGTATTTGGCTGGTTTCAACGCGTGACCCGCGCGATTTGCATAGACTTGGGTGAATTCAGCGCCGAAGAGCAAGATTTGCGATGAATAATAAACCCAGAGCAGCAGTGTGATCAGCGAGCTGGCCGCCCCATAAGCTGAACCGGCTGCACCGCTCCCAAGATAGAGACCGAGTGCCCATTTTCCAACGCCGAACAACACCGCGGTCATCGCTGCGCCAATCCAAACATCGCGCCACTGAATTTCGACGTCCGGCAAGAATTTGAAAATCATAGCAAAAAGCAAAACGATAACGGCAAAATCAAAGATCAGATAAACGGTCAACGCCATAATAATTCCACCCGGCAACACCGATTGCACATAGTGGCTAAAGCCTTTAAGCACACTTTCTAGCGTGAGTGAGACTAGGAGCAGGAAACAAATGCCGCCGACCATTGCAAACGACAGAAAGCGCGCCCGTAAAAATCCCCAAATACCTCCACCCGGCTTCGCTTTGACGCTCCAGATCGTATTCAAGGCATCCTGGAGCTGACCGAATACGCCGCTTGCGCCGAAAAGCGCCAGAGCGATGCCAATAATTGTCGCGATCAAGCTTTTGCCTGGTTGGGAGGCTTTTTGCGCAATGTTTTGCACCACCTGCACAGCGCTTGGATCGAGAAAATAGCCCATCTGTTGTGCGCTGTTCTCCCAAGCGCCAGCCGGATTATCGCGGAAAATGATGCCAATAATCGCGAGTAGGACAAGGACCAGTGGCGCGAGGGAAAAAACTGCGTAGTAGGCAAGCGCGGCACCCAGTTGCGGTGCTTTATCTTGCAACCACTCCTGAAACGTTTGCTTTAGCAGGCTAAAAGCGTTTGCAAAAAGCGGGTCTGACGTTTTCGAGTTGCGCTGTCTTGCCACAATCAAGAACCCTTTGATTAGAATTCGCTCGTAATGCAGTGGATGGTCGTTGTGAAAACAGGGCAGTCGCTGAATCGGTCAATTGTAGCGATAGGAATTGCCAACGCCCACCTCAAAAATGAACGAACAATTTTTGGAACGACGCAAAATTCGCGAATTCTCGCGCATTCTAAGCGCGGTCGTTCAAATGTGTCTCATCAAAGCGATGACGAGTATAACCAAAAGAATCAAACCTAGTCCTCCACTGGACCAGTATCCCCAGCCAGAACTGTAGGGCCAGGCTGGTAGCGCCCCGTTTTAACAGAAGAACTAGAATAATCAATAGAACCGTGCCCATGGCAACAAGAGGATCAGCACGATCAACAAAACAAGCCCCAATCCGCCGCTAGGGTAATAGCCCCAGCCAGAGCTATACGGCCAAGTCGGCAGAGCGCCGAGTAACAGAATAATCAGAATAATTATCAGAATTGTGCGCATGAGCCGAGCCTATTCTCGCCCGTCGCGGAATCGCAATCTTTTTCTTTGCTGCACACTTAGTCGAAGCGTGATCAGCAAAATTAGCGTCGCGTGGTTACAAAGGCTAGGTGCAGATGTCCGACATAGTTTTCGTTACGTCCAACTACCTGTTTAGCGGCGAAACAATTTTGCAATGCCAGAAGAAGAAACAGTCGAACGGGCGCGCGAAGACGAACGGGAAGGCAAATCGCCGTCCACCCAGGCGGGCGAATTTGTGCGCGAAGAAATGGAACATATTCGCGAAGGCGAACATGGCGCGCGCTCGCCTCAGCAGGCGATCGCCATCGGTTTATCGAAGGCGCGGCGGGCTGGAGTAAAGTTGCCTCCGCCGAAGCGGGGCAAAGCGCGAACCAAACGTCAAGCCAAGCGCGATTTAGCGAAGGGCCGCGCTGGCCGTGGCAAAAAACCTTCACGCAAACGCTCCCGTGCAACCAAAGGTGCGCTCAAACGCGAGAGTCGTCGATCAGCATCGAGAAAAGCGTTGTCACAACAAGCAAAGCGGGCGGCAGGTCGACGCTCAGCGCGTTCACGTTCGGCTACAGCAGGGAAAGCCGCGCGCACGCGAAAACGCCGCCAATAACATGCCGTCGCGGCTTTGATAGAAGTTTCAGATGGCGCTCTTCTGAAAAAAATCCAACAAAATCCATCACGCGGAGAATTTCAGTATGCCCAAGCAAAAGAAACTTCAGCCGCCTCAACATCAAGAGCGACAGCCCGGCCGCGAACACGATATGAAGCCGCCTCCACGGGCCGAGGACGAAAAACATCGCGGCAGTGGAAAATTGCGAAACAAAGTGGCGCTCATTACTGGCGGGGACAGCGGGATTGGCCGCGCGGTTGCGATTGCCTTTGCGAAAGAAGGTGCGGACGTTGCGGTTGTCTATCTCGAAGAGCACAAGGACGCGAATGAAACCAGGCGTCTGGTGGAAAAACAAGGGCGCAAATGTTTGTTGATCGCAGGTGATGTCGGCCAGGAAGAGTTCTGTCGAAAAGCTGTCGAGCAAACCGTGAAGAAGTTCGGCAAGGTCAACATCTTGGTAAACAACGCGGCCGAACAACATCCGCAGGAATCAATTGAGAAAATCACCGAAGAGCAGCTCGAACGAACATTTCGCACAAACATCTTCTCGTTCTTTTTCATGACCAAAGCAGCGATGAAACATTTGAGAAAAGGCGCTGCGATTATCAATACAACTTCAGTCACGGCTTACAAAGGCAGCTGGCATCTCCTCGATTACTCTTCGACCAAAGGCGCAATTACAGCTTTTACGCGCTCGCTCTCGCAAGCGCTCGCTGACAAAGCCATTCGCGTAAATGGCGTCGCGCCGGGTCCGATCTGGACCCCTCTCATTCCATCGACATTTCCGCCGAAAGATGTCCAAACGTTTGGCTCCGATGTTCCACTCGGTCGGCCCGGGCAACCGGAGGAAATTGCGCCAAGTTTTGTGTTCCTTGCGTCCGACGACTCCTCATATATGACAGGTCAGATTTTGCACCCAAACGGCGGTACTGTCGTGAATGGCTAACCTCGAGTTGAAATACGTCTTTAGCTTGACCTACTTGTTTACCAAGAGACATGACAACGAGAAGACAACGGGTCGCTGCCAAGCAGAACATCAAGGAAGCAGCTAAAGCTGCGGGACGAAAGAGAACGGTTGCACATTTGCCGAAAAAGACGCGCACCGCGCTTGGCAAAGAAGGAGCCAAGGCTGCACGAAAGAAACGAACCGGATCAAAATAGAATCGCGAACAAAGCAATATTGTTCCGGCATCCTGATAGTCTCGTGCGATTGCAGCCAGACTGATGCGGCGCCAGCCAAGCTCTTGGTTGTCGCACGTTGATATCGGACTTACAGCACGATTATCTTCGTCGCTCCTGGCGCAACGTTTGTCCTGTAAGGCGATTGCGGTTTATCTCCGGCCGCCCTTTCTTCCGCCTTTGCGCGAACTCGATTTACTTCGTTTTTTCCAGCGACCTCCTCCACCTTTCTTCCGGCCACCCTTGTCCGATTTGTTCACGATCGCCCATGCGCGACGCTCCGCCTCTTTGCTGCTGACGCCACGTTTTTTGTAGCCTTTTTCAATCTTCGATGCCTTCCGTTTCTGCTTCGATGTGTATTTCTTCTTGCTTCCTCGTGCCATGGATCACCTCATCTTAAGTTTCTCGATATAACAACGAATTTCGTGCGCGGCTTGGACTTACTTTGATCCTCTGAAGTCGACACGCGCGTCTGAGTTTCCGTCGGCGATAGAATGTTATATGAATACACTCTCACAATTTCTCGAAGCGTTGCTTGGTTTGGGCGTGGAAACAAAAGATTTAACATTCATGCAATGTTCCGCACGCGGCGTAATTGTCTTCGCCGCAACCTTGGTGATGGTGCGACTTAGCAGCAAACGCTCCCTCTCCGAAAAGACGGCGTTCGATGCCGTTCTAATCGTCATCATCGCTTCCGTGTTGGCGCGTGCCATTAACGGGTCAGCCCCTTTTTTTCCAACCCTGGGCACCGGATTCGTTCTCGTCGTGCTTCATCGGCTTCTCGGCGCAGTAGCGTACTATTCACATGGTTTTGGAATCTTAATTAAGGGAAAACCGGTGGTTCTCGTGCAGAATGGCAAGCTGCAACACAAAAACATGCGTCTAAATCACATTTCCAAACACGATCTTGAGGAAGACATGCGCCTTGACGCAAAAACAGAAGATCTGTCAAAAATAAAAGTCGCGCGCGCCGAACGCAGTGGTGACATCAGCTTTATCAAAGTCGGGGGCGAATAGCCTCTAGCGCCGCGGCTGCTGTATTATCAACAATCAGCGGCCGCTGGAGTATTCGTCCCGCAAACGATTCACAAACGAGCCAGCGTTACCTCGACGAGACGAACCTCCCGGAAACAACGTTCTCGACCGATTCGGCATCGTGTGAAGAACTCGACTGCTTTAAGCAGTCAAGTTTTAGAGCGCGTCCGCTGATCTCATCCGTTTCAGTCCCCATTCGTTGATGCGCCTGAACAAGATAAAATGACACGGCCTTCGCCTAGCATTGTTGATTCAGACGGCATTCACGTCGCGCTTCGTTCATCGAAGGACGTGAGCAATCCCGTCGCAAGATACGACCGGCAAACCTTTGAGAACCGTCTATAAATTGATGGGAGACCCACGAAACGTCGCGCACGCCAAGAAAGTCGTCCAAGAGAAGCACCACAAGCACAAGGACGGCGCTACAGCCCCCCAGCGGGGCAACAAGGCCCAACTGGCCAAGCAAAAGCAGGCTGCCGAGGAGAATCCCGCTTCTAAGACTGCTGAGGCTGCCAGGCCAACGCAACCGCCAGATCCGACGCAGCTAGAAAAATCGCTTGTCGTTCTCTCCAAGCTTAAGGAGCTGGAATTCCACTCACGCGGCAATATCGAAAAGCTCGCCGAACTCAGCTTGACGATCGAGGAAGAGCTTAAGCAAAAGGCGTTTGCTGAGGCTATTGGCGCCGTCTACACGGCGCAGGACGCATTTCAATCCAAGATCCTGAAGTTGATTGATGCCTACGAAGCGGAGTGCACGCGTTTGAAACCGTCCGGATAAGACTTCGATGCCCACCGTGAGCGCGTTGGATATGTGCGTCCCAATTTTTAACGGAAACCAGCCAGCGTATATATCAGCCCAACAAGTCCGCTGCCGAGCACGACAGGAACAATGTTCCATTTCCAGCGAAGCATCCCGAGGAATGCGATTGCGCAAACCGCGATTGCAAACCAGTCGACATTTCCGCCAGGCGGAAAGATGACGTGCACGCCGAACCAGACGGCAAGATTCAAAATCACACCGACGACCGCCGCTGTCACCGTGCTAAGCGCCGATGAAAGTCGCGTGTTTCCGCGCAGTTTCTCGATATAAGGCGCGCCGAGAAAGACCCAGAGAAAGCAGGGAACGAACGTCGTCCATGTGGTGATGAGCGCCCCGCCAGTTGCGGCGAGTAGCGGAGAAAGATTGCTCGGCTGATTCCACGCGCCAAGGAAACCGACAAATT
>WNFR01013989.1_pt1 | contig 10213 bp, 9 predicted proteins | sample 5400221 | NCBI WGS metagenome assembly WNFR01 (sample SAMN13153357, study PRJNA577476) | soil metagenome | isolation source: 40 cm soil under Madrone tree | place: USA:California | collected 2016-06-14 | reverse complement strand
CGACGTGAGGCAATTCGTGCTTGAGCCGCTCGTGGAACAAGGTGCGGTTCGGCAAATCGGTCAGCGCGTCGTAATGGGCGAGGTGGGTGATGCGTTCCTCGGCGCGGCGGCGCTCGGTGATGTCTTCGTGGGTCGCCACCCATCCGCCGTCCGCCAGTGGTTCGTTGACGACCTGGACCGAACGGCCGTCGGGCGTCGTGATGACCATCGAATTCCGCAGCCCGACGTCGCGCAGCACACGTCCGACATAGCGGTCGACGTCGCCGGTAAACGATCCCGTGTCTCTTCGATGGGTGATCACGTCGCGGAAGCTGCAGCCCGGCTTCACGACCGCGGCCGACAACCCGTACATATCGAGATAGCGGTTGTTGCAGATGACGAGACGTTGCGAGGAATCGAACAGCAGCAGGCCCTGCGTCATGTTGTTGACGGCGGTGTCGAGGCGCTGCTTTTCCAGGGTCAGCCGCTGCTGCGACATCCGGTGCTGCTGCGAAAGCTTGCGGACGACGAGAAACAGCAGGGCGGCGATGGCGAGAACGGAAACGCCGGCCACGGCGATCAGGATGGCGATCTGTTCGCGCCAGTCGGCCAGCGCCGCCTCGGTGGTTGTCGCCGCGACGATCACGATCGGAAATTTGGTCAGCGCACGCGAGGAGATCACGCGGGCCTTGCCGTCGATCGGGCTGGCCAGGCGCGACGTGGTTTGGGCTTGCTCGAACACCTGCTGTTGGCTTGCCGGACCGGTCCTGAAGTTCTTGCCGATCATCTCGTCGACATGCGGATACCGGGCGAGCAGCGTACCATCGCGGTGGTGCATGGCGATCGCAGCCCCCGGCCCGAGCGCGACAGAGGCGAAAAACTTCTCGAAATTGGCCGGTTCGATGCCTCGGCCGATCACGCCCAGGAATTCGCCGTTCGGTCCGGTGATCTTGCGGGCGATTACCGTGGTCCAGACGCCGGTGATGCGGCTGTAGACCGGCTCGATCAGCATCTCCGGCGATTTTGGATCCGACTTGAAGGTCCTGAAATAGCCGCGGTCGGCGACGCTGACGGGCGGGACCGGCCAGGCAGCCGAAGCGTTGATCAGGGTGCCGTCGGCGTCGAAGACGTTGATGCCGCCGACATACGCCAGCGCATCCATCTTGGACTTGAGCATCAGATGGATTTCCTCGCTGGACATCCGACGCTTGTAGTTTTCAGTTGTGGCGATGCCGCTGGATCGCATGAACGCGATCAGGTCCTTTTGGACGACCTCGAAATCCTCGAGCTGCTGATCGAAATGGCGGGCGAGCAGCAGTACGGTATTTTCCAGCTCGCGTTCGCTGTTATGCAGCGCGCGCTCGCGGAAATTGCCGGCCATGACGGTCGCGCCGATCGCAATCGCCGCGATCAGCAGCGCACCGCCGAGGATCAGCCATCGGATTGGGCCGCCGCGGAGGACGGAGGTGATCTTGAACGAAGCGGTGCCGGCTGAAAGCATTGAGGGAAATCGCTGCCAGAAATTCACAACCGGAAGCAGATTTCTCACACCCCGGACCCATGCGATGGATACCGCGCCGAGATGGAATTGAAGTTAGCAAGCCTGGTTAACGAAACGTTAGCCGGGTGACGGCTGCGCCCGGCAACATCCACAGGACGGGCTTAGTTCGGGTGACGGGCAGGCGTGCCCCTGAACATCAGCGCCACGATCACAGCCGCTGTGATGTTGGCCGCGGCACTCGCCAGGATCGGCAGCGCATAATTGCCGGTCAAGTCGAAGGCGAATCCGGCGGCGCTCGGGCCAATCAGGGTGCCGAAGGCGACGCTGGTGTAGAGGATGCCGATGATGCCGCTGACATTGCGGCCGCCGAAATGGTCCATCACCACGGCTGGCAGTACGGCCACCCAGCCGCCGTAGAATACGCCGTAGACGAAGGCGAAGGCGGCGAGCGACCAGACCCCGGTCGAGACCAGCCAGATCGAAAGCGCGATCGCCATGCCTGCGAACATCAGCAGCAGCGAGCTCTGACGGCCGATCCGGTCGGCGAGCCCGCCGAGGAAAAAGCGGCCGGCGGTGCTGCCGATGCCGATCACGCCGAGCAGGAGCACGGCGGTCGAAACCGCAACGCCGTGATCCCGGGCGTAGGGAACAAGATGCACGAACGGCACGAATACGCCGAACGAGCAGATCAGGCAGGCGGCGTAGAGCGCGATGAAGCGGCGCGATAGCGCCATGCTCCCGCCGATGGCGGCCGCGAGCGCCCCCAGCGCGAGATAGGCGCCACGCCATCCCAGCATGTCGATCAACAGGGTGGCCAGCGGCGGCATCGCCAGGGTGCCGACCCCGATCCCGCTCACCGCAAGTCCGGAGGCAAAGCCGCGCCGCCGCACGAACCAGCGCTGCACCGCGCCGATCGCGGGGACATAGGCCAAGCCGACGCCTATTCCGACTCCGAGCCCATAGGCCGCGTAGACCTCGACGAGGTTGCGCGCAGCACTTGCTGCGGCAAGCCCGAGGCCGGTCAGCAGCATGCCGGTGACCGCGAGCGGCCGCGCGCCAAAACGGTCGGCGAGGGGACCGCTGACGATGCCGAGGCCGAAATAGAGGAAGCCCGCGAGTGAAAACGCCAGCGACACCGAGCCGCGCGAGGCGCCGAAATCGCCCTGCAGCGGCTCGAGGAAGGCACTGAACGTATAGGCGCTGCCAAAGCCGACAAAGGTGATGGCGAACGCGGCGGCCACGACCAGCCAGCCACGGAAAATGCCGGGACTGGACCAGATTGCCTCACGGCTCATGGCGACCTCCATTTCAGAATCTTCGTTTACTGCAACACCTGTATATTAATTATATTGGTGTCTGTTGCTGTCAACCAGTAAATATGCTTTACTGGTGTCTATGTCGCGGGAATCGAAAAAATTCGGCGTTCCGGACGAGCTGGCCAATCTCTACGATTTCGCCAATACGCTCGACGTCCGGCATTTCGTGCATCACGGCGTGCCGCATGCGCAGGACGACGAACTGAAGAGTGCAAGGGAACTCGGCGCGTGGATGTCGCAGCGCGGGCTATTGTGGACGGGCGCCAAAATCACATCGGCGATGTTCGAGAAGGCGCTTGAGCTGCGCACACTGGTTCGCGACTATTTGCAACGTGATCCGGTTGAGCGGAGCAAGGACAGGGACGCCGTCCGTTCGCTGAACAAGGCGCTGAAGCTGTTTCCGCTTGTCGTGGAAGCGGGGAGTGACGGCGGCATGCTGCTCAAGGCGGCGCGCGAAGATGCCTTGGCGGGATTGTCGCCGATCGTGGCGCAATTCTACGACGGTTCCAGAAACGGAACCCTGGATCGCCTGAAAATGTGCGCGTCCGAGGAATGCCGCCGCGTGTTCTTCGACCGGTCGAAACCGGCGACCCGGCGATGGTGCATGTCATCGCTGTGCGGGAACCGGATGAAGACGCGAAGCTATCGGGAACGGCAACGCGCCGGATGATCGTCAGCACCAAGTTTGCGACGAAATAATCGGAGGCGGGTCACGATCGTCGATCGGCGATCATTCGCGAATCTACGCCACGTCGTGTGCGCGAAAGCCTGTCGTCACTGCACGCGGACCGCCGATGAATCGGAGCGGTGTATCCGCCATCGCTTTCCGGCGACGCGGACGGTCTGACCGCCGGACCATGTGCGGTCGTTCTGTCCCAGGCGGCTGCGATATTCGGGGCTGTTGGGATTGCCCGGGCCCATGTTCTGGCAATTGGCGTCGGGATAGTACTGCGCACAATAGCCGGGCTCGTAGATGACTGCCTGCGCCATCGCCGGCATGGCGAGCACCGAAAAAACCGTGGCTGCACCGAGAAGCCTGAATAGCCGCATGACGTTTCTCCGCATGGAGGTGACAGGAGGATAACACCGCACGCCGGCGCTCAAGTCCGGATCGTCCCGTCACACCCCCGTGATGGGTCTTGCCTAGGCGCGGTAGTGCCCGGACTTGCCGCCCTTTTTCTCGACGAGATGAATGCCCTCGATGCGAACGCCGCGCTCCACCGCCTTGATCATGTCGTAGATCGTCAGGCACGCGACCGACACCGCCGTCAGCGCCTCCATCTCAACGCCGGTCGGGCCGGTGACCTTGACGGTGGCGCGGACGAGGCAGCCGGGCAATTTCCTGTCCGGGGTAATGTCCAGCGTGACCTTCGACAGCGCCAGCGGGTGGCACAGCGGGATCAGGTCCGACGTGCGCTTCGCGGCCATGATGCCGGCGATGCGCGCGGCACCCAGCACATCGCCCTTTTTGGCGTTGCCGGAAACGATCAGTTCGAGCGTCGCCTTGCTCATGACGACACAGCCTTCGGCGACTGCCATTCGTTCGGTCGCGGGCTTGGCCGAGACGTCGACCATCCGCGCTTCGCCGGACGCATCGATATGGGTGAGGGCGGATCCGCCTTTGGACGATTTTCGGGCCATTTTTATCTAGCGCGTTCCGGTCGCGCGGGGCGTCTCGGCACGGGTCAGCAAGGCGCGCGTGGCTGCGGTCACATCGGCCTGACGCATCAGGCTTTCGCCGACCAGGAAGGTCGACATGCCGACCCGCTCCAGCCGCGCGAGATCGGCGGGCGCGAAGATGCCGCTTTCGCCGACCATCAGCCGCTCGCGCGGAATCAGCGGCGCCAGCGCCTCGCTGGTCGCAAGCGAAGTCTTGAAGGTACGGAGATTGCGGTTGTTGACGCCGATCATCGGCGAACGAAGCTTCAGCGCGCGATCGAGTTCGGCGCGGTCGTGGATTTCGATCAGCACGTCCATGCCAAGCGCGATCGCGGCGTCCTCGATATCCTCAGCGGCGGCGTCGTCGAGGGCGGCCATGATGATCAGGATGCAGTCGGCGCCGTGGGCGCGCGCCTCGACCACCTGATAGGTGTCGAACATGAAATCCTTGCGCAGCACCGGCAGGCTGGTCGCCGCGCGCGCCGCGACCATGAAATCGAGATGGCCCTGGAACGACGGCGTATCCGTCAGCACCGACAAGCACGCCGCCCCGCCGGCTTCATAGGCCTTTGCCAGCAGCGGTGGATCGAAATCGGCGCGGATCAGCCCCTTGGAGGGCGAGGCCTTCTTCACTTCGGCGATCAGCGCGTAGTCGCCGCGCGCGAGTTTTTCGCGGATGGCGCGGACGAAACCGCGCGGCGGCGATGCCGTGGCGGCGAGTGCCTCCAGGCCGGCAAGTGGATGCACGCGCTTGGCGGCGGCGATCTCTTCGCGCTTGTAGGTCTCGATCTTGGTCAGGATATCGGACATGTCAGGCGCTCCCGCGGGTCAGGCGTTGGAAACCGCGATCAGGTGCTTCAGCCGTGCCGCCGCTGCACCGCTGTCGAGCGATTTGCTGCCGATCGCCACGCCTTCCTTCAGATCCTTGGCGCGGCCCGCCACCATCAATGCGGCCGCGGCGTTCAACAACGCCACGTCGCGATAGGCGCTCGGCTTGCCATTGAGCACGCTTTGCAACGCCACCGCATTGGCATCGGCGTCGCCGCCCTTCAGCGCTTCGCCACCGGCACGCGCGAGGCCTGCGTCTTCCGGCGTCACCTCGAAGGTGCGGATATTGCCGTTCTCGAGGCTGGCCACGAAGCTCGGGCCGGTGAGGGTGATCTCATCGAGCCCGTCGGAACCGTGCACGACCCAAACGGATTCGGAGCCGAGGTTCTTCAGCACTTGCGCCAGCGGCTGCACCCAATGCCTGGAAAACACGCCGACCATTTGCCGTTTGACGCCAGCCGGATTGGACAGCGGCCCGAGCAGATTGAAGATGGTGCGGGTGGCGAGTTCGACCCGGGTCGGGCCGACGTTCTTCATGGCGGGATGATGCGAGGGCGCGAACATGAAGCCGATGCCGGCTTCCCGCACGCAGCGGCCGACTTGTTCGGGCGTAAGGTCGATCTTGACGCCAAGCGAAGCCAATACGTCGGCAGCACCCGAGCGCGACGACAGCGCGCGGTTGCCATGTTTGGCGACGGGTACGCCGGCGCCCGCGACGATGAAGGAGGCGCAGGTCGACACGTTGACCGAGCCGGAGCCATCGCCGCCAGTGCCGACCACGTCGATCGCCTCGGCGGGTGCATCGACGCGCAGCATCTTGCCGCGCATCGCCGATACCGCACCCGTGATCTCGTCGACGGTTTCGCCGCGCACCCGCAGCGCCATCAGCAACCCGCCCATCTGCGAGGGCGTGGCCTCGCCGGACATCATGCTGTCGAAGGCGGACGCCGCCTCCTCGCGCGACAGCGTCGCGCCGGTGGCGACTTTCCCGATGATAGATTTGAGGTCGTCCATCGCGTGCTTTCAGGATTGGGTGGGGGCATGACCCGTCCGGATCATGCTCAGTTGTTCGCGCCCGTCACCTGTGCGAAGGCGGCCTGGTTGATGGTGGTGCCGATCTCGGATTCAAGCTTCGTGACATATTGCGCAAGCTGTTCATCGGTCAGCCCGCGCACCAGCGTTTCCTTCAGCTTCTTCACATCGTCCGAGGCGGCATCGACCGGCGGTACGCTGATATCGGTGACGCGGAATACGATCCACTCGCTGCCGCCGGCGCCGGGGGTTTGGCCGACGCCGTCCTTGGCCGTGCGAAATGCCGCCGTCACCACGCTTGCGGGGACGCCGGGCAGGGAGGCATCGCGGCGGAAACCGGCCGCGGTTTCGACCTTCGACCCCACTGCCGCCGCTTCCTCGGCCAGCGTGCCGCCATGCTCGAGCTTCTCGACGATTTCGGTCGCCTTGGCGCGCAGCTTGGTCGAGATCTGGTCATCGCGCCAGCGCGCCTCGACCTGGTCCTTGACCTCGTCGAGCGCGCGCTCGCGCGACGGCGTGATGCCGAGCACGTCGTACCAGACATAGCCGCCGCCGAACTGGATCGGGTCGTTGTCGACGCCGACATCGCTGTTGAAGGCCTGCGAGACCACGTCGAGGCCGCGCGGAATATTGGCCACCAGCTGACCGTTGGGCGTGCGGCCGGATCGATCGACCGCGTCGATCGTGACGGCGGCCAATCCAAGCTTCTGCGCCGCTTCGACCACGCTGGCGCCGCCGCCGCGCTCGTCTTCCATCTTGTTGTGGAGTTCGGCGACCTTCGCGCGCGCGCGCTCGGTCGCGATTTCCTTCTTCAGCTGGGCAGCGAAGCTCTCATAGGTGGGCGTCACGCCGGGCTCGATCTTGCCGATCTTGACCAGCGCTACGCCGAACTGGCCCTGCACCGGCTGGCTGACCTCGCCGGAAGGCAGCGAAAACGCAGCCTCCGCCACCGCAGGATCGATGATCGTGGATTTCGCGATCATGCCGAGGTCGACGTCGGATACGTTGAGGTTGCGCTCCTTGGCCAGATCGTCGAACGACAATCCGGACGTGATGCGTCCGCGCGCCGCCAACGCTTCCTCCGCGTTGGGAAACACCATTTGCGACACTTCGCGCCGTTCCGGCGTTCCGAGTTTGTCGCGCCGCTGCTCGAACACCTTCTTGGCATCCTCGTCGGAGACGTCGGTCCATTTACCGATCTCTTCCGGGTTGATCACGACGAAGGAAAGCTTGCGGTATTCGGGGGCCCGGAACTGGGTCTTGTGGTCGTCGAAATAGGCCGCGAGCGTCTCGGGAGAAGGCGGATCGATTTGGCCTGCCTGCGCAGCGTCGAGCTTGATATATTCGACCGAGCGCTGTTCGTTCTGGAAGCGCGTCAGCGCGTCGATCAGCACCTTCGGCGGTTCGGTGCCGGCCGAAATGGTGCCGGCGATCTGACGCCGCAGCGCCACCCGGCGTTGCTCGGCGAGATAGCGCTGCTCGGTGTAACCGAACTGCCGGATCGTGGACTGGAAGCGGGCCGGTTCGAACGTGCCGTTAAGTCCCTTGAAATTGGGATCGCTGTAGATCATCCGCATGACCTCGGCGTCGGACTGACCGAGCCCCATGCGGCGGGCTTCCTCGTCGAGCGCGGCCTCGGCAATGGTTTGCTGCAGCACCTGGCGGTCAAGCCCGAAGGCGCGGGCCTGGTCCATGGTCAGGGGGCGGCCGAACTGGCGGCCCAGCTGCTGCAGCTTGTCGTTATAGATCTGACGGAATGACTCGGCCGAAATCTCGGTCCGACCGATCTTGGCCAGCGTCGACTGGCCAAATCCCCGGAAGATGTCGGCGATGCCCCAGACTCCGAAGCTCACGATCAAGACGCCCATCACGGTGGCCATGATGATCTTGCCGAGCCAGTTTGATGAGGCTTTCCGCATTCCTCGAAGCATGGGTCCAACTTGTTTTGCAGGAGGGGAACCGGGTCGTGCCCAAAGGCGGATTCGGGTTCGAATTCCGCAACAGGGCGTCACCGAGTTGATAACGCATCATAAAGTGGCAGCAGCCCGGTCGCAACCTCAGCGGGGTGGCCCAATTGAAGCAGTTAACGACTTGAGGGATCGTATCGCCGGTATCTGGAACTGATGGCTGCGCTCTGCTAGCGGAAGCAAGCCCAATATTCGCGGGAATTTGACATGACCGATACCATCCGGCCCCTGATCGCCGGCAACTGGAAAATGAACGGCTTAAAGGCCTCTTTGGCCGAATTCGACGCCATGTGCGCGGGCGCCGCCGCGCTCGAGGGGAAAGCCGATTTGCTGGTCTGTCCCCCAGCGACCCTGATTGCCGCCTTCGCCGACAAGGCGCGGGGCTCAAAGCTCGCGGTCGGTGCGCAGGATTGCCATCCCAAAGCCTCCGGCGCCCATACCGGCGATCTTTCGGCCGAAATGCTGGCGGATGCCGGGGCCGGCGCCATCATCGTCGGCCATTCCGAGCGGCGGGCCGACCACGGCGAAACCGACGCGCTGGTTCGGCAGAAGGCTGAGGCGGCCTGGCGCGCGGGCCTCACCGCCATCGTCTGCATCGGCGAAACCCGCGCGCAACGCGATGCCGGGCAGACGCTCGATCTTTGCGGTGGCCAGCTCAAGGGCTCGCTGCCGGACACGGCGACCGCGGCCAATCTGGTGGTGGCCTATGAGCCGGTCTGGGCGATCGGCACCGGGCTGACCCCCACGGCCCAAGATGTCGAGCAAGTTCATCGGTTTATCCGGGATGTTCTGGTAGCTCGCTTTAACCGCGAGGGGGCTAAGGTCCGGATCCTCTATGGCGGCTCGGTGAAGCCCTCGAACGCGGCCGAATTGATGGGGGTTGGCAACGTCAACGGCGCTCTGGTCGGCGGCGCAAGCCTGAAAGCGGCCGATTTCCTTGCGATCGCGGCTGGCTGCCCTTAGTTACAGCATGATCCGGAAAAGTGGTCGCCGGTTTGCCGAAAGATCATGCTCAAACATAAGGATAGGGCGCGATCGGGGGTGACAATGCCCGGTCCGATCGTGTAACACCGCGCAACTTCAGGAAAACCCGCAAGCCTTCATGTGCAGCCGGAACCGGCGCTCTCGGCTTGCGATGGAAGGTTTTAAGATGCAGACCGTCGTTATCGTCATTCACCTCATGATCGTCGCCGTGCTGATCGGCTCCGTGTTGCTGCAGAAATCCGAAGGCGGCGGCCTCGGCATGGGTGGAGGCGCGGGCTTTATGTCGAGCCGCGGCACAGCCAATCTGTTGAGCCGGACCACCGCAGTCCTGGCGGCAGGCTTCTTTGCGACCAGCTTGTTTTTAGCCTGGATCGCAGGCGGTGATCGCAAACCGGCCTCGATTCTCGGTAACCCCCCGGCGTCGCAATCCCAGCCGGCCGGCGGCGCGACCCCGATCACGCCACCGACCTCTGGCGGCGTCCTGGATTCGCTGAAGAAGGTGGATGAGCAGCAGGGCCAGCCGGCACCATCGGGCCCGCAGGCCCCGCGTTCGCAATAAAGCAGGGTGGCTATGCAGGATGGCGGCAGGATGGCGTCTACCGTCCTGCATCAGAACTTCCCATCAATACCCTGATATCGCTTTAGATTTCACGTCACCCACAGCCCGACAAATTGTTCGCCGCTGGCTGCGATTCGTTTTGGCGAATCGGCCCAGTGGCCTTAAAGGTTGAGCCCCATGGCGCGGTACATCTTCATCACCGGCGGCGTGGTTTCTTCGCTCGGAAAGGGTTTGGCTTCAGCGGCACTCGGTGCCCTGCTGCAGGCCCGCGGGTACAAGGTCCGGCTCCGCAAACTCGATCCCTATCTCAACCTCGATCCCGGAACGATGTCGCCGTACCAGCACGGCGAAGTGTTCGTGACCGACGACGGAGCCGAGACCGATCTCG
>WNFR01017470.1_pt1 | contig 10214 bp, 4 predicted proteins | sample 5400221 | NCBI WGS metagenome assembly WNFR01 (sample SAMN13153357, study PRJNA577476) | soil metagenome | isolation source: 40 cm soil under Madrone tree | place: USA:California | collected 2016-06-14 | reverse complement strand
CTTGAGTTCGCCCGGCCCGGACGTATGAAGAAGCTGCCACTTCCAAGCTCCAGGCTCCAAAAGAGCTCCAATCCCAAAGCAGCTTGGAATTTGGTTCTTGGAGTTTCTTTGGTGCTTGGAATTTGGTGTTTGGTGTTTCTGTCCGGTTGCGCCGTCGGCCCAACCTACCGCCGCCCCATTACCAACTCTCCCGCAGAGTTCCGTAACGACCAAGCGCCCACGAACAGTTCATTTGCCGACCTGGATTGGTGGCTGGTTTATCAGGATACCAATCTTCAGGCGCTAATCCGCGAAGCCTTCACCAACAATTATGATCTGCGCATTGCGATTACCCGTGTCGAACAGGCCCGCGCGGTTGCCGTGCAAGCGCGTTCCCAATTCGTTCCGGCGGTTAATTACAACGGGTCGGTCAGTCGCGGGCGCAATGAGGTGTCGGGCTCGGCATTCCCAAACGGTGGGCTCACCGCTTCTTCGGCGGCAGCCACGCTGAATGCATTCTGGGAATTGGATCTCTGGGGACGCATCCGCCGCCTCAATGAAGGCGCGCGGGCCAGATTTCTCGCTTCTGAGGAAGCCCGGCGTGGCGTCCGCCTGACCTTGCTGAGCGAAGTCGCAACGACGTACTTTCAGTTGCTCGAGTTGGACCAGGAATTGGAAATCGCGGGGTTTACCACCAACTCCTTCACCGAAAGCTTGAGGATCTTCAGCCGGCGCCTCGAGGGCGGCAATGCGTCCGCATTGGAGGCTTCCCGCGCCGAAGCCGCCCTCGCTGACGCAAGCGCTGCTATTCCGGCCGTTCTCGACGAGATCTCCAGTACTGAAAATCAACTTTGCCTGTTGCTCGGCCGCATCCCTGGCCCAATCCAACGCAGTGGCCTTTCGCTCGATAACCTGATGCCGCCAGCCGTGCCGGCCGGCTTGCCTTCCTCGCTTCTGAAACGCAGACCCGACGTCCGAGAGGCTGAGCAATTATTGCGCTCAGCCAATGCGCAGATTGGCGAATCAATCGCCGAGTTCTTTCCGAGGATTGGACTGACTGCGCTCTTGGGCAAGGTCAGCCCCGAACTCTCGGCTTTCACGGGTGGCAGCGCCAATGCATGGGGAATCGCAGCCAGCGCGACCGGGCCGCTTTTCGAAGGAGGCCGCCTGGTGGGACAATACCAGCAGGCAACAGCCGAACGGGACGAAGCCCTGCTTCGCTATCGGCAAACGGCTCTCGGCGCGCTGCGCGACGTCTCGGACGCACTGAGCTCGCGTGAAAGGCTGAAAGAAAGCCGTGAGCAGCGGACGCGGCAAGTGAACGCGTTGGAGACGGCAGTAAAGCTTTCCTCTGAACGCTATACCGCCGGCAAAGCAAGCTATTACGAGGTCCTGGAAGCCCAGCAACAACTCTTCCCTGCCCAACTGAATCTTGCCCGCACAGAGCGCGATCAGCTCCTGACCGTAGTAGCCTTGTACAAGAGCCTTGGCGGTGGCTGGCAGGATGACAACTCGGCCAACCAACGGTGAAGCCTGGCTTGGATCCCCACCTCATCCACTACGCCAGGCGATTTGTCATTTCTGGGTTTCTATTGAAGATGGTGCGCGCTGCAGGGCTTGAACCTGCGACCCCTTCCGTGTGAAGGAAGTGCTCTACCGCTGAGCTAAGCGCGCTATCGTAATTGACGCCCGTCAAACTGTTGTTTTTGAGCGTCATACGACTATATGGTGCTGGAAACTGCTTCGCCAGGCAAGTCGATTTTATGGCAGCCGTTAGAGCATTTGTTAGACTAAAGGAAGTCATCCGTGACGAGCAGCGAAGACGCGGAGGTTGTGGAGGCGGAGGCGGGGCAAGGGCTTACGACCCCGACCGGGTTGAATTTCCCACACACCGTCCAGCCCCGGGCCTGTTCCTCCGCCCGCTTCCGCTCAGTAATGTCCTGGCTGGTTCCTTCATAATAAAGAATCTTTCCCCGGGCATCGCGCACTACCCTTGCGTTAATGCTGATCCATATTTTGCTTCCATCCTTGCGGAAAGTTTGATTCTCAAATCCACGCACGTAACCGTCTGAGTCGAGTCGCCGCTTCAGCTCCACACGGCTTTCAGGATCGACACAAATCTGCTGGCCGATGTCGCTGACGGACAAAATCAGCTCTTCTTGCGAGTCGAAACCCAACATTCGAGCGAGGGCAGGATTGGCGCTTAGATACCGTCCTTCCGGCGTCGTTTGGAAAATTCCCTCGATCGCATTTTCGTAAATGCTGCGGTACTTTGCTTCTGCTTTTTGCAGGGCTTCTTCGGCTAGCTTGTGACGCGTGATATCCTCAGCGATGCCTGCAATCCGGTAAACCTTCCCGGATGGACCTCGCATTGGAAAAGCTCGGTCATGAATCCAGCGGATTGATCCGTCCGGCCGCACGATGCGATATTCCTCGTCGAATTGGCCGGAAACCTGGTTGGTGATCGCTGATTCAAGGACACGCTGGCGGTCATCCAAATGAATAGCGTTCAACCAGTTCATTGGTGACGCATAGAGACTTTCGCATGTCTGACCCCAGACTTCTTCGTAGCCGGGGCTAATGTAAATTATCTCGTTTTTCCAGGGATCGGTCATCCAAAATACGTCGCGTATCGAGTCGGTGAGTTGTCGGAAACGCTCCTCGCTCTGAGGCAGGTTTTGCTCGGCGTGCTGGCGTGCGGCGCTTTGTTCCGCCTCTCCCCGAGATATCCTGGCGATCGGAGGAGGATATGGATGTTTTTTTACCAATGTGGCAAGCTGAAATCAGTTTCGTTTATTAGTAACACCGTCGAGAAAAACGCTTTTTTGAAAAAATCTCACATTTTTTCGAAAAAGGATGCTGCATGAGCTGTGTTAAGAGAACAAGGATGATAACTTTGCAAGGTCAACGGCTTTGCAAAATGGGGTTGGGGTTGGGGTGGGGTGCGGATGGAGGTAGGGGTGAGGTGCGGATGGAGGTGGGGATGGGGGGGTGGGCGTGCGGGCAGAACACGGGAACCATGACGCAACGCGGCAAACAATTAGAAACGCGACACAGCTTGTTGCGACGCTTGAAGCATTTGGATGATCAAGTGAGCTGGGAAGAGTTTTTCAACCAATATTCGAAGCTCATTTACACTCTTGCTCTTAAAGCGGGGCTGACTCCTCCCGAGGCTCAGGATGTGGTGCAGGAGACAATGGCAACTGTGGCTCGAAAAATTAAGGATTTTGAGGTGGGAGCCCACCGCGGTTCCTTTAAAAGCTGGTTGCTGCAGACGACCCGGTGGCGGATTGCCGACCAGTTTAGCCGGCGTCCACCCTCAGCCGCCCACTTCAGCGGGGAACAGGATCAGACGCCCCATACCCCGACTACGGAACGATTGCCCGACCCAGCAAGCCTCGAATTGAATGCGGTTTGGGACGAGGAATGGCGGGACAATCTTCGTAAAATCGCTTTGGCTAATCTTCGAACGCAGATCGATCCGATAAAATATCAGATGTTCGATCTGCACGTACTTAAAGGGCTGCCAGGACGCGTTGTCGCGCGGAAGCTTGGGGTGAAATTGAACAAAATCTATTATGCCAAGTACAAGGTCGCGAGATTACTTAAGAAAAAGATGAAAGAACTGGAAGCTAAACTGATATGAGGTCGCCCAAATGCCTTGACTTTTTTGCTCATTTTGAGAACAATGCCAGATGTAGCCCAGTTGCCCGGATTGGGAATCTTTCGTCATGCTCGAAAAATCAGCACAGGAATCTCTTAGTCTTACCAGCATTCTAACTGGTTCCTCTTCAGAAAGTTACTCGGACAGCAACGGGTTACTGCCTCCCCTGGAGACGCCTTCCATTGCGGACCACCAACTGATTAAGTGCATTGGCCGTGGCAGCTACGGGCAGATCTGGCTGGCACAGAATGTCTTTGGCGCCTACCGTGCGGTGAAAATCGTATCTCGGGCTAGTTTCGATTCCGAACGCCCTTACCAGCGGGAGTTGGACGGATTGAAAAAATTCGAGCCCGTCTCGCGCTTGCACGAGAGTCAGGTCAATGTGCTGCACGTAGGTCAAGGGGCCGGGTATTTCTATTACGTGATGGAACTGGCTGACGATGCTGGAGCAACTCAAAATATCAACGAGGCTACAGGGGTTCGGCTCCCTTTCGAAAATCATCCAGCGTCTCGCATCGAACATCCAAATGACTACGTTCCTCACACCCTTAAGCTTGAGCTGCAGCGGCGAGGCCATCTGCCGTTCGAAGAATGTGTCCAATTTGGTTTATCCCTTGCTACGGCTCTCGAGCACTTGCACGAACATGGATTAATCCACCGTGACATAAAGCCTTCGAATATCATCTTTGTAAGTGGCCGGCCAAAGCTCGCTGATATTGGACTTGTGGCGAACGCCGAGGCCACTTGCTCGTTCGTCGGCACCGAAGGTTATTTGCCGCCAGAGGGCCCCGGAACGATTCAAGCTGACGTGTATAGCCTTGGCAAAGTGCTTTACGAAATTGCCACGGGCAAGGACCGACGGCAGTTCCCCGAGCTACCGGTGGAATGCGCCATCGATATGGAGGAAAAGGCTCTTCGCGAATTGAACTCGATCGTGATCAAGGCCTGTAGTCCAGACGCGAGCCTCCGCTATAAGTCGGCTTTGGAAATGCGTGACGATCTGCTGTTATTGTTGGCGGGCAAATCCGTGCGGCGGACCCATGACTTGGAGCGCCGGCTAAAAATCGCCAGGCAAGTCTGTGTTTTGACAGTTCTAGTGCTGGTTTTAGGAATAATTCCTTATACCATTGCAATCCGGGAGGGACGGACAGCTCGTCGCGAGGCGGCACGTGCCCGATTGGCCGAATCACAAGCTTGGGCCGAACAAGCGCGGGCCTCCGGCGCGGAAAGGGATGCAAAAGAAAAGCTTTGGAACTCTTACCTGGCGCAGGCCCGCGCTAATCGGTTGAGCGGACAACCCGGAAGACGGATTCGAAGCTTGGAAATTCTGCAAAAAGCCGCTGCGATCCATCCTTCTTTGGAATTAAGGAATGAAGCAATTGCCTGCCTTGCCTTGTCAGATATGCGAATAGCCCGAGACTGGCAAGTCTCCGTAGAAGCGGGTTCTGCAATCCAGCTAGATCCGAGTTATCAGCGGTACGCCAGGAGTGATGCCTCAGGGCGTATTACTCTATATCAAACATGGGACGATAAGGAAATCATGTCTTTGAAAGCTGCCGGAACGGCTGGAAGTGCTTCCAGAATGTGGTTTTCGCCTAACGGCCTGTTCCTTGCCGCGTCCTACCGTGGCGGTGAACAGCCTGTATTGATTTGGGATCTCTCCAAACGAGAGGCTATCATAAAACCCAACACGACCAGCATCTCAGCCGTGGCCTTTAGCCCGGACGGTCAACGTGTTGTCATAGCTCATGCTCACGATCTCCGTAACTGGTTATCCATTTATGATTTAGGCTCAGCGTTGGAAGTAAAACGTTTGTCACGAGAATGGAGACCTGCGCACCCAGCCGTCGCTTTTAATTCTGCTGGAGATCGGCTCGCCGTATCCTATGAAACCCCAAATGTGGAAATTTGGGATACCAAATCGTGGAAAATCGTTGATTCTTTGTCCATTCTAGCTGATGTGCATGGTCTGGCCTGGCACCCGAACGGAAATGCTATTGCGGTGGCTAGTGCCGACACCTTCGTTTATATTTGCGATGTTACGGGCAAGAAAACGCGCTCGGCTTTCGCTGGCCATCGCGCCCAAGTCGTTGATGTTGGTTTTAATCACGCCGGCGATTTACTTTACAGCGTCAGTTGGGATGGAAACCTCATTTTGTGGGACCTGGCCACCAGCCAGATCGCCTTTAGCCTTCGAGGACTCGCCTCCGCAGTGCCCTTCAGTTTGGACGACCGCTGGTTGGCTTGCTTTCCAAACGATGGCCACGTGGGCATTTGGGAAATTATTACCAAACCTGTCTGTCGCATTTTGCGCGTCGAACCCGACTCTGGCCGCAGTTCCTTCGGTTGTGCATTCAGTCCCAATGGTCAACTCCTGGCAACTTGTCATAGAGATGGAATGCGCGTGTGGGATACCGCCTCTGCCCGAGAAATCGCTTTCCTGGATCAAGGGGATATTGACGCGGCCATTTTTGACGTGTCTGGCCGGAGCATCATCACCAGCGGCGACAAAGGACTAAAGCAATGGCCGGTTGAACCGCGGCGTGACGGGAACGCGAGCATTAAAATTGGCCCAGGTAAAATGTTAGGAAACTGGTTGGAACCCGAATTTGCCTCCATGGATCAAGGCGGCGAGTCGCTTTCCTTTATCGAACACCAGCGAGTGCATCGCTTCAAGATGAAAGAAAAAATGGAGGAAATCCTTCTGCCCCAAAGCATCGGTTTTGATTTCGCTGCCCTTAGCCCAGACGGCCGGATGCTGGCCGCGGCTGCCGAGACAAATGACCTGGTTAGAATCTGGGCCAATCCGAATGCACAAATCGTCAAGGATCTTCGCGCGTCTCACATCAGTCGCCTCTGCTTCAGCCCCGATAGCAAGCTACTTGTAACCGCCTCAACCGACAAATATACCTTTTGGGAAACCTCCTCCTGGATATCGAACGGATCCATCCCACGACAAAGAGCTCATATAGTGAAATGCGGCATCTGTTTCACCCAGGATGGCCGCATGGCGGCAATCCCCGCTCCCTCGGCCGATCTTATTCGCCTCATTGATCCTGTGACGCTGCAAGAATATGCAACCCTGGAATCACCCCTTAACGCAGCGATTACAGCTCTCTGCTTCAGTCCAGACGGTACCCAGCTTGCCGCCAGTACCCATTCTGCCGCCAGTACCCATTCTCGAGCGCTTCAGCTCTGGGACTTGCGCCTCATTCGATCTCAGCTCGCCAAGATGAAGTTGGACTGGGGTTCGCCGTCCCCCATCATTAGCGCGAATTAGCGAGATTAGCGGTTGATTCGCGGTTTCTCCTCCGAAGCTTTGCCATTTGCCAATTTGCCATTTGCTATCCTTGGCGGCTGGTTTCCGGCGTGGAATCCCGATTTGCATCACTTAGTCAATCAATATTGACATCGCTTTGACACTGAGAACGCTTGAGCCTGCAACTTTGTACCGGTTTTAACCATTTGGGATGTTGGAGGTTGGATGTTGGAGGTTTGCGCCCCCATTCCCAAACAGGACATCCTGTCCCAATTCAGGCCAGTAATGCTTTGATTTCAAGCAGGGGCAAAAAGAGATTGGCCTGAATCGTAAGTTGGTGTTGAATGTGCTTGATCAGATCGACTTTTGCCGAAACAACTGACATGTGAAGCCTGTTCAGATCGCTGAATTATGAAACTGCCCGAGTCCCATGTGCTGTTGGTGGAAGATGATCTGCGCATGCCCGAGCTCGTGGCCGCGTTGCTGCAAGAGGACAATATCAGGCTGACTTGCGCGCCAGATCCCACCGCCGCCTTTAAGTCAATAAAAGAGAATCATTTCGATTTGATCCTGCTGGACCTCGGTCTGCCGGGCACCAACGGCTTCGACTTGCTGCGCCAGTTCAAGGACTCGCCGGAAACCCAAGCCATTCCGGTGATTGTGTTAACGGCCTGGAACAGCACCCATGATAAATTGCGGGGTTTTGAGCTCGGCGCGGTGGATTATCTCACCAAGCCGTTTGAATCCAGGGAACTGAGGGCGCGGGTCTGCGCCGCGCTACGAACTAAACGGCTGCAGGATGATCTGACGCAAGCCAATCATGAGTTGTTCACCGCTCGGGTCGCCGCCGAAACGGCCGCGCGCGCCAAAGCCGATTTCCTGGCCAACATGAGCCACGAGATCCGAACCCCGATGAACGGGATCATCGCCATGTCCGGCTTGCTGCTCGAAACGACGCTCAATCACGAGCAGCACGGGTACGTCGAAACAATTTATGCCAGCAGCGAATCATTGCTGACGATCATCAATGACATTCTGGATTTTTCCAAAATCGAATCTGGCAAACTTGAGCTGGATAATCAGCCGCTGGACCTCAGACAGTGCGTCGAGGAGGCCCTCGATTTGCTGGCTGCGGGGGCGGCCGAAAAGAGAATCGAGATCGCTTACCAGATGGACGATGGCATTCCACCGCGAGTTGTGGGGGATGTGACAAGATTAAGACAGGTTCTGGTCAACCTGCTCAGCAATGGAATTAAGTTCACCGCCGCAGGGGAAGTGGTTGTTCAGGTGAAGATCCTTTCTGCACCGCTGAGCAATTCGGAGCCGGCGGATATGTGGCATCTTCAGTTTTCAGTTCGAGACACCGGGATAGGCATCCCCGTGGACCGGCTGGCGCGTTTGTTCAAATCATTCAGCCAGGCCGACGCCTCCACCGCGCGGCGGTACGGCGGCACCGGACTGGGCCTCGCCATCAGTAAACGGCTGGTGGAGTTGATGGGCGGCAAGATGTGGGTCGAGAGCGTGCCGCAAAAAGGCTCGACGTTTCATTTCACGCTTCCTCTCCAGGCCGCGCCCGAAACTCCACGCCTGACTGTGGAACGACCGCCAATGCAATTGGCGGATTTACGGCTGCTGATCGTCGATGACAACCCGACCAATTGCCGGATTCTGACCTTGCAGGCCAGCAAGTGGGGGATGATTCCACGCGGAATACAAAGCGGTCGCCAGGCCCTGGAAGTCTTGCGCTCGGGGGAGCGTTTTGATCTGGCGATTCTTGACATGCAGATGCCGGACATGGACGGTTTGACCCTCGCGAATGAAATCCGCAAGTTACCAGGCGCGCTCACGATGCCATTAGTATTGCTCACCTCGATGCGCGTAGGCTCTGATCATCCGGATCTCGCCAGCGGAATGTTCGCCAGTTGTCTCAATAAACCAATTAAACCGGTGCAATTGCTCGAAGCCCTGGTGCGCGTTGTCTCCGGGGCGAAACCCGTTCAGAAGAGAGCGCCTGCCAATAGCAAGTTGGATCCTGCTCTGGCGAGTCGCTTGCCGCTGCGTGTGCTTCTCTGCGACGATAATGTCATCAATCAAAAGGTCGCCCTCCGGCTGCTGCAGCAGATGGGCTATCGTGCCGATTCGGCCGTCAACGGCGTCGAAGCCCTGGCGGCACTGGATAAGCAGGCCTATGATTTAATTTTCATGGATGTCATGATGCCTGAAATGGGCGGTCTGGAAGCCACCGCGGCAATCCGGCTGCGTCAAGAGCAACCATCTCAATTTCCGAATTTCAAGTCTCCCATCATTATTGTCGCCATGACGGCCAGCGCGATGCAGGGAGATCGAGAAAAATGTTTGGCCGGCGGCATGGATGATTATTTGGCCAAGCCGGTGCGGTTGGAGGATATACGGGCGATTATTGAAAAATGGGGCTCCAAAGCCGTGGCCACGGTCTCGCCTTCTGCGGTGACGAATGGCTCGTCTGTCGGAAACGCTATTGTAACTGCGGTTGACCCTTTGCGGGCCGCGCCAGAGGTCGAGTGTGTCGATTTGCAGCGATTGCTCGAATTTACCGATGGCGATCCGGATAATTTCCGCGAATTAGCCACATTGTATTTAACTCAGACCAGGGAACAATTGGATCAGCTCAGTGCAGCTGTGAAAGCCGAGGCAACGGGCGACGTGCGACGGATCGCCCACAGTTGTGCCGGGGCCAGCGCCACTTGTGGGATGCGCCGATTGGTGCCCTTGTTGCGCGAACTGGAGCGGCAGGGATCTGAAGAAAAACTCAACCATGCAGCAAAGATTTGCCAGGAAGCGAATGAGGAATTCGACTCCGTCCGCAAAATTTTAGAGGCCCATCTCTCCAAACACACCGAGCTTTCCGCCAAGGTTTAATGATGAAGAAAATCCTGATTATCGAAGATGACCAAATCGTTGCGAATATTTACCGCAATAAATTTGCGACCGAAGGCTATGAAGTGGAGGTGGCGCTGGATGGTCTGCTGGGGCTGGAGTTGGTGCGCAGGTTTCGACCTGACGCGGTAATTTTGGATCTCATGCTGCCAAAAATGAGCGGGGTGGAGGTGATGAAGAAATTGCGCTCGGAAGATGATTTCCAAAAATTGCCATTCATCGTCTTCTCCAATACGTATCTGGGAAACATGGTGCAGGAAGCCTGGAAAGCCGGCGCCACCATGTGTTTGTCCAAATCCACTTGCACCCCCAAACAAATTATCGACGTGATCCGTGGCGAACTCTCGGGTAACGGAAAGGCGGCCGCGCATCCAGCGACCGCGCCGGCAAATCGAG
>WNFR01013051.1_pt1 | contig 10216 bp, 9 predicted proteins | sample 5400221 | NCBI WGS metagenome assembly WNFR01 (sample SAMN13153357, study PRJNA577476) | soil metagenome | isolation source: 40 cm soil under Madrone tree | place: USA:California | collected 2016-06-14 | reverse complement strand
GCACTTGCTTCACACGCAAGGGGTCGCTGGTTCGAAACCAGCATCGCGCATTTCTCTTCAAGCGGAGCGCTTGCTCCACAACGCATCCCATTCTATCTAAAGCCATGTCCGAACATAAAGTCGGTCTCACTTGGAAACGCGGCGATAAGCCATTCGAGTATCAGAAATATTCGCGTGATCACACCTGGAAATTTGATGGGGGACACGAGATGCAGGCATCGGCCGCTCCGGCCTACCTTGGTAATCCAAACCTTGTTGATCCGGAGGAAGCATTTGTCGCGTCGCTCTCAAGCTGTCACATGCTGACCTTCTTAGCGATCGCCTGCAAAAAAAAGTTCGTGCTCGATGAATATATCGATGAAGCGGTCGGCGTTATGGAGAAAAATGCGGAGGGGAAATTGGCCATCACACGCGTTACTCTAAGGCAACGGTTGAAATTCTCTGGCGAAGAGCAACCGACCGCGCAAGAAATCGAGGAGATGAATCACGGGGCACACGACCAATGCTTCATCGCGAACTCCATCAAAACCGAAATCAAAGTCGAAACACAAAGCTGAATTGATCCACAGATTTACACAGATTCCACAGATTGAACCGAAGGCCTGAAACTGTTTCTCTGGATAAATCTGCGTAAATCTGCGAAATCTGCGGATATTCTCCGATGAGCGACGAGCACGACGGCCCGCGCCCGCCTTCGCAAGGCTACGGCGCAGCAAGCATGGAAAAAATCGTCAGCCTCTGCAAGCGGCGCGGTTTCATTTTCCAATCGAGCGAGATCTATGGCGGGCTCAACGGCGCCTGGGATTACGGCCCTCTTGGCGTCGAGCTAAAGCGCAACCTAAAAAATTACTGGTGGCGCGTGATGGTACACGAACGCGACGACGTTGTGGGCATGGATGGCGCAATCCTCACGCATCCGGAAGCTCTCAGGGCATCGGGACACGTAGAAGGATTTTCCGATCCGATGGTCGATTGCCGATCTTGTAAGGCGCACCTGCGGCTCGATCAGCTCATCGAGAAAAAGGGAGTGAAGCAATGTCCAAACTGCGGTGGCAAAGACCTGACCGAAGTGCGGCAGTTCAATCTGATGTTTGAAACGCATGTGGGTGCCGCCGCCGATGAAACTTCCATCGCATATCTTCGGCCCGAGACTGCACAGTCGATTTTCGTCCAGTTCAAAAACATTCTGGAGGTGTCGCGCAAGAAATTGCCATTCGGCATTGCGCAAATCGGTAAAGCGTTTCGCAACGAGATTAATCCGCGTAACTTTACATTCCGCTCGCGCGAGTTCGAACAAATGGAACTGGAATATTTCTGTCGGGCTGAACAAGGAATGGAATTGCTTGAATATTGGAAGGAAGAACGCCTGAAGTTTTATGAGAACATCGGTATCTCGCGTGACAAGTTGCACGTCATGACAGTGCCGGATAATGAGCGCGCCTTCTATTCGAAAGGCACTTACGATATCGAATACAGTTTTCCGTTTGGACGCCAGGAACTGGAAGGCGTTGCTTATCGCACTGATTACGATTTGTCACAGCATCAGAAGGCCAGTGGCAAATCGCTCGAATATTTTGATGAGGAAACGAAGCAACGATTCGTCCCGCACGTTGTGGAGCCAAGCGCGGGCGTTGATCGCACGGTGCTCGCGCTGATTTGCGAAGCGTATTCGGAAGACGAAGCGCCCGATGAAAAAGGAAAAATGGAACCGCGCGTCGTGCTGCGTTTCCATCCCCGCGTGGCGCCTATCAAATGCGCGGTGTTCCCGCTCTTGAAAAACAAGGAGCCGCTGGTCGCCAAAGCAAAAGAGATTGTCGATTTGTTGCGGCCACACATGTTCGTTTTCTATGATGAGAGCGGCGCGATCGGACGGCGTTATCGGCGCCAGGATGAAATTGGGACGCCGTTCGGCGTGACCGTCGATTTCGAAACGCTCGGGGAGAAAGATGCGGCGTTGCGAGACACCGTCACATTGCGCGACCGCGATTCGATGAAACAGGAACGTGTTAAGATTTCCGACTTGCTAGAGTTGCTTTCGGTGCGAATTGCATAGTCGAACCAATGAACGTTCAGATCTTTACATTATGCGATGCAGCGACGCTCGATACTGCGGGCAAATTGAACATTCTAGGATCATTCGATCGCTTAAGCGGAGCAGCGGAACCGATCGTGCACATGCACTGTGCGTTGGCACTCAAATTACGCTTTGAGCGCGTGGAAGAAGGGCAAAAAAAACTCCGTCTTGCATTTGTCGATTCAGATGGAACGGCCGTAATGCCACCCATCGACGGTATGGCTGAAGTGCGCTTCCAAGACAATGATTCCAGTAGTACCGTTTCGCTGGCTCTCGGTATTCAGCAATTGAAGCTGCCGAAATTTGGCGAGTATTCGATCGATCTGGCTATAGATGGTCGACATGAGGCCTCGATTCCGCTGTTCGTAAAGCCACCGGTACCCGTGACTTCACCTAAATAGGAACACGTCGCGATCAAAGATTTGGCGAACATTCTTCTTTCGCGAATCTCCTAATGGATCTCGCGCAGTTTCGCGCATACTGCCTGAGCAAACCGCGCGCTACTGAGGGCACGCCATTCGGGCCCGATGTTCTCGTCTTCAAAGTCGGCGGTAAAATGTTCGCATTGGCAGCTCTCGACGAGGTGCCGACCACCGTGAATTTAAAGTGCGAGCCTGATTTGGCACTCGACCTGCGTGACCGTTACGAGCAAGTTAGACCCGGTTATCACATGAACAAAAAGCATTGGAACACTGTCGAGATCGATACTGGCATTGCTGACGTCGAGCTGCGAAGAATGATCGACCACTCACACGAGCTGGTCGCCAGAAGCCTGACAACATCTACGGCAAAGGTCGCAGCTCAATCTCACCGAAACTCAACTGCAGGGCGTCGCGGGCGACATTAAGGAAGTTATCGGCCGAGTCGGTAAGCGCGACGTGTAGCTCACCGCGGTTTTGCGGCGCCGCGCGCAATGATTGCCGATTCAACATTTCTTCTACCGCGCGCGCACAATTCTGCGCGGAATCAACGAGCATGATTTTACGCCCGAGCACTCGTGTGATCGCGCCGGCCAGCAGTGGATAATGCGTGCAGCCGAGCACAAGAGTATCGATCCCGTCTGAAAGCAATGGCTCAAGATACCGCGCAATCACTCGGTCAGTCACGTCGTCGTCGAGCAACCCTTCCTCGATAAGGGGGACGAGCAACGGACACGCGCGACTGCTCACGCGCACATTGTTGTCGGTTGCGCGCAGTGCCTTTTCGTACGCACCGCTGCGAATCGTTGCCCGGGTTCCGATCACGCCGATGTGGCGGTTGCGTGTCGCTTGCAGCGCCGCTCGCGCTCCGGGCTCAATCACTCCGACCACAGGCACCGGCAAATTTTTTGCTAACGATGGCAGCGCGACAGATGAAACCGTGTTGCACGCGACGACCAAGGTCTTCGCATTTTTCCGCATCAGCATCTCGGCCAATTCCACTGCGTAGCGTTGCACGGTTTCCGGGCTTTTTGGGCCGTAAGGAACACGCGCAGTGTCGCCAAGATAACAAATGTCTTCATTTGGCAGTAAGTCACGCAGCGCCTTCACTACGGTCAGGCCGCCGATACCGGAATCGAAAACACCAATCGGGCGCGAATCGCTCATGTGCCTGGGAAATTCATCGGGGTTGCGACGCGCTGCAACTGTTGTCGCCTCTCCCTTCGGGAAGCAGAGGGCAGGGTGAAAGTTGATTGCTGAGATGTGCGCGATCCCTCACCTCAATCCTCTCCCTTCACCAAGGGAGAGGCGGAATCTCTTGTGCAGGATCGCCATTGATTTGCAAACGCGCTTCGGTCTCGGATGATTGATCGCGATGGCTGAACTCCCGAAGAGATACGACCCGAAAGCGGTCGAGACGAAGTGGTATCAGCGATGGATCGACGATCGTGATTTCGTTGCGAATCCGAAATCATCGAAGCCGCCGTTCTCAATCGTGATGCCGCCGCCCAACATCACAGGCGTGCTGACGCTCGGGCATGTGCTCAACAATACGATTCAGGATGTTCTTGCCCGCCGTGCGCGAATGCAGGGCTTTGAAGTGCTTTGGCTGCCGGGGATGGATCATGCTGGAATCGGGACTCAAACTGCGGTCGAGAAACATCTGCGGCGGACTGAAAACAAAACGCGGTACGAGCTCGGGCGTGAGGAATTCTTACGGCGCGTTCTCCAATGGCAGGAGAAACACGGCGGCATCATCATTGAGCAGCTCAAGCGACTGGGTTGTTCCTGCGACTGGTCACGGCAACGGTACACGCTCGACGATGCTTATGCCGCGGCCGTCCAAAAAGTTTTTGTCGATCTTTACAACAAAGGCCTGATCTACCGCGGACGGCGGATGATCAACTGGGATCCGGCCGCGCAAACTGCGGTCTCGGACGAGGAGGTTGTCTCAAAGCCGCAGAAAGGAAAACTGTATTTCGTTCGTTACGAGATTGTGGAAGAACCTGGTCGTTTTCTCGAAGTCGCAACCACCCGGCCTGAAACGATCATGGCGGACACGGCGATGGCTTTTCACCCGGGCGACAAGCGATACGTCGGTTTGTTGGGCAAATATGCCTGGCGTCCGCTCGCGCGCGAGGAAATCCCCATCATCGCCGACGAAGCAATCGATCCGGAGTTCGGCACTGGCGTTTTGAAAGTTACACCCGCTCACGATGTCGTGGATTTCGAGATCGGCCAGCGCCACGCCCTGCCGATCGTCGATGTACTGCACCCCGACGGACGCATCAATTGTCCAGCAGTTCCGGAGTTGAATGGGCTGGGCCGATTTGAAGCGCGAGAAAAAGCCGCGGAGTTGCTGCAGGCGAGGGGAGCGCTGGCGAACACTGAGCCGTATGAGAACAACGTCGGCTTCAGTGATCGCAGCGATGTGCCGATTGAACCACGCATCAGCGAGCAATGGTTCCTTCGCTACCCAAAAACGAAAGAAGCGCTTGCCGTGGTGCGCGATCATCTTATCCGCTTCTTTCCTGCGCATTGGGAAAAAGTTTACGCCCAGTGGCTGGATAACATTCGCGACTGGTGCATTAGCCGCCAGGTATGGTGGGGACACCGCGTACCGGCGTGGTACCGGAAATCCCAAATCCCAAATTCCAAATCCCAAATCGATGGGGATATTTATGTCGGCATCGATCCACCGACCGATCCAGAAAACTGGGTCCAAGATCCAGACACAGTCGACACCTGGTTTTCGTCGTGGCTCTGGGCTTACGAGACGATGGATGAGGAAACGCGACAGAAATTTTATCCCACCAGCGTTCTCGTCACTGCTGCCGACATCATTTTTTTCTGGGTGGCGCGGATGATCATTGCCGGCTTGGAGTTCAAGCCCGGCAAATCGGAAATTATCGAGGAGAATGTTCCGTTCCGTGACGTTTTCTTCACCAGCATTGTTCGCGACGCGCTCGGCCGCAAGATGTCGAAGTCGTTGGGTAATTCACCCGATCCGCTCGAGTTGATCGACAAGTATGGCGCCGACGGCTTGCGATTTGGTCTGATGCGGATTGCACCCACTGGGCAGGATATTCGTTACGACGAAAAGCAAATCGAGGAAGGCCGAAACTTCGCGACAAAACTCTGGAACGTCGCCCGTTTTCGCCAAATGCACGGCGCGAGTGAGGCGGCACCAAAAATCGACAAGCAGGCACTGTCCATCTACGCCGTCGAAGTGCTCGCGCGTTTAAACGAAACGATCGATGCAATCGAGGCCGCGTATCGCGAATATCATTTCAACACGGTCGCGCAACGCCTTTATGAGTTTGTGTGGAGCGATTATTGCGACTGGTTCGTTGAAGCGGCCAAGACCGACGTTTTCGGCCAGGACGAACGGAAGAAAAAATCTGCGCTGGCCGTGATGGATTTTGCTCTTTCCGCGGTATTGCGGTTGCTGCACCCATTCATGCCGCACATTACAGAGGAGCTTTGGTCATTACTGGGTTTTGGACAAGGTTCAATTCAATTTGCCGCCCCGCCCCAAAAGATCGGGTTGGCCGAGGTGACAGATGTTCCAGCCAAGCGCGATCTTGTTTCGGCCATTTATCAAACGGTACAGGCAGGTCGCAATCTTCGTGCAGAATCTAATCTTCCATCGAACAAGAAGATACAGTTTATTCTACGCACAGATGATAAACTGATTTCGGGAGAAATTCCGACGCTGACACGACTATTAAACGCCGAACAAATAACGCTGGATCGAAAATATCAGGCACCGGCTGGCGCTCCGGTCGCAGTCACGCCTCTCGGCGAGATTTTCCTGGCGATCGCTGGCGCTGACACCGCGCGGGAGCGAGAGCGGCTGGACAAGGAAATTGCGAAGATCGAAAGCGAACTGCGAACAGCGGAGTCGAAATTAGAAAACAAATCGTTCGTCGAGCGCGCTCCGACGACCGTTGTTGAGGAACATCGGCGGCGCCTCAAGGAATTCACCGCGCGACTCGGGAAGTTGAAGCAGGCGCGCGAAGCCCTGAACTAAAAATTATTTTGTGCTCGTTGATTGTGGCGCCGCGTTTTTGGAAGAATTCCTTTAGCTCCGGTGTGTAGAAGGTCCCATCGTATTCCTGGTTTAATTCGAGCCAGACCCGGCCGCGCGACGTTAGATGTTTCGCGAGATCGTCGAGAAAGAACTCCCACTCTGGCACCTTCCACAGGCCAGGCATCTTGTGATCGTTGAAGCAAATCATGAACGCGGTAATGAGGTCGAATTTTCTTCCGAGATCGGGGAGGGAACGGAAAGCTTCGATACGCTGGACCACGCGGCGCACGCCGAGCAGCCGCGTGATTTCCCGGAACATGGGCAGCCGATCGATGTCCAGGCCTACCCCGGAATGGCCGAGCAATTGCGCGATATAAAGAAAGTAGCCCGCGCCGCACCCCAAATCGAGAATCCGCTTTGGTCGCGACAAATCGAGTTCGAGCTCGCGAATCCGCCGGATGTTGATTTCGATCCAACGGTCCAGATCCAGATACTTTGGCCAGTCCGTGCCGGGATTTGCGACAGCGTATCGTTGACGAATCCGTTCGAAACTAGCTGGATCGATCGTTTCGATCACTCGTTTCGTATCAAGCTGGAACCGGTTCGTTCGGAGAAGCCTGAGCGTATGTTTTCTCGCGCTAGCCAGGCTCCGACCGTCGACCAGTTTTCGCATTTTGTGGCGAAATCGCACGGGACGATAGATCACAGCTTCTAGCGAAGCGCAAGAATTTCAATTACCTTGGAAACAGCATGAGTCTCTGGAAGAAGCTGCTTTGGATTGGCGTGGCCGCATTGGGAACCTGGGCCGTCGCTATTCTAGGTTTGTCGCGCGGCGAACATGTCAGCGCGCTTTGGATCATCATCGCCGGGTTCTGCGCTTTATCGATTAGCTACCGCTTTTACAGCAAATGGCTGGCGACAAAGGTGCTCGTGTTAAACGAGGAGCGCGCCACGCCGGCAGTCCTGCACAACGACAACAAGGATTATGTGCCGACGAATCGCTGGATGGTTTTCGGACATCATTTTGCAGCCATTGCTGGTCCGGGGCCGTTGGTTGGCCCAGTGCTCGCGGCGCAGTTCGGTTTTCTTCCTGGCACCCTTTGGATTTTGATTGGAGCGACGCTCGGCGGGGGCGTTCACGATATGATCGTCCTTTTTGCTTCCATCCGGCGCGGTGGCAAAACGCTTGGTCAAATGGTAAGGGAGGAAATCGGACGCGGTGTTGGGCTGCTCGCACTCGTTAGTGTGCTGGCGATTATGACTATTCTGCTAGCCGTGCTGGCATTGGTGGTGGTTCAAGCGCTTGCGCAAAGTCCCTGGGGCGTTTTCACGATTGCTGTAACCATCCCGCTGGCACTGGTTATGGGCATTGCACTGCGCACAGGAAAAGTAGGCGTCATCGCAGTCACAATTTTTGGATTGCTAGGCTTGGCGTTCGGAGTATGGGGCGGACAATTTCTGGGACATTTCCCTGCGATTGAGGCGTGGTTTCGTCACGACCAAAAATGGCTGGCATGGGCAATTATGATCTATGGGCTGGCAGCCTCTCACACCGCGCGATTATCTGAGCACATTTTTGAAACTCGGCACCGTCGCAATGCTCGCGGCCGCTGTGGTGCTGATCAATCCGACATTGCAGATGCCGGCGATCACAAAGTTCATCGACGGCAGCGGGCTTGTGTTTGCCGGGCCAGTGTTCCCATTTGTCTGCATCACCATCGCCTGCGGCGCGGTCTCAGGATTTCATTCGCTCATCGCCTCGGGCACCACGCCGAAAATGATAAGACGCGAATCACGAATCCGGAGCATCGGCTACGGCGCGATGGTGACAGAGATGATGGTCGCTTTGATGGCAATGATCGCCGCATGCGTGCTGCAACCGGGAGAATATTTTGCCATTAACACAAAAGGCGCGCCCACCGAAGTGGTAGCAAAAGTTTCCGCGGCGGGGTTTCCCGTAACCGAGCCAGAAATGCAAAAGCTCGCCGCGAATCTTGGGGAATCCACCATGTTTAATCGCGCAGGTGGCGCGCCGACTTTTGCAGTCGGCATGGCACACATGTTTTCGCGAGTCTCAGCAAAGCCGACTGCACTGGCGTTGTGGTATCACTTCGCCATCATGTTCGAAGCTCTATTCATTCTTACAACCATTGATGCCGGAACGCGTGTGGGGCGGTTCTTACTTCAGGACGTATTGGGCAATCTTTGGCGTCCCCTAGGCAATACGCGTTCGTGGAGCGCCAATTTTCTTTCGAGCGTTCTACTGGTAGCGGCATGGGGTTGGTTCCTGTACGAAGGCGTGATCGATCCTCTTGGCGGTATCAATTCCCTTTGGCCGCTGTTTGGACTTGCCAATCAATTGTTGTCGGTAATCGCGCTTTGTCTTGGCACGACGCTTTTGATCAAAATGCACAAAGCGAAATATGTCTTCGTCACGCTTGTGCCGTTAGGCTTCATGTGTGCCGTCACTTTCTCGGCTGGTTACCTCAAAGTTTTTTCGTCCGATCCGAGACTTGGTTTCTTGAGCGGCGCGCGGTCGCTGCTGGACCAGTCATCAACGGTACCAGACGCAGTTAAAGCAGCTGAATTGGTGCGACAGGCAGGTGTCTGGCGTTTCGACGCGCTGGTTGCCGTTTTCTTCCTCGTGCTTGTGCTCGCAATCGTACTCGGCTCCGCGCGACAATGGTGGCAACTCATTCGCGGAACGAAGCGAATCGCTTTGCACGAAAACGAGTTTGTGCCGATTACGCCGGCACAGCTCGCACAGTTTTGAGATTGTATGATCTGGAATGCTCGGATTGCATAGCAAGTGTCTGCTGAAGACGAAATCACGTCGCTGACCAAAGTTGGTTCGGAGAGTACTGGACCACGCGGACGTGCGATATTTTCCACGACGAATTGGAGCGTGGTCCTTGAAGCGCAAGGTCAATCGCCGGCAGCACAAGAGGCGCTCGAAAAACTTTGCCACACGTATTGGCGACCTGTTTACAGTTTCATCAGGCGAGAGGGTACCGGACACGAAGAGGCGGAAGATCTAACTCAGGCCTTTTTTGCCCTGCTGCTACAGCGCCGGAATTTTGATGATGTTCGCAAAGAGAAAGGACGTTTGCGTTCTTATCTGCTGACGTCGCTCAAACATTTCCTTGTTAGTCAACACCGCCGCGCCGTGACAGCGAAACGAGGTAAAGGACAACAGCCCGTCCCATTGGAGGAGCTTGCCGCCATCGGGCGCGCCGACTTCGAGCCGGCAGATCATCTGAGCGCAGACCGAATTTATGAACGTCGTTGGGCCTTAACTCTTATGGAGCAGGTCCTGCGGCGATTGAAGGACGAATACTGCACCGCGGGTAATGCCGCGTTATTTGATTCGCTGAAACAACTGCTGCCGGATGAGCTGGAAGCACCGTCACGAGCGGAGATCGCATTGCAGTTGGGCATGACGGATAATGCACTTCGGCAAGCCTTCCATCGATTTCGCCAGCGTTATCAACTTTTGTTGCGCGAAGAAATCGGTCACACTGTCGCCGTTGCCAGCGATGTCGAGGATGAGCTGCGCCATTTGATCAGTGTGTTGCGAACGTAACGTATGACAGAATTCGGCGCAGTACCTAATAGGGGGCTCGGAGGCGACTCTCTCATCATGACCTGTGTGCCTAAGGTTTGTGTAAAGTGCGGAGCTGAAATTTTGGC
>WNFR01008775.1_pt1 | contig 10217 bp, 4 predicted proteins | sample 5400221 | NCBI WGS metagenome assembly WNFR01 (sample SAMN13153357, study PRJNA577476) | soil metagenome | isolation source: 40 cm soil under Madrone tree | place: USA:California | collected 2016-06-14 | reverse complement strand
GTACGCGAATGTGCCAGTGTTGCCGTCAGAGAAGGTGAACCTCGCCGTTCCAACGGGGGTCCCGGTCGCGCCTCCAGGGGTGCCCAGCGGAGGAAACGGCACCGCGTTGAAGGATGGTCCTGTGAATCGATAGAGCGTTCCCATGTAGGTACCCGGCGCAATCTTCGGCGCGGTTGCCACCAGCCACATCGGCGTGTGGTCGTGGTCATAGGTAAACCACGTCGCAAAGATCGTGTCGCCCTGGTGCGTAAGATTGACGCCCCACCCCGATTCCGACCCAGCCGGCGAGGCCCACCACAAGTCCTGATAGTTTGTCGCCGCGGCGAAATCCGGCTGCGTCCCATAGACACAGGTCGGCAGCGGACCGAACACCTGCCGAGTGAGGAATTTGGTCTGCTGCGTACCATTCACGACGTAATTGAAGCTGGCCCGATTGACGTCGCTGAAACTCAGTGTCGCCGTGCCGACCCCCGTTCCGGTCGCGCCGCCGGGGCTCCCCACTGGTGGAAACGGTACCGCGCTGAACGCCGGACCGCGCGTTTCGAACAACTGTCCAGTGTAGATATCGGGATTCGTACCCATCTTGTTTGCCGTCATCGACAGCCACCATCCCTTGCCTGTCAAGTCGTAGGTGAACCAGGTCGCGAAAATCACATTGCCTTGATGCGCAAAGTTGATGCCCCACCCGGACTCCGAGTTCGCCGGCAAGTTCCACCACAAGCCTTGCGCCTGGACGCCAGCCGCTGCTAACCCGCTGCTTGCACCGCGTACCGCAGCGCCGGCATCGAGCATGCCGGCGCCGCAGGTATCGATGGTGCAAAGGCATTCCAATTGGTCGACCGGGTTCCCGAGGCTGTCGAATTGCGGGGCAGTGCACTGAATCACCGTGCTGCCAGTGTTGTCGCTACTGGTGATCGGGAACGATCGCGCGGTGGCTTCGAGCACCAATCTCACTTGCAATGGCGTCAGCGCGGGCTGTGCTGACAGCATCAACGCCACCGTGCCGGCCACCAGCGGCGCCGAGAAGCTCGTGCCCAGCGACGGGTTGAAGCTGTCCGTGTAGATCGGAGCGAGCGGACTGGTTGCGCCGGAGTTGGAAGTCGTCAGAATCGGATACAAGCACGGTGAGCCCGCCGTGATGTTGACGCAGTTGCCGCCCGGTGCGCTGAGCGCTATCTCGGGCCCGAGATCGGAGAAGCCGACCTTGGTGCCCACATGGCGCAACCCTGACACGGCGATAACGCCGGCGCAATTGGCGGGCACGCCGACGGCATGACCGGCGGAATTGCCGGCGGATGCCACGATCACGGTGCCGGCTGCATTGATTGCAGCCACCGCGTCCTGATAAGCAGCATTGCACGCTCCCTCTCCGCCCAAGCTCATATTGATGACCTGGGCGCGGTTCGAGTTGGCAGGCGCCCCGGGCACCGTCATGCCAGCGGCCCAGCGCATGCCCGCGATAATGTCGGAGTCAAAGCCACCGCACTTGCCCAGCACGCGCACCGGTAACACGCGGACGTTGCGTCCAACGCTGGCCATGCCGATGCCGTTATTGGTAAGCGCGGCGATCAGCCCAGCAGTTTGCGTGCCATGCCAGGAGCTGTTCTCGGCCATGTACCGCCCGGTGCTCGGATCGAGCGGCGTGCACTGGTAGAAGGGCCCCGTGCGGTTGTTGGCCTCGGCGGCGGTGACCCAGTCACCCGGGTCGGACGCATCGGGATCGCGGCCATCGCCGTCGTTGGCGATGGCGACATCGCTGATCATGTCATAGCCCGGCAGCAAATTGCCGCCGGCCGCAACGGCCAACAGGTCCGGGTGGTCGAAACGCACACCGGTATCGAGCACCGCCACCACGACACTTGCACTGCCGGTCGTGAGGCCCCACGCAGGCTCGACGTTGATCGACGATTGCACCGCACCCATGGGTGCCCGCAGGTACCACTGCCCCACAGCAGGGCCGTTGCCTCCCACCCCGTCCGCATACAGCGGATCGTTAGGCGCCACGAAATGATGCCGGCGCTCGTCAGGCACGGCATATTCGACATCACTTTCGAGCGCCAGTCGCTGCGCCAGTTCGGCCGAGGTGATGCCACTGGCGAATACAACCTGCGTGCGATCGGACACGACGGAGCCAGCGCTCATCGCCAAACCAAGCCGCTGGCCGAGTGCCTGCGCGCGCCCGATCTCATGTGGGGTGGCGGCGAGCACCTGTTCGCGCAGCAAAGACGAGTCGGCTTTGAACTTGACGATTACGCGCGCAGCGTCATTGGTGAGATCGGTTCCAATGGCCTGCGCTCGAATTTGCATCGGGATCGATGCGAGCAACGCGGCGCACAGCAAGACAAGGCTGTCACGGGTCCTGCGCATCTACCGTAGCTCCACTCTGGCTGGCCGCACGTGTCAGGGAAAGGATCGGGATTCCAGGTACGAACCGGAGAATTCGGGTCCGGCCGGCCCCGTAGGATACACAGCGCAGTGCTCTGCGCGCAATGCCAGTGTGCCTCCGATTACATACTGTTACACCGCAATCCAGGCAACCGATAAAATCGGTCTACCTCCAGCTAACGCGACGATATTTTTGTCGCTCCCGGCCTTGCCATGTCAATAGCCCTCTTCTCACCCTTCACGCTTCGCAAACTCAAGCTCGCCAATCGCATCGTCGTATCGCCGATGTGCCAGTACTCGGCAGTTAATGGCTGCGCCACCGACTGGCACATCGTGCATTGGGGCCAGCTTCTGCAATCGGGCGCGGGCATGTTCACGATCGAAGCCACCGCGGTATCCGCGGTCGGCCGCATTACCCATGGTTGCCTCGGACTTTACGACGACGCGTGCGAGGAGGCCTTGACCAAACGTCTGGCGATCGCGCGCGCGAACGCGCCGGCGATACCGGTGGCCATCCAGTTGGCGCATGCGGGCCGGAAGGGCTCGTCGCAGGTACCATGGGAAGGCGGTCAACTCATTCCCCTTGCCCAAGGCGGATGGACGCCGGTGGCACCCTCGGCGATTCCGCAACTGCCGACCGAGCCTCCACCCTCCGCGCTCGACATTTCGGGCCTCGAACAGATCAGGCATGAATTCGTCGCCGCGGCCCGTCGTGCGTCGCGCATCGGCATCGATGCGCTCGAGCTGCATTGTGCCCACGGATATTTGCTCCATGAGTTTCTGTCGCCGCTATCCAACCATCGCGAAGACGCGTATGGCGGCTCGCGCGACAACCGCGTCCGCTTTCCGCTGGAAGTGTTCGCCGCGGTTCGCGACGCGTGGCCGCAGGACAGGCCGATGGGCACTCGTATGTCTGCGACCGACTGGGTCGAGGGCGGCTGGACGATCGACGATTCCATCGTGCTCGCGGAGCGCCTCAAAGCTGCGGGTTGCGACTGGATCGACGTGTCAAGTGGCGGTATTTCGCCGGCGCAGAAGATTCCGCTCGGCCCGGGCTATCAGGTGCCGCTCGCACGGGCGATCCGCCGCGCGACATCGATCGCGACGATGGCGGTGGGGCTCATCACCACTCCCAAGCAGGCCGAGAGGATTGTAGCCTCCGGCGATGCCGATCTGGTGTCGATGGCGCGTGCGATGCTTTGGGATCCGCGCTGGCCGTGGCACGCAGCCGCCGTCCTGGAAGCGCAGATCCAGGCACCGAAGCAGTACTGGCGCTCACCGCCGCGTGAGACGCCCAACGTCATAGCGCATGCGAAGGTCGGCATGCGGTAGTCACATGCTCCGCCGATATTCGCCTCCCACCTCGAACAGCGCCTTTGTGATCTGTCCGAGCGAGCATACACGCACGGTGTTCACCAGCTCGGCAAAGACGTTGCCGTCCTCGATCACGGTGCGCTTCAGTTTCTCCAGCGCTTGTGGTGCTGCCGTGGCGTTACGCGCGTGGAATTCCGAAAGTCGCTTGAGTTGCGATTGCTTTTCTTCGTCGCTCGAGCGCTGCAGCGCAATCTTCTGCGGCGGCGCCGTATCGGCGTGCGGATTGCGGAAGGTGTTGACGCCGACGATCGGATAGCTGCCGTCGTGCTTCTGGTGCTCGTAGTACATCGACTCTTCCTGGATCTTGCCGCGCTGGTAGCCGGTCTCCATTGCGCCCAGCACGCCGCCGCGCTCGCTGATCGCCTCGAATTCCTTGAGCACCGCTTCTTCCACAAGATCGGTCAGCTCCTCGATGATGAAGCTTCCCTGGTTTGGATTTTCGTTCTTGCCCAGGCCCCATTCGCGATTGATGATGAGCTGGATCGCCATCGCGCGTCGCACCGACTCCTCGGTCGGCGTGGTGATTGCCTCGTCGTAGGCGTTGGTGTGCAGGCTGTTGGTGTTGTCGTAGGTGGAGATCAGCGCCTGCAGCGTGGTGCGGATGTCGTTGAACGAGATCTCCTGCGCGTGAAGGCTGCGTCCACTGGTCTGCGAATGAAACTTGAGCTTTTGCGAGCGCTCGTTGGCGCCGTAGCGCTCGCGCATCGCCACCGCCCAGATGCGGCGCGCGACGCGGCCGATAACCGCGTATTCGGGGTCCATGCCGTAGCTGAAGAAGAACGACAGGTTGGGCGCGAAGTCGTCGATATGCATGCCACGCGCGAGATAGGCTTCGACAAAAGTAAACCCGTTGGACAAGGTGAATGCGAGTTGCGAGATCGGGTTCGCGCCGGCTTCGGCGATGTGATAGCCGGAGATCGACACCGAGTAGAAGTTCTTCACGTCGTGCTGGACGAAGTATTCCTGGATGTCGCCCATGACCTTCAGGCTGAACTCGGTGGAGAAGATGCAGGTGTTCTGTCCCTGGTCTTCCTTGAGGATGTCGGCCTGCACGGTGCCGCGCACCGTGGATAGCGTCCACGACTTGATCTTCTGCGCTTCATCGTCGGTGGGGTCGCGGTTGTTGTCGGCCTTGAATTTGTCCAACTGCTGATCGATGGCGGTGTTCAGGAACATCGCGAGGATCGTCGGCGCCGGGCCATTGATGGTCATCGACACCGAGTTGTTCGGTGCGGTGAGGTCGAAGCCCGAATAGAGCACCTTCATGTCGTCGAGCGTGGCGATCGAGACGCCCGAGTTGCCGACTTTGCCGTAGATGTCGGGACGAAGATCAGGATTGTTGCCGTAGAGCGTGACCGAGTCGAACGCGGTTGACAGACGCTTGGCGGGCATGCCGTCGGCGAGCATGTGAAAGCGCTTGTTGGTGCGGAACGCGTCGCCTTCGCCGGCGAACATTCGCGTGGGATCTTCGTTCTCACGCTTGAACGCGAACACGCCGGCGGTAAAAGGAAAGCTGCCGGGCACGTTCTCGGTGAGCTGCCAGCGCAGGATTTCGCCGTCGTCTTCGTACTTGGGTAGAGCGACTTTGGGAACGTGCGTGCCGGAAAGGGAAACGGTCGTCAGCGCCGAGCGGATTTCCTTGCCGCGGATTTTCACGACATATTCGTCACCGGTGTACGAGGCCTTGGTCTTCGGCCACATATCGAGGAGCTTCTTGGCGCGCGGGTCGAGGGCAGCGTCGCGGTCGGCGATCAATCTATCGAGCTTTCCGTCACTCCCGCTCGTCCCTCCAACTTCGTCATCTCCGCTCGGGCCTCCCACTTCGTCATTCCCGCGAAAGCGGGAATCCAGTGTCTTTGGATCGGTCTCAACGCCGCTGGGTCCCCGCTTTCGCGGGGACGACGATCCTGGCGCATCGCTCGTCGAGCCGGATGCATCACCGGCTGAAGCGGAATTTCGCGCAGGTGACGCACCAAGCATCGCCTTCGTCGCGCGCAACTGCTGCCGCTCACGCGAAATCCTCGCCTGCTCCTTCGCCCAGCCGTGATACCCGCGCACGGTCTCGGCGATCTCGGCCAGATAGCGGACGCGCGCCGACGGCACGATCGCGTGCTGGCGTGTCGAGTGTTTGGTCGCCACTACCGGCAGCTTGGCGGCGCCGAGATGCAATCCCTCCTCAACGAGACGCGCCGCGAGCGCCTGATAGAGTGCGGTGACGCCGTCATCGTTGAAGCGCGACGCGATGGTGCCGTACACCGGGATTTCGTCAGGCGGCTGCTTGAAAAGCTCGCGGTTGCGCTGATATTGCTTGCGCACGTCGCGTAGTGCGTCGGCGGCGCCTTTGCGATCGAACTTGTTGATGGCAACGAAGTCGGCGAAGTCGAGCATGTCGATTTTCTCGAGCTGGCTCGCCGCGCCGAACTCGGGCGTCATCACATACAGCGACGTGTCGACGAGGGGCACGATCGCCGCGTCGCCCTGGCCGATACCCGAGGTCTCGACCACGATCAGGTCGAAACCCGCAACTTTGCAGGCAGCGAGCGCGTCGGGCAGTGCCTCGGAGATTTCACTCGCGGCATCGCGCGTCGCCAGCGAGCGCATGTAAATATTCGAGCTCTTTCCATCCGAATGGATGGCGTTCATGCGGATGCGGTCACCGAGCAGCGCGCCGCCTGATTTGCGCCGCGACGGGTCGATCGAAATGACCGCGATTCTGAGCTTGTCGTCCTGGTCGAGGCGAAAGCGGCGGATAAGCTCGTCGGTCAACGAGCTTTTTCCGGCGCCTCCGGTGCCGGTGATTCCCAGAACCGGCGCTTTGCCGGCCTCCGCCGCGCGCAGCAACTTATCGCGCAACTCTGTCGGCACGGAGCCCGCTTCGAGACCGGTGATCATCCGCGCCAGTGACTTGTTGGCGAGGTAGGCGTTGCCGTCTTTGAGCGCGGCGAGGTCCGCAGGCAGGTCGTGGCTCAAATCGACGTCGCAGGCGCTGATGATCTCGTTGATCATTCCCTGCAGCCCGAGGCGCTGGCCGTCTTCCGGCGAAAAAATGCGCGTCACGCCATAGGCGTGCAGCTCTTCGATCTCGGAGGCGACGATCACGCCGCACCGCCACCGAACACCTTGATATTCGCTCCGCCGCGCTCGCGCAGCAGATCGAGCATGTACTTGAAGAACTCGACGTGCCCGCCCTGATACGAGGAGATGGCGATGCCGTGCGCGTCTTCCTGCAGCGCACAGGTGACGATCTCCTCGACCGAACGGTTGTGCCCGAGATGGATCACCTCGCATCCGGAGGCTTGCAGGATGCGGCGCATAATGTTGATCGACGCGTCATGGCCATCGAACAGGCTCGCGGCGGTGACAAAGCGCACCTTGTGCAGCGGCTTGTAGACGAGCGGCTTGCGGGCGATGGTGCTATCGTTCATCGGCGAATCCCGGAGCTCCCTGTAGCACGCCGGAGAGCGGAAAGCTTACTCCTCGGCGTGGCTCTGCCGACATTATATTACGTTTACGTAAACGTCAATATGGCCGGCCCAGGTACCAGGTGCCTTAAGTTGGGGCGGCCATCGACCCGAACTTTCGCCGGTACTAAAGGTCCATTGCCCACTCACCCCTTTTTGCAGCCAGTCCGCTCGAATAAGCGGCGTCTTTCCGTGGACTACATTCCCATGATTGCTTTTTCGCATTCGATTCGCCGCGTGTTCGCGTGCGTTTTTTTCGTCGCGTTGTGCTGCAACGCACAGGCGGCGCTTCCGCCAGGCGTGAGCCAGGGACCTTCGGTCGAGGGCATCACCGAATACGATCTTGCCAATGGTCTCAAGGTGCTGTTGTTTCCCGACGCATCGCAGGCCAAGACCACCGTCAACATCACCTATCTCGTCGGCTCCCGCATGGAAAACTACGGCGAGACCGGGATGGCGCACCTGCTCGAGCACATGGTATTCAAGGGAACTCCGTCGCGAGGCAACCTCATGTCCGCGATGGGACAGCGCGGAATCGATTTCAACGGCACGACGTGGCTCGACCGCACCAACTACTTCGAGACTTTCCCCGCGTCCGACGAGAACCTCGACTTCGCGCTCGCCATGGAAGCCGACCGTATGGTCAACTCGTTTGTCGCGAAGAAGGACCTCGATAGCGAGATGACGGTCGTCCGCAATGAGATGGAGCGCAACGAGACCAATGCGGTGCGTATTCTGATCCAGCGGACCATGGCGGCGGCCTACAACTGGCACAGCTACGGCAAGGACACGATTGGCGCGCGGTCCGACGTCGAGCAGGTCGACATCGGACGGCTGCAGGCGTTCTATCGCCTCTATTATCAGCCAGACAACGCGGTGGTGGTCGTCGCCGGCTCGTTCGATCCGGACAAGGTGCTGTCGCTGGTGTCCAAGTATTTCGGGCCGATACCAAGACCCACACGCGTGCTTCCGCGCCTTTACACCGAGGAGCCGGTGCAGGACGGCGAGCGGCAGGTGACGCTGCGCCGCGTCGGCAACACGCAGTGGCTCTCCGACCTGTATCACACGGTCCCGGCCGCGCACCCGGACTCGGTGGCGATCGAGGCCGCCGTCGGCGTCATGACGGTCTCGCCGGGCGGGCGCCTGTACAAGGCGCTGGTGGAAACCAAGAAGGCGGCCGGCGTCGACGATTTCGTCTACAACGGTCACGACCCGAGCTTTGCGATGTTCCTGGTGAAAGTGCCCGATCAGGATCCGATCGAAGGCGCGCGCGAGGTGATGCTGCGAACGATCGAAGGCGTCAGGTCGGAGCCGATCACCGCGGCGGAGCTCGATCGGGTGCGGGCGAAGACGATCAAGCAGATCGACGACAGCATCAACGACCCGCAGCGTCTCGGCATCGCGCTTTCGCAGTCGATCGCCGAGGGCGACTGGCGGCTGTTTTTCCTGCGCCGCGACCGCTGGCGGACGGTGACTCCGGCCGACCTCGATCGCGTCGCGACGCAATATTTCAAATCGGCCAATCGAACCGTCGGCGCCTTCATTCCCGACGCCAAGCCGGACCGCTCGCCGGTCCCACCGACCGTCGATGTCGCGGCGATGGTCAAGGACTACAAGGGCGATCCTGCCGTTGCCGCCGGCGAAACCTTCGACGCGACGCCTGCCAATCTCGACGCGCGCGCGCAACGCTTTACCCTCGCGAATGGCATGAAGGTCGCGCTGCTGCCGAAAAAGACCCGCGGCGAAACGGTGCAGTTTGCATTGCGCGTGCATTACGGAGACGAGAAATCGATCTTCGGCCTCGGAGGCGAAGGCAACCTCACCGGCGACATGTTGATGCGCGGGACGACCCGGCACAGCCGCCAGGAAATCGAGGACACGCTCGATCGCCTGCGCGCCAAATTGTCGGTCGGCGGCAGCCAGACTAGCGCGTCGGCACGCGGTCAAACCGTGCGCGCGAATCTCGCGCCGACCCTCGACCTGCTGGCGGAAATCATGCGCCAGCCGTCGTTCCCGCCCGCCGAGCTGGAGACGCACAAGCGTGCGGAGATCGCGGCGCTCGAAGAAGGCCGAACCGATCCGCGCTCGATCGCCATTCGCGCGCTGGGCCGCTACGACAATCCGTATCCGGCCGGCGACGGCCGTTACACGCCGACCCTGGACGAGGCGATCAAACAGATCCAAACGCCCGGCGTCGATGCGCTGAAATCCTTTCATCAACGCTTCTACGGCGGCGCGGCGGCGGAGATCGCCGTCGTCGGCGATTTCGACGCGCCGACCGTCAAGTCGCAACTCGAGCGTCTGTTCGGAGACTGGAAGAGTCCGTCGGCGTTTACGCGCGTGCCCGAGCCGCTGGTCGCCAAACGCGCCAACGCCATGCCGATCGAGACACCGGACAAGGCCAACGCCTTTCTCACCGGCTCGACGTCTTTCGCGCTCAACGATCGCGATCCCGACTACCCGGCATTCCTGCTCGCCAATTATCTGCTGGGCGGCTCGACCAATTCGCGGCTCTGGAATCGCGTGCGGCAGAAGGAAGGCTTGAGCTACGGCATCGGCAGCTCGCTACGGGCCAGCAGCTTCGAGCCCAACGGCTTGCTCAGCATCTCCGCGATTTTCGCGCCCCAAAACCTGCAGTCGCTGCGAACCGCGGTGCAGGATGAGATCAAGCGCGCGTCGACCGAAGGTTTCTCCGCTACCGAAGTCGAGGATGGCAAGAAGGCGATGCTGCAGGAGCGAAGACTCGCGCGCACCCAGGACGCCGGCCTTGCCGACGCGTTGACGCAGCAGGCGTATCTAGGGCGGACTTTCGCCTATTCCGGGGAAGTGGACGCAGCCATTGCGAAGTTGACGCCCGAGGCGGTTAACGCCGCGCTGCGCAAGTACATGCAACCGGACACGTTCGCCTTTGTGTTCGCCGGCGATTTCGCCAAGACGCGCAGGTAAGCGACATACTTGCCGCGGGCATTCGCCGCGGCAACTACCAGGCGCCCACGA
>WNFR01028294.1_pt1 | contig 10218 bp, 8 predicted proteins | sample 5400221 | NCBI WGS metagenome assembly WNFR01 (sample SAMN13153357, study PRJNA577476) | soil metagenome | isolation source: 40 cm soil under Madrone tree | place: USA:California | collected 2016-06-14 | reverse complement strand
TATCCCTGCAATCCGTACGTAGGCGCTTGATCCCATACCCCGCCGTGTTCTCCCGGTGCGCTTGCTCGCTTCTTCCCGGAAAACGTTGGCCTCACGTCAGATTTGAAACGTTCGGCACACAGCACAGTCCCTGCGATGCAATTTCTACAGGGGGGTGACATTTCGAGGCTGCAGATATTCGCTTATGTTCAGGCTCCCACGCTCGCTAGGCCCCCAGATTGCACCCACCGGCGCAGACTTGCGTCTGCGCGGCAGCCGGGCCGTTTACACCACGCAACTTCCCGGTTGGTTACCTGCCCCAGGCTGTGGTATCGCTTCGCGCCCAAGACGAGCAACTGGCGCGGCGGGACTTTCACCCGCAGAATTGCAGCCTTGTCGGCTGCTCCCAAATCCTGTCACCCCGACCACTGATTTTATGGTCTGTTTTTCGCTTCCGCAGCTTCGAAATTCGGCATTTGGTCCCAGTTTCGTCGTGCGAATCGACGGTATTAGGTCAGGGCGGAACGATCAAGACCCTGGGCAGCACGACTCCGTGACGGTCGTCGGCATGACCGATTCCAGCATGACCCTGGCGCGTCAGTGCGTCAGTGCGACGTTGGGTGATCTGATCGAAAACCAACGAGCTGTCGATTTACAGCGCATTGCTCACGAAGCGCACCGGTACTGAGCTCCACGACAACGGCCAATGAAAGCTCCCATGGCGAGGGAAGCCCTTTGTCCCTGCCAGGCTGCGGCCTGCCGAGCGTCCGCAGGCGCGAGTTCCCGCACAAGCACGAGCCATCGTCTCGAGTGTCCTATATTCGTACGTGAATTCGCTGGTAATGCCTGGTGGCCAGAATCCTGAAGTCAGCGCATGGTGCGAGCGAAAGATCGTGAACCATCAACTCCCTTGATCAGACGATTTTGAGGTAATAGTCCATGCCCAAAGTCAAGGACCCCAACGTTTGGTTTCAGAACGCCCTCAAGGTCACTGAGGATCCGGCCGCATCAGGTTGGCTGAAAAATGCACTGGTCGAGGCGATCAACCGTGAACCTGTCGACGCTACGGGAGATGCGGAGGTCCTTTACAGAATTCTTAAACTGCGATCCGCTGCGGTCCAAAGGGCGGCGCTCTCGGGCCCGACAGACAAGTCGGCTAGGACAACGGCATCGGCGACGCCGGGCGGGCGAGAGGAGTCTGACTCCCGCGCCGTCATTCAAATCCTAAGGTTTCCACTAGTCCGCTACTCGCGCCGGTAATGACGACGACTTTTTGCTGGTCATGATGCCCCTTCCAGTGCGTCCGCCGACTCATCCTTCAGCGAGGTACCTTGAAGACGAACAGGACCGGGTTACCGACGGGTACGTCGATCTCAGGCGTAAGGGACGCCCGGGTCGCTTCAAGCGCGTTTCCGCCACCGGCCACGACCGCCACATATTGATCACCGCTGGCGGTGTAAGTAATGGGGTAAGAAGATGGCGCGGCACTCAGACGCGTCTCCCACAGTATTCGGCCCGTCTCATCGTCATAGGCGCGAAACTCTCGATCATGATCGCCGCTGAAGACGAGACCCCCTGCGGTCGCGAGCACAGCGCTAGATGGCGTCGCGCGCTGCCGCTGTATCCACATCACTTTGCCGGTCGGCAAGCTAATGGCCTGCACCCTGCCGAAGTTACCATCGCCGTCGGGGCGTGCGCGCTGTTCCATGCGCGTATCAACCCCTCCCGCCACGATCTCCGACGCACTGCCTGGCGTAAATGTATGATTCATGCAAGATTCCGCAATCGGCACGTAAAGTATCCCAGTCTCCGGATTAATGGCGCTCGAAGGCCAATTGCGTCCAGCGGTGCTATAGGGGCAAACCAGTTTCGCAACTCCCGCCTGCGGCTGAACAGCGGGGTTGATGGTCTTTCTGCCCGTCTTGGGATCGATGCGTATCACCACATTTTGTACGCCCAGATCTCTGGAGAAAACATATTCACCCGTCGCCCGATCCATCGCGTCGAACAACGCCATCTTGCCGCCTGTCACCACCAGTCTTCGGGCCCGGCCTGCCACCGGTAGCGTAACCAGGGATTGCTCAAAGGCCCAGTCCAAATCCCAGACGTCACGGCCGACGTGTTGGTAGTACCACACGAGTTTGCCGGAGTCCGCCTCCAGCGCGACAGTCGAGTCGGTATACAAACCCAGATTTTCCGGTCGTTCGGTCGCATCCGGCACCAACAAAGTCGCGGTGGCATAAGTGTTGCCGGTACCAAAGTAGACCAGATTGAGATCCGGATCGTAGCTTCCGGGAGTCCAAACACCTGCGCCGTAGCGCTCGTCCACCGGATGGCCATTCCAACTGTCGCCGCCTGGTTGCCCGTGTCTAGCAATGGTATCGAAGCGCCACATTTCTCGACCGCTCTCAGCGTCCAAGGCGAGGATATAAGCTCCTCTCTTCCCGTGCGTCACCCCCAGCGATACACCGAGGATGATCTTGCCTTTGGCAATCACGGGGCCGCCGTCCAGCCGAAACGCCGAACCATCGGAGTCACTTTTGTGCGGGCCTTGTTCGGGCGCAATGACCGCGTGGTCCCACACGAGCTTGCCGGTCTTAATCTCCAGCGCCACCACGTGCCCATCAGCCGTCGGCACGTAAATTCTATCGTTGAGAACCGCCAAACACTTTGCCCGTGCGGCGCGGCCTCCATCCTCCACATCCGGCAGCAATCTCAGGTACTGCCACAATCGTTCGCCAGTAGCTGCGTTCAATGCCTCAACGGAAGCGCCGCTCGAAATGAAAATGACTCCGTCATGCACCAGCGGCGTGATTTCATTCTGGCTGGGCGCCAGCGACCAACTCCACTGAGTGCGCAGCCTCGCAACGTTGCCTCGGTTGATCTGCTTGAGCTTGCTGTAGCCAAGGGCTTCATAGGTGCGCCTCCAGTGCAGCCAGTCACCGTCGGGCGGCGCGCGTAGCAGTTCCTCGCTGACCGTTGACATGGCACTCAGCAATTCGGTGCGCTTGGCGACGGCAGCGTCATAGGCGGCGTCGTGCTCGACAACACTTGAAAACAATCGTGCGTTGCGTTCGGCGTCCCCGGCGCGTACCACCGGCTCACTGTGGTTCTCGGTGGCTCGAGCGATCGCAGTCCCGCGCTGCCGAATGTAGCGCTCGATATCCGCATAAGTTTCAGCGCCGAGAGAGCCGGGGCCCGAGGGGGGCATCTTGGTTGCAATAAAATTCGACAACGCCTCGGTGGGCAGATTTTTCCAGTGTGCCTCGAATTTCTCGCCCTTGAGTGGCGGTCCAAATTCGCCGCCTTCCAGGTTGGCCCCGTGGCACTGTTGGCAGTTGTGGGCATAGGCATCATTGTCTGGCGCCGCCGTGGCCATTGGCGGCGCCGCTGCGGTAGTCGGACTGCGCGTGCCGGCGACCGGTTGAACGGCGCACCCGACAACCCAAGTTGCGGCGATTGCCGCCCCCGTCAATGCCGCCTGGCAAAGAACTCCCTCATGCACCCGTTTCGACACCATCCACCCCTTTGTTGCCGGCAGCACGTCATCGCCGCACGCGAGCTTCGTTTACTTCCAAATTACAGGCAGGAGACCTGATACGCAGCATTCCACTGCGCCTCTCAGATCTTGCTGGGTCGGTAGCTCTCACGAGCTGCTTGAACATAGGGCCATGGCGCAACCCTTGCGCGAATCTCCTTTTGGAAATGCCGTTCGACAGCCGGCTTTGACGATCCGCCGTCCGGCTCTCCCCAAACGACTGTCACGGGTTGGCCAATCTGCATGACCGATTGATCGAGAACCGCCAGGGAAATCCACTGCCGATCAACCGCGAGAAAACATGGATACGTGGATAGTCCAATCATCTTGTCTCCCACTGTGACCATATCGTACGGGTGCGCGGCATAATGCGCGTTAGGGAACTCCATAAATTTCCCATTCTTACCGGCGTGCAGCTGGCTCGAGTAGACCGCCAGCACATCCTCTGCGTTCCACTCAAGCGTTACCTTTTGCCGATGAGGGCGATCAACCATCTTCTGCAGGGCTTCGCGCCCAATAAACTCGTGGTCAAACTTTACCAAACGCCCGTAGTCGAGGTCCCACGGCGTGAAGTAGTAGTCTTCTATATTGCGAGATAGGTAGCTGCCGCCAATCGAAGCGTTGGCCTCAAACGAGGAACCCGGGAGCCATTCACGGAACGAGCGCATCTTTTCGCCGGTATAAACGGCCTGGAGCGGCGAGGGAATCCAGCCTGCTTCCACGGCGCACGTGCCATACGCTCGACCGCCGACGAGTCGCAAGCCAAAGTCCCGTCCCGCCTCGACAATTGCCGCCTTCACCTCCGGTCCGTCCGCGAGCGGGCCCCAAAATTCCAGCCCAGGTGCACCAGCGAATGAATGAGCCAGCGCGCGAATCTTCCGACCGGCAATCTTGATCTCCCCCATGGTAAAGAATTTGAGCTTTTCGAGTGGCGCTCCGTTCAGCTTTTCCAGCAGCCCCCATGCATTCGGCCCTTGAAGCTCAAATCGATATGTCCGCCTGGGTTTCGGATTGGAAATCGTTCGCTCGTCACGTTCGAATTTGACGTCATACCGCCCAGTTTCGGCGTGATACTGAACCCAGTTTGCGACGGGTGGGCGACCCACGATATTGACTTTGTCGTCTTCGAGGCCAAATAAAATCATATCACCGATTACATAGCCCTCATGGCTACAGCACACGAGCTGTTTCGCCTTGTTGCGGCCGTAACTACTGAACATGTGGAGCGACTGGTCGAGCAAACCGACTGTTTCTCGCCAGGATCGTTGTTCGTCACGCCAATTGGTGTATTCGGCCCGAACCGGATAGGCATAGGCACCGACCGGCACGTTGCGAAGGAATTCGGCCGGGTTACCCAACTTTTCGAGCTTGTCCTGCAGCGATTTAAATTGTATCTCTTCCATCTTACCTCCCGTTATTCCCCGTTATGCCAGAGTCGACTTTCCCTATACCCGGCCAAACGCACGGCGCCAGCTTTTGATTGCGTATAGGTCACCGCTAAAATACTGACGTCAGTCGACCCTCTTCAAATGTCGCTTACCTACCCAATCCGATTGACTCGCTAATGTAGCAATGTCGCTTGGCACTTCATGCGCAAGGTCCATGAATCTCCGTCTGATTCTTCCGCCGTCCGACGTACCACACGTCGTTGTGCGACAACATTGGCACCGCAGGTTCCATCACGACCCGCAGAATAGATGGCTTCTTGGCCCCGCTCATTCGCTGACCAACGACTCACTAGTTGCATCGCAAAGCAGACTGCCACATACGGGTGGATCCATCAGGGGGCGATCAGCAACTTGCAATGCTCCGTGCGCTGGCGTAGCGTCTCGAACGCTTCGGGCGTCTCCTCCAATGATATCGTCCCGGTGACCAGCGCGCGGGGCTCGGCGGCCCCGTCCTCGAGCGCGCGCAGTGCCTCTACATATTCGCCTCGGGTAAAAAAAGCCGACGTGATCAGGCGGATTTCCTTCGACAACATCGCAAAACTGTTGAACGTGTCGGGCCGAGTGCACAACCCCAACAGCAGGATCGTGCCGCGGTTGCGCACCTGCTTGACAGCCTGCTCGATGAGGCCAGGAATGCCCACGCACTCGTAGACGATATCAGCCTTGCCGGAAATTGCCCGCTCGGCGCTACCCACGGGATCGTCGGGCTGCGCCACGAATTCATGAGCACCCATGGCCAGCGCGCGCGCGCGCTGATAATTAGCGACATCCTGCATGACGACCCGCGAGGCTCCAGCTCGGCGCGCCCAGAATGCGACGGCGAGCCCGATGGGACCGGCGCCGAGAATCAGAACCTTCTCACCAAACTTTAGTCCCGACATGTGAATTCCGTGTAGTGCCACGGCCAACGGCTCAATGATTGCGCCGTCCGCGAGACTCAGCGCTTGCGGCAACTTGATGCATTGATTGGGGCGCGTTACCGCATATTCCGCGTAGCCGCCGCCTTGCAGCCCAAACTGCCCGCACCAGGCCACTTCGCCCGCCACGCAAGCGGGACAATGTCCACAACTCTGCAACGGAATGACTGACACCAGATCACCGACCGCTACGCCCTGGGTACCGCGCCCCACTGCCGCCACTTCACCGGCAAATTCATGCCCGAGTATGTATCCCGCGCCCTTGCCGAACGCAGGGTCCTCCGCAATGTGTAGATCCGAACCGCAGATGCCGCAGCGCGCGACCTTGACCACGAGTTCGCCCTGGGCAGGCTTGGGATCAGGTACTGAGGTACAACTTAGTGGTTGGCGTATACCCTGCATGACGGCGGCGCGCATCGGTTCGACTCCTCTTTAGCGAAACTTGCCCAAGTGCATTCCGCCGTCAATCGTGCCAGCGGCGCCGCGGATATTGACCCGGTCGAGTATACGTACGACGCTCATACGGCGCGGCGCTCAAGTACGCGCGGAGCGGTTTCACGCAGACCCATCGCCACGACTGCCGCCAGCACCGTCATGGACAGCATCAGCCACAGGACCGCTGAGCGCTCGTGGAAATGATCGGAGAGCCGGCCGGCAAAATACGGACTCAGCACGCCACCCACGCCATCGCCCACGCCGATAGTGATCCCGGCAAGAGAGGCCGTCAGGCGCGGATCCACCGATTCCGAAGGCACCGTGGCCATAAATACCGGAAACACGCCGACCAGTCCCCAACCGACAAAAAAGATGACCGCCAGCACCCACGGACTGCCCATGAAGTACATCGCCCCTAACGGCAGGATTACGCCCAGCGCGGAGAATCCGACTATGACAGGTTTGCGGCCAACGCGATCGGAGAGCGCCGAGACCGAAAAACTGCCAACGGCTGCCGAGAAGCCCAGCGTGGCCATGAGCCACTTGGCAGTATTGGCATCAAAGCCGCGGTTCGCGGTCAGATATAATGGCATGAAGGCCCAACAGCACACCAGATACGACACCAGCAGTACTGAGATCAACGCACAGAGCTGCACATTGCGATTGGCAATGGCTGAAGCAATGGTGGCTTTAGGCTCCGGACCGGCGTGATACATTTCTGGAGGGGGCTCGCGGACCAGTAACCACACCAGCAGAGCGCCAATCACACCCGGCAAGGCGGCCAAATAGAAGGCATGCCGCCAGCCGAAGGCAATCGCTACCGGTACCAGCACCAGCGGTGCTGCGGCGGATCCGAGCAGGTTGGAGCCGAGGTTTTGGGCCACACCCATGGCCAAACCGCGATGGCGATCGTTAACCTCGGCTACGATCACCGAGTGACTGACCGGCATCACGCCGCCTTCGGCCGCGCCCATCAGAATGCGCGCGCCCAGCAGCATCAGGAATGAAGTCGCCAGACCCGAGACCACCGAACACAGGCAGAACGCCAATATCGCGACGACGATGACCGGCTTGCGCGAACCAAGGCGATCGGACAAGCGGCCCACCAGAAAGCCGGTGAGCGCAAAAGTCAGTGACAGGCCCGAGGACAGCGTGCCCACCTGGGTATCGCTCAGATGCAGATCGGGTTTGACAAACTGCATCAGGAAGTTGAGCGCGTTGCGATCGAAGAACAGCACGCCAAAGTTGAAACTCAACAAGAGCACCAGCATACTTTGGTAACGATTCGACAAGCGCTCGGCGGACATCACCCCCCCCTTCGCCATTCACTTGTTAAAACCATCAAGTCGGCCCTCAATAAAGCCGGTCTTTCATTGGGTCGGGTCATGCTGCAGCGATTTGCAGACCGACGGGATGAAGATCGCGCAGCAAAAATCCATTGGCCGCGGTCACCGAACTCCACAAAGCATCGCTCGGGCCTGGTAGCAGTCAGTTTCACATCCTGCTGTGACGCTAAGCCGCGGACTTGCGACTCCAGAGCACACTGCTCGCAAGCGCTGCACCCTCGGACAGCGCCTTGAGTTTCGCCCACGCGACCTGCGGGTGGCAGCGCAGGCCCACACCGCAATCGGTACCGGCGATCACGCGCTCGCGCCCGACGAGGTTTGTGAAGCGCTGGATGCGCATCGACACCAGCTCCGGGTGCTCGACCACCGTGGTGGCATGGCTCACGACGCCGGGAATGAGGATTTTGTCCTCCGGCAACTTCACCTGCTCCCAGAGCGTGAATTCATGCTCGTGGCGCGCGTTGGCGGCCTCGAACAAGTAGGCCTGCGCGTTAACCGAGAGCATCAGGTCGATCATGTCCTTCATGCCGATGTCGCAGGTATGCGGGCCGTGCCAGCTGCCCCAACACAGATGATAGCGCACCTGTGACTGTGCAACGTTGCGTAGCGCATGGTTCAGCGCGTCTATGCGCAGCCTGCAGTAGCGCCGGTAGCCCTCTAGTCCCATCGGGATGCCGATCCGGTCCCACAGCGCCGCGAGCCACGCGTCGTCGACCTGCACGATAAAGCCGGCCTTGGCGATCGCCTCATATTCGACGGCCATCGCATCGGCGAGCGCGAACAGGAAGTCCTCAGTGTCTTTGTAGAACTTGTTGTCGCGGCCAGGCTCGAGGCTCGCTGGTGCCGTGCTGGTGAGGAACGCGTCCGCCGTTGGTGTGCTGCCCAGCGCCGCGCGCAGGCATTCGATCTCCTGTTGCAGATATTTCTGGCCCACGTACGTAATCGCCGAGGTGCAGCTCCAGTCTAGCTCGCGGATCTGTTCGGCGACGCTGCGGGTCGACTCGAAGAGGGTACCGCCGGCCAGAGCCGCCTGATAGAAATCCTTGAACTGTTTCCAGTCCTCGCTCTGCATTAGCAGGGCCGAGGTCGCGCCGTTGTCCACCGGCACGAATCCGGACAGGCGTTCGTTGATGAAGCTGACCCAATTACCGCCCTTGGTCAGTTCACCCTCGTTGATGATGTCAATTCCGGCCTCGCCCTGCATGCGCACGACTTCTGCGACCTCGCGCTGCAGGCGCGCCTCCTCGACGCCTTGCTTGCTCCACAGACCAGGCGGCATGGGCAGTGCACCTACGTGCGTGGTCAAAATACGGTCGGTACTGGCTCTCATGGTCGTTCGCTGCTCCGGCCACGCAACCCTAGAACTTGTAACCGACCGAGATGCCGTACAGGCGCGGCGCCTCGTAAGTGATGTTGCGGGTGCCATCACCCAGCGTTGAGCTGTAGTTGACAACTGCCTTGTTGTTCAAATTGGTGGCCCAAAGACGCACATATTCGTGCTCGTCTGAAGACTCCCAGCGGACCGAGGCGTTGATCCGCGAGAAGGCGGGCTGCTTGAGTAGGTTGTCCGGCTCGAAATAAAGGCCAGAGTTGTATTCGTAAGTAGCATCCAAGTGCAGGCTCGAACCGTTGGGGAGCGGGATCCTATAATCCGGTGTCAGATTTACCGTGAAATGTGGCGACTTTGGGATATCGTTGCCGCCGGCGTTGCCCGGATAGGTCGGAATGCCTCCACCAGTGCTTCCGAATGGCGCGTTCGTGAAGTCCAGGAACCTCGCATGCAAATACGCAGCGCTGCCGGTGATCTTGAAGTTATCGGTAAATACCGCCTCGAAGTCGCTGTCGATACCATAGATGCGCGCGGAGGCGCAGTTGAGAATGCCGGTGTTGGCGACACCGACCTTCTGGATCTGGATGTTCTTGTACTCGTAGTCGAAGGCCGCGACATTCAGGCGCAGGCGACGGTCCAGTAGGTCATTCTTCATGCCGACCTCGTAGGCCTTGACAGATTCCGGCAGGAATGAGGGCTGCGTGGTGAACTGCGTATTGAAACCACCGCTCTTGAAGCCGGTGTTGAACGATGCGTAGGTGAGTACTTCTGGCGAGAAGCGGTGGTCAATCGCGACCCGGAAGGTTGGCTTGTTGAACTCCAGTGAAGCAGGCGTCGTAACCCCCAACGACACCGGCGTGGTGCTGCCGGCGGTGTAACCATTGGTAAAGCCACTGATGTCGCGCTTCTCACGCGTGTCGCGAACGCCCAGCGTCAGGTTCGTCGCCTCGACGATTTCGTAAGTACCCTGCGCGAACGCAGCCTGCGATTCGGTGATCTGCTTGCCGTACGGTGCGACATAGACAAACGGCCCGAACAGCCCGTCGTTAGAATAGACGCCGGCGGGGTCGTAGGAACCGTCGGCGTGGAAAACATACAGGCCGGCCTGCCAGTTGAACTTCCCGCCGACTTTGGAGGAGAGCGTCAGTTCCTCGCTGAACTGATTCTCCAGATCCAGCAGATCGCCGGTCAAGTGTGGGGCGGGTGTGAAGTCGACGTCCCAGTA
>WNFR01018148.1_pt1 | contig 10218 bp, 6 predicted proteins | sample 5400221 | NCBI WGS metagenome assembly WNFR01 (sample SAMN13153357, study PRJNA577476) | soil metagenome | isolation source: 40 cm soil under Madrone tree | place: USA:California | collected 2016-06-14 | reverse complement strand
CCGCTGGGCAGCGAGCCGTTCATAATTTCGGCTCGCAGGCGGTCAGCCAGGTCTCGTTTGACAAGGCCATTTCCCGAGAATGCAGAATGAGCCGGCATAAAGTAAGCGCTTAAATCTTGACAATGCCAAGTATATTGAGCAAATATAGCATGTCAAGCCAATTCTAAGCACTTAAATTGGCGGCATGCAGGGAGCCCACGGCTCTCGGGTGGAGACTATGCGGCGTTTTGGAATGATGGTCCGGCTTAAGCCCGGTAGTGAGGAACGCTACAAACGCTATCACGCAGCGGTGTGGCCGGAAGTCTTGAGCATGATCCACGAATGCAAGATCCGGAACTATTCGATTTACCTCAAAGATGAAATCCTCTTCAGTTATTTCGAATACCACGGAAGCGACATGAAGGCCGACTGGGACAAGATGGCTGCACATGCAAAAACTCAGGAGTGGTGGGCCATCATGCAGCCAATGCAAGAGCCGGTATCTGCACGAAAAGAAGGGGAGTGGTGGTCGGAGATGGAAGAGGTATTCCATCTCGATTGAAACCTAGGGATTTTCCTAGATTGGAGACGATGCGAATGAGCGCTTACTCACAGGATCGACGGGACTTCTTAAGAGTCGCGCTTGCCGCGGGTTCGCATTGTTTCACGCCGCGTTTTGCATGGGCTCTCGGTTCCGAGGAGGAGCGCGCAGCTTGGTATTGCAATGCCAAATTCGGGATGTTCATCCACTGGGGACCGTACTCACTAGCAAGTGTGGAAGCTTCTTGGCCGATCATGACGCCAACCGTGGGCGGTATCACTGAAGCGGAATATCGGGAGCTTCCCAAGCGATTCAATCCGACAAAGTTCAACCCGCACGCTTTTATCGATCTGGCGCGAGCGGCCGGCCAGCAATACATGGTGTTTACAGCGAAGCATCACGACGGCTTCTGCATGTTTGATACGTCCTATACGGACTACAAGATCACAAACACACCTTACGGCAAGGACATCGTCAAGGAGTTGGCGGATGCCTGCAAGGAAAGGGGAATGCCGCTTGGTTTTTACTATTCGCCACCGGACATGCATCATCCGGCGTTTCGTGATACGTCCAAGCTGGCGAAAGAAAACTGGGGCGGCGAGCCTGCCCGTCCAGAGTGGCCACTCTATCTTGACTACATTCAACTTCAGCTGACCGAGTTATTGACCGCGTATGGTCCTGTCGCGCTGATCTGGTTCGACGGTCTACATCACCAGGAAAAGTACGGTGGCATCCGTTTTCTCGACTTGATCCACAGATTGCAACCGGCGACTCTCGTGAACGACAGGATTGGCCTTCCCGGAGATTATCAGACGCCGGAGCAGTTCATCCCTAACGGAATTCCAACGAAAGATGTGCGTTTCAATGCGGTTGACACGAGTGTCCAAGAAAAATTAAAGAGCGCTATTCCTAAACCCGAGGATTTTCAGCTCTGGGAAACGTGTATGACCATCAACAACACCTGGGCTTATGACTCGCACGATCATCAATACAAGTCGGCGCAGAAGCTGATTCGATCTTTGGTTGAAGTGGCCAGCCGCGGCGGAAATTTTCTGCTCAACGTGGGCCCGCAGCCCGATGGGATGATCCAGCCGGAATTTCAGGAACGGCTTCGCGCGATCGGGAGTTGGTTGTCGGTGAATGGCGAATCCATTTATGGGACTACGTATGGACCGGTGCAGGGTGTTTCGTCGATTCGGACGACGGCGAAGAAGGACAAAATCTTCGTTCACGTGTTTGACTGGCCGCGTGGGCCGCTTGAGATCGCCGGTTTTCAAGGACGAGCGCTTTCAGCTTATTTGGTTGCCGGCGGGCAACCGCTGAAGATGCAGGAGTCGGATGGAAAATTGCGGATTGAGCTGCCGTCGCAACCACCGGACCCCAGCGTCAGCGTGATCGCTCTGCGAGTCTGACGAAAGGGCCCTGCCACGAATAAGAGGTCAAATCGAGAGGTAGTCAGACGGGAGCAGCCGTTACTTTCCCCATTAATCGATAGAAAAGCTAATTTCTAGCCCGATCCTGAATTGGAATCGTAGCGGTCTTGCTCAGTTCCGCGTACTGACGAGCAAGCTCGTGCTCGCCCAAATGCGAGTAGACATTCGCCATGAGGTAATACACCTGGAGGTCCAGTACGAAGCCGGATGGATCCTGAAGATGTGATGCCTGTTCGGCGTCCCGCCGTGCTTGCTGATAGTCGCCCAATATCACATTCAACTTGGCGCGCTCATAGTAGACCGCCCGCGTCTCCGGCGCGAGCGAAACGGCGCGATCAAGGTGGACCTTACTCTCTTGAAGTTTGCGCTCCTTCAACAAGAACCGGCCGTAGTTGTAGTCAAGGAAGTAATCGAAAAGCGGCCCTTTGTTAACGACCAGGCCCTTTTTGTAGATCGTCGTAGCCTCTTGTGTTTCGCCCAAAGCCTCCAAATTGAGGCCCAAATAGTCGTAAGCGCGAGGATCTAATGGGCGCAGGGCGACGGAAATCCGAAACTGCTCAACTGCTTCCCGATTGAGTTTGCTGCTGTCGAACAAAATGCCTAGCTGGAAATGAGCCTCCGCGTTATTATGCGCAAGTCTGCACGCTTCTTCGAGCGTTTTGCGAGCTGCAACCGGTTCACCCCTCAGCGCGAGCATTTGGCCTTTGAGAATGAGGGCCCCGGGATACTCGCTCTTCAGAATCAGTGCCTTATCGATGAGGTCATATGCCCGCCGGTATTCTCCTTGGTCAAAGCTAAACTGGGCAAAGTAAAAGTACATATGGGGATCGTCAGGTGATAACGCGATGGCTCGCAAAAACAGTTGTTCCGCGGCATCGACGTTTTCTTGCGACGCGCGGACTCGTGCGAGGCTTGCTAAAACCTCTCCGCACGCAGGACGAGACGATTGGAGAAGCAGCAAGAGACGCTCGGCTTCGACAGCATCACCTCTTGTGAGAGCTTGCTCCGCCGCACGAAGCGGATTTCCCAACCCGGAACAGGCATTGAGCTTGCCGTTCTGATCCGCATAGGCGACCGGCTCGAGGACACCGGAATGAGCCCATGACAATAAGCCTACTGCCAATTCGAGCGTCACGCGCTTTGAGAGACAGTTCGTTGCTGGCGTCCCCCAGAACATCACTTTTCCTTCACCATAAGGATCTGGTCGGCGGCGATATCTCTTAGAGTCTGGGTGTGTCCACTTGGCCACCGAATCTCAATCTCGCGAATACGACGGGCTGCACCTAATGAACTTTCGCCGGTTCACCGATCGCTGAAACAATCGAATCGATTCGGCCGTCATTGTTCAAATCCCCAAAGGCGCAACCTCGGTGCGCGGCGGCTACTTGCAATGCGCTCCCCGCTTGCGCTGTCACGTTTTCGAACCGCCCATTCCCCAAATTCCGAAACAGGGCATTGGTCTGACGGTAGCGGTCGCGGCCATAAAAATCGGCGTTTTCACTGACATGCGAATTTGCCGTAAATAGGTCCTTGTGGCCATCATTGTCGAAATCGTAGGCTCCTACTCCCCAGCCGCTCATTTTGAGCGTTTGGAAGCCGAGCCCGGACGGGTAACTAGAAGATTCAAAGAGCCCATGCCCCGAATTCAAATACAGAGGAAAAGTCTCTCCTCCTAGGGCCGTAACAATTAAGTCGGGACGACCATCATCGTTCAGGTCGCGAAAGTCCACTCCCATGCTAGACAACGGCAGACCATCCTCCGAGTAGGCGACGCCTGCTTCGACTCCGATCTCAGTGAACCTCTGCCCTTCGACATTCTTGAGCAAGAAATTCCTCGCTTGATCATTCGCGACAAAGACATCCATGAAACCGTCATCATCGAAGTCGGCGACCGCAACACTCATGCCCTTCCCAATGTGCTCGGCGATGCCAGTTTGCCTCGACACGTCAGTGAATGTGCCGTCACCATTATTGTGATAGAGAAGGTTTGGCAAACCCGAGTAAAGCGAAGGAGAGCAAGAGAGCCTTTTTCCGTCATCCCCACAGACTTTTGAAGTCCTAAAAGACCAATCCAAATAATTTGTGACAAAAAGATCAAGCAATCCGTCATTGTCGTAGTCGAACCAAGCTGCACCGACGGACCAAAGTTTCTTTCCGTTACTGTCAACGCCGGATACGCCGGCTTGTTCAGTGATGTCAGTGAATGTACCGTCGCCGTTGTTGTGATAGAGGATATTGCGATTTACCCCGGTCAGGTAGAGGTCGGTCCAGCCGTCATTGTCGAAGTCGGCCGCAGCGACTCCCATGGAATATCCTCCTCCCTGAAGACCAGCACGCTCCGTTACATCCGTAAACGTGCCATCTCGATTGTTCCTGTAAAGCCGGTTGTAGAATGCGGGATCGTCCTTTTCCAAGGTCGGAATCCGAGCGCCGTTCGTGAAGAAAATGTCCAGGAATCCATCGTTGTCGAAATCGAAGAGCGCGACGCCACCGAGCGTAGAGTCGATTAGGGGTTTATCCGGAGTATTGCCGTTGTTCAGGGCGAAATCGACATACGAGGTCTTTTGCCGGTTTTCGAAGCGAATTTGGCGTGCCAAATACGAGGATGCCGACGAGGCTTTCCGAGCGCACGCTGACGTTGCACCGATCGCGGCTAAGCCTTTGAAGCCCAGCTCAAGAAAGTGCCTGCGATGCATTTGGGCTATCGTCATTTGCTAACAGGCTTCTTGCGCCGTGCATTTTTTCGTTGAACTGACGCCAACCGGCTTCAGAACGCTAAGCGAAGACCGAATTGGATTTGTCGTGGCGGAATGACGTTCGAAGTGATACGTCCGGCCGCGGGGTCGCCGATCAGACTATCCGGTGCGCCGTAGTTCTGAATGTTGAAGATGTTAAAGAACTCGGCGCGAAATGACAGAGTGGTCGCCTCAGTCAGCACGAAGTTCTTGAATAACGAGAAGTCCGTGTTCGTCACGGTAGGTGTTCGCAGAACGTTACGGCCAAAGTTCCCGTAGGAAAATGAAGGCACGGCGAAAGCCGCCGGGTTGAACCACGCTTGACTTGTTGGATGCGCTGGGTGCGGATTCCCGACCAAGTTCGGCCTAGCGTAATTCCACCAGGGCACTGAGCTTCCGATATTAGCAACGTCACCGGACACCGACAGGTTGTATGGCTGACCGGACTGGACTTGAACAACTCCGTTCATCTGCCAGTTGCCCAAGAGCTGGCTCGCCAAGCCATGCTGACTGAAGTACTTCTTCCCCTTCCCAAACGGAAGCTCCCAGACTCCGCTCATGGAAAGAAAATGCGGGATATCATACGAGGATACGCTTCGGCTGCCGTTCGGGTTGTAGTAATTCTGCAGGGAGGAAGAGCCCCCAGGACCATTTTCCGCCGCAAACCATCCGCTGCTGCCTGTATCGATCGCCTTCGACCACGTGTACGACACGAGATATTGGAAGCCGCGAGCGAAACGATGATCCAATTTCACCTGTAGGCCGTTGTAATTGGCGTTACCGCGATCGGTCCCGAAGAACGGAGTGCCGTTGATCCACGGAAACGGTCGCCGTTGATTGACTTCGGCGGGTGTTCCGGCTCCCGGTGTTTGGGCAGAGTTGAACAAACCAGTCACGTCCAATCGATCGCTGTAACTGCCCACGTATCCGACAGACAGTGCGAGGTTGCTGGTCATCTGCCGTTGGATTTCCAGATTCCACTGTTGTGATCTTGGGTCTTTACGGTTTGGATCGAAGAACCAGTTTGACTGTGACCATGGAGTGGGATCAGGTAGCGCGGCTTGTACCTGTCCGAATGTCTGCTCGATCGGAGTGAGAGGTTGTCCGATCTGGTTTATTGGCCTTAACGCGAAGACCGAACCCGTCGCGGGCCACGACCCGGAGATTCCTTTCCAATCCTGCTCAATGCCCATCAGGGGATCGTACACAAGGCCGTAGCCGGCCCGAACCACAGTTTTTTCTGTAGGACGCCATGCTAGACCGATCCGCGGTCCCCAGTCGCTCCAGTCGGGGGCTGGTCCCCACGACCTGCCATATGGCGAGAGCCTGATCTTGTCTCCGCTGGGAATGCTTTGCAGTGTGCCACCGCCCGGAATACAAGGTGCTTTTCCAGTCTGGCTGCAAGGGGCCGGCAATTGACTCAGACCGATCCAGTATTCGCCATTCGCCGTGAAACCGCTGACGGCAGTTCCTGATGACGGGTCGAACGCGCTTCGATGATCGAAACGCAGACCGTAAGTGAGTGTGAGGTTACGGCGGACTTTCCAAGAATCCTGACCATAGAAGGACCAGGTGTTAACGCGATTGCTGTTTGACACGCTGCCCGTATTATTTGTTTGAGCAGGAAGTCCCAGCAAAGCAGATGCCAGCGAGTTTCCAGTAGTGCCGACTTGCTCCGGATTGCCGGTTGTGTCGTTCGTGAAAGTGTAATTCCCGTAGGGGGGGCTGGCCGTATCGTTGCCCTGTCTTACGAATTGATAGCCGAATTTGAATTCATGTACCCCTCGCACCCAACTAAGTCCTTGCGAAAGATCTATGACCGGGCTCCCGATCGTGTTGGCATTTTGCACGCCGCCGCTGCCCCAAGGCGAGGCGAGGCCTACTGCTGTGCCGCCAGAGCTTGTGAAACCTAGCTTTTGCAGTGGACCGATCCCGGCCGTGTCAGTTCGAAATCGCGAAAACGGTCGGTGTACGCGCCCGAAGCGAGTTTCCAACATGAGCGACTGGCTGAAAAGGTGGTTCCAACCGGCCCCAATATTGGTCGCTGGCACAGACCCGCCAGAATCTTCTGAAATGCTGAACGGGTTCAGGCTAAGAACATTTAGCCGATCATAACGGAAGAACAAGCTGTCTCTACCACCGAGCTGCTCATCAATACGAGCCATATAGTGATCTGAATTGTTTACTTGAGGACGTGTCACGATGGCGTTGAATACAGGGTCTCCCGTGAGGTTAGGTCGCCCGTAATAGGTTTTAATGAAATTCACCATCGTTTGATCGATTCGCGACGAGGGAATCATATTCGGACAGCCAGCCGCGTTCGTACAGGCAGAGTTAAAATTTGGAGAACTCGGATTGGATGACGCAACAAACTGAGCGCGAGTAAACTGGCCAGGGTTGCTGGGGTCTGGCTGTGTCGTCGCTGGATCGTAGATACTCTGGTTCAGAATGGAGTTTGAAAAATCGCCCGAAAGTTCCTGGTCCGTGGGAACTCGATATCGGGTCTGGGCAGCTTGGGTAAACCGCCAACCCTCGTATCCAAAAAGGAAGAATGTACGGTTACGACCGTTGTACAGTTTTGGAATGAAGACGGGCCCGTTGAGCTGCGCACCGAATTGATTTTGGTGAAAAGGAGATGGGGACGTGCGCAGCGCATCCCGGAACGGGTCGCGGGCATCAAACGCGTTGTTGCGAACGAACTCCCATGCGCTCCCATGAAGTTGATTACCTCCGCTGCGAGTCACGACGCTGACGACTCCACCGAGAACTCCACCATACTCGGCTCTATCATCATGCGACTGCACTTTGAATTCTTGTATAGCGTCAACAATAGGGGGGATCACATAGGTGCTGGTGTTTAGCTCAGTGTTTATGACGCCGTCCAGCATGTAAAGATTCGAACGGTTAAACTGCCCTTGAATCGATGGCTGCGACACACTAGCCGTAGGAACACCTAGAACAGCTAGATCATTTACGCCGACACCTGAACTCTGAGCCGTGCTAATGGGCGTGGCACCCGGGGTGAGTGTCAGCAGTTGAGTGAAATTTCTCCCATTGAGCGGTAGTTCGTGAATCGCTTCTTGTGTTATAACCGTTCCCAGTTCGGAACCACTTACGTTCACTAAGCCCGCGCCAGATTCAGCAATCACGGTAACCGATTCTGCCGACGACCCAACCTGCATCACAAAGTTTCGTGAAATGTTGTCTTGGACGTATAGCTTGACGTCTGTCACGGACACGGTACGAAAACCTTGTTTTCGAACATTCATCACGTAATTGCCCGGCTGGAGAGAGGGGAATGCGTAGACTCCTTGATCGTTCGTCTTGGTCAAGGCCGCAATCCCGGTATCCGTGTTTCTGATCTCGACTTCAGCATCAGGTACGACCGCGTTGGTCTGGTCGGTGATGCGCCCGGATATAGAAGCCTTCTCGGTCTGTGCGAACACGCATTGCGCTAAGGGACCGAGTAGGCAACCCACCATCACGGACAAGCAGACAAAGAATCCCGGAACAAGAACGCGCGCCTTTTTCGTCATGGCCACTCCCCTTTCCAAGTATTCCGGCCAGGTGCGCGATTTGACCCAGGCTTCAATTATTTTTTGCAATTTAAGCCTTGGCCAGGCACCAAACAAAGTTCAAGACTGTCAGCACGAGACGAGATGAATGACATGGGGTTGTGGAAAGAACTAAGGGTGGTTCGGCTGACCGCGCAAGTAGGCATACATCAGACTCGGACCTTCTGGGTGCGAGCGGTCGCTATCAGACCGCTCGAAGGTGACAAAAACGGAGTCAATCTCCCGCAGAATCTTTGGGTCATCGCATCTGAACATCCATCGGCTTTGGGTTCTATCGTCGGAATAAAAAATGCCTAACCTCAGCGGCCGTTGGTTTGGCCCTTCTTTTTTCGCCCAAATTTGGTATTGATAGTTGGCCTTCTGCATCTTCTGCTCATTCAAATCGTATGCATAAAAGATGAGCGACTTGTCTTCTGTAAAAAAGATCCGGCCGAACGCAGGTCGACTCTTGCCTCGCGCGTCGGTATCCACGACGTCTACGATGTGAAGGTTTCGAGCACCCATCAGGTCTGTCACGTGATGACTTGCGCGTAGAAGTTGGCGGTCCTGATCCAGCAAGGCGGACTTTTCGTTCAAAGCATCCTCTAGATCCTTCAGTTCCGCCTGATCAACAATAGATCTTGCTTCGATATCTTTTGCATATGCTTTTTGCGCGCTCGCTTCTTGTTGTGCAGTCGCTACGAGAGACTCCGTCTTCCCTAGTTCTCGCAGTGCCGAGTCGAGCTTTGCCTGCAATGCATCCCGATCCAAAGTGATGTTTCGACGATCCTGCGAAGTTGTTTTTAGATTTGTTTCGACACCAATCAGCCGTTCATCCTTTTTACGCAATTCAGTGCTCAAGCGCTCGATCTGAAGCCTGAGGTCTGAGTTGACAGCGCTTAGCTCCTGGATGCGTCTGTCGAGCGCCGTCGTTGTAGGCGGTTCGCTTATATTGCTCTTCGCTATGGCGGGCGACGTTCCTTGCCTATTCTCTGAACGGCGGCTCAAATGGAAGTAGCTACTGGAACCGACCACAGCCAAAACCATTCCAGCTGCGACCCCTACTGCCCATCCTGGCCGAAAAAGTCTTCTTGGTGGGAGTGCGCCGACAGGCGCAGCGACTTTCGTGTTCTTGTCGACATCGCGGGAAAATACGATCCCTTCCCGTTTGGCGCGATCAAAGAAGCGGCGAGTGAAAAGCTCCGAGTTCAATGCTTCTTCCAGATCCCTGCCGGATAGGGACGGTGCCTGCCTGGGTGCAGCAAACTCCTGGGACGCAACATTCAAATAGTCGAAATATGCTTGGCGACACGCATCACATTCTGAAGTGTGTTGCTCTAGTTGGGCGAGCTCCTCGTCCGTGGCTTGTCCAATGCTCGCGGCTGCACAGAGCTCTTCAAAATGCTCGTGTTTCACGACGCCGTACCTCTTTCTAGCGACAACTGCTTCACATGCTGCTCACTTTGCGGGCGGCTCTCGAGGTACGAACGAAGCCGCTCCAAACCTCGATAGTAGTGGTGACGCACGTTCGATAAAGTCTCATTTCTTTGTTTAGCTATCTCTTTAAAACTTAAGCCTTCAAAGAAGAACATTTCGATCGTCTTTCTCTGCACATCCGGCAGGGCGTCAAGCGCTTCATTTGCGAGCCGACTCGCCTCTTGAAACTGAAGCCGTGACGGAGACCAAAGGCTTGCCTCTTCATCTGCGGCATCCACTTCTGTTTGGTTGTAGAAGTGCCGCACTAACAGGTAATTCCTCCGGTTGATACTGCGGGTATACGCGTATTGAAGAAGCCACACTTTAAGAGTGCCTCGACGGGCGTCAAATTGTGCCGCGCGGCGATAGGTTTCCAAGAAAACCGACTGCGTTAAGTCCTCAGCTTCATGCGCGTCCCGCAAAATGTGTAGGGCTGTGGCATGCACCAGACGATGGTACCGCTTGAAGACGATCGCAAACGCGTCTGTGTTTCCGGCTTG